>Ga0160437_1000037_pt1 | contig 100253 bp, 77 predicted proteins | sample HID1975I_E0MG_FD_108227 | JGI IMG/M metagenome (GOLD analysis project Ga0160437, IMG submission 108227) | Enriched soil microbial communities from UW Madison campus, WI, USA - HID1975I_E0 MG | ecosystem: Environmental > Terrestrial > Soil > Unclassified | place: USA: Madison, Wisconsin... | reverse complement strand
ATTCAACGAATATGCACCTGCATTATTTGGACCTGATACACTTTTATACACAGCATATCCTAACGGAAAAGGAGCTTACGAAATTCCGTTCCACATTTGTATGGGATTATCATTCTTCTTCACTATGTTAGTGATGATCTTGATGAGTTTTGCTGGTCCAAAAGTAAACCCTAAAGCATTCGAAACAGAACCAGGAATGTTTAAAGTTAAACCGCAGACAACAGTCTTAATCGTAATTACATTATTGATTATTGTCGCGCTTTATGTTAAGTTCTGGTAATAATTATCATAATTTTGTGGAGCGTATATCTATTCTCTAAAAAAAAGACTTGAGACAATCCCACTACGATGGTTCAAAAAAAGTTCAAAATTATTATATGATTTTATGAAAAATATACGGTTTCATCGCACTTCAGCTGCTTGGTAATTATAAGCAATCAAAGTAAGTTTATATCTTAAACAACTAAAATTATATCAAAATAAACAGTTTATGAAAGCAGTATTCGGCAATTTGTGTCACATCTACCGCCTTTTGTATAACCTGCAGTATCATTATTGTGCCAACTTTGCATCATGATATAATAACATTAAAATTAAATAATGAGCGAGGCAATAGATAAAAAACAATTATTCCAAAGTTTTACATTTAAAAACGGGATCGAAACTAAAAACAGAATTGCAATGGCGCCAATGACAACCTGGGCCAGCAATGATGATTACACATTATCGGATGATGAAATAAAGCATTATGAAGCACGAAGCGGAAACACTGGCTTGGTAATAACAGGCTGCAGCAGAGTTATGGCAAATGGAATTGGTTTTAACAATGAATATGCCTCTTACGATGACTCTTTTCTGCCAGGTCTTAAAAAACTTGCTGCTGCTGCAAAAAAAGGCGGTTCACCAGCAATACTTCAAATTTATCACGCTGGAAACAAAGCGGTTTTGGATCTTATTGCTGACGGTATTCCGGTAAGTGCAAGTCCCATTGCATTAGCACCGTCGATGTTTTATGCGGGAGGAGTCGTATCGCGTGAACTTTCACATGAAGAAATTCTGGAAATGATAAAAGCTTTTGGAGAAACTGCCCACAGAGCCATAAAAGCAGGTTTTGACGGAATAGAGCTGCATGGTGCTCATGGATTCCTGCTGCAGAATTTCTTTTCGCCCTATTACAATCAGAGGACAGACCACTGGGGCGGAACTGCAGAAAAACGAATGAATTTTACTGTAGAAGTGATCAAAGAAATTCACGATGTAATTAAAAAGTATGCAGACAGACCATTTCTCGTAGGTTTTAGAATATCACCCGAAGAGCCTGAAAGCTATAGAGTAAAAGATGTCCTTCCGTTCATTGATAAACTAATTGACTGCGGAATTGATTATCTGCACGTTTCACTTACCGACCTGTTGGTACAAAAACCTGTAGATAAAGAAAGTGGAGATGTAACTATTTTAAAATTATTACTTGATCACGTTCATCACAGAGTTCCAGTGATCGCTGCAGGAGGTATCAAACAATTCAATGATGCAGCAGAGGCACTAAAAATGGGGCTGTCATTAGTCGCTGTCGGGCATGGCCTTATCATCAATCCTAATTGGGTTGAGCTTGCATTTAATGAAGAAAAAGCAGACGAAGTTTTAAGTATGTCTAAAGCAGATGAACTTATGATACCTAAAAAACTGCAGGAATTCATTCAAATAGCAACAGGATTTTTTCAGGTGAAGGATTAATTAGCTTTTAAATTCTATACCTTGTAAATTTATAAGAGCAAAATGAAAAAATCAGAGAAAATAACCATATTTGGAACAAATGTATGTAGACTTCTGCAAAATTGATCATGTATTGAAGACTGAAACCTTTGCTGATTTTTTGAATAAAGATTAATACTAATATAATTAAGTACAAAATAGGACTTATGAAACATTACAAAACGATAAGTGAGCTTCATAAATCAAACGGATTTCCACCTCCTGAAAATCCACTTATGGGCATACTAACTTTTGAGGAGTCAGAAAAATGTACTTTCATAGAAAGAGAATTTACAATGGCTTTCTATACAATTGCCTTAACAAAGTTAAAATCAGGAATATTTCAATACGGTAAAACAAAGTACGACCACGAAAATGGATCTTTAGCTTTTTTAAAACCGCATCAGAAAATATTAATGAATAATGTAGAAACAAGTGAAAAAGGATTTCTATTATACATCCACGAAGATTTTTTAGTGAACCATAACCTTCATTCAGAAATAAATAAATATGGCTATTTTGATTACGAAGTAAACGAGGCTTTGCACCTCTCACCAAAAGAAGAAGAAATTATATGGGAGTTATTCAACAAAATAAAGCTGGAATATTACAATAACCAAGATGAGTACAGTAGAGATATAATACTTACTCATATAGATTCTATCTTAAAATATGCCCAGCGTTTTTATAAGCGGCAATTCCTAAATAGATCTTTATTATCAGGCACCATAATCACTAAATTTACTGACATCCTGAAGCAGTATTTTGAAAACGGAGGGCTCCAAAACGAAGGCTTGCCGTCTGTAAAATATATGGCTCTAAAATTATCCTTGTCACCAAAATATCTAAGTGATTTATTAAAACAAGAAACAGGTAAAACAGCACTGGAACATATTCACATAGCACTAGTCATAGAAGCCAAAAACATTTTAATGAATACTGACAAAACAGTAGCTGAAACTGCGTATCAATTAGGTTTTGAAAACCCGCCCTACTTTTCAAGACTTTTTAAAAAAGAAGTTGGTATAACACCTACCGAGTATCGGGAGCAGTTTTTGAATTAGTCTTAAATGTGTCGGAATCTCTTCAAATCTTCCATTCAAGTTATCGAAATTTATTCAGTCGAGGTCAGAAAAATTAAAATCCCATTTCTTGCAAAATGGGATTTTTTTGTCCGCGTTATTACTCAACCCTATGGAATCAAGCAGTTAATCTCTAATAAATGTTACTTATTTATAACAAAGTAAATTGAAGCGTTATATGAAATTTTGGAAAGGCTTTATTGTATTTTGGATAATCTATTTGTTGTTTTTTTGCTATTAGACTGTCACTTATTCTGCATTACGCAGTAAATCATCATAAAAGCGATTATGATGATTCACCCATCTGCGGGTGAAAGATTCGTTTTGCTTGGCTTGGTCACAGTACTTTGGATCATCCCATTTATTTAGTACATAAGACAATTTTTGATTGATACTCTTTCAATTTTTAATAAAACTTTTTTTACTTGTAAATCAAAGTATGCTTTATTATACTGAAAGGCATCACTACAATAATCTTTTCGTCATCAGAAGACTACATCTTTAACTTACAATTTTAGCTTTTCTTTAACCTTTTTTCTTCCACCCATTTTATGCTTTTACGACTCTTACTTAAAAAAGTATAACAATTTTTAATATGAAAATCTTTTCTTTCCCCTTGTTGGTTTGTGTTTTCTTTTTAATGCTTATGCCGGAAAAAAACTTTTCGCAGAACCATGACGGCGTTTATGTGATTTCACTGGTAAGCAGAGGATATGGAACGCTAGGCAAATCCCTTAGATTACCTGATGACAGCATTTTTGTAAGCCGCCAGCTTGCCATCCAAAAGATGCTGGGAATATATCTATCGGATTTCAACGGCAAAAGAGACATGCAAGAATTATTAGAGACGTACTATCTTCTTGATTTAAAAAAAGACAGGTTTAAAGATATTGGAAAGGATCTTGAAAAACAGACTAATAAAATTCCATGGGAACCTCTCAGTAAAAAGAAAATGGGATATAAATTCATAACTATCTGGCATAAAAATGAACCTTACAAAACTGAAAACTCATTTTTAGAGGGAAAGGAAGTCAAAAAAGTCAGTTATCTGGTCAAGACCGGTGAGGCTTATGAGGTCTATCTGCAGCCCTGCCCAGCTAAAAACAGGCCCCCTGTGTTTTTTCGTGGTCTTGAAGACAAATTTCACGGCGTACTGCTCAAAATGATTATTACTTATCCTGAAAAGAAAGGATCGTTTACCTACACAACTAAATTTGTGCAGTTTAGAAAACACGAAGCGTTTAAGGCATTAGAGAAATTAAAATAAAGCAAAAATTTATTTCAATTTCAAGATATTTTAAGGAAATAACAATTAATAAAAGAAGCCATCTCGGTACTGAGATGGCTTCTCTGTGGTATTCATCATGGATTAAACATTATTTAATTTTCATGTCTGTCAAGTTAATTTTTATAATAAGCTTTTAAAATTATTACCTAAACTTATTATTATTTTTTTGATTTTTTTTAACCACTCAAAATTTCTGCAGCAGAATCTTGGTAATTTCGTCCTGTAGTAGATACCTATCTGAGCCACAAAAGATAAGAAGGCTTTTTAACGCGTTTCAAGACTCTAACTTTTACAGCAGAATCGTAACACAACAAACACTTCCGAAATAAAGAAATAAAAAGAGCTGCTGGCAAAACAGCTCTTTTAGGTTTTTCAAATAGTGTACAAGCTTACTAATTCAAATACTTCTAAAATAATAATGAATGAAAAACCAATAAATATATAAAACAATTAAACGTTTTAAGGCTGTGATTTCATAACCACTTCTACTGTTTTTGGCTGTGTAAAAAACTCTTTCGCAAAAGCCTTTATATCTGCTGCCGTTATTTCGTTTAATGTTTTCCTGTAGATAATATCGTCCTTAAAATCATCATTATACATCATCAGGCTGTTTAACGATCCAAGCCAGAAACTGTTGTTCAAAACTTTTTCTGCCCTTAGTTTTAAAATTGTATTTTTTACAGCCTGAAAATCTTCTTCTTTGACTTCTTTTTGCTGCATTAAATCAATCTGCTCATAGATAATTTTGGTCAATTTCTCTTCTTTCTGAGGATCACTGTCAAAATTGATTGTCATTGAGTATTGATCTGACGGAAGACGGCTTACAGAATTTGATACATTAACTCCATAACTTCCTCCCTCTTGTTCCCTAATTAAATCCAAATACCTCTTAGATAGTAATTCCGACAAAATATGGATTGTAAAGATGTTTTTATAAGTATAGGGAAACCGTTTTACAAACCGAATGTAAATACTTGCCTTTGGCACATTCATTTCGCGAACCAATAATCGTTTGGAAATTCCATCTGCTGCATCAAGATGATTATCCACAAAATTTTCTTTTTGATTTGGATTTGAAGAGATGCTTCCTATATACTTTTCCAATAATGGAATTGCATTTTCTGGAAGGTTTCCCGTGAATACGAACGTAAAATCGGCTGCATTTTGAATTCTTTCTTTATACAATTCTGATGCTTTTTCGAAGCTCAATTGTTTCAAAAAATTTTCATTAAACACTGGTACTCTTTTATTATGATTGTAGTTGAGCTGCGAAATAGTATCCTGAAAAACTTTTGGATTTGTATTGGCACCGTTTTCTAACGAGTTAGTCAAGCCTGCCAGCATTCTGGTATAAGAATCTTTATCAAATCTTGGCTGCTCAAAATATAGATATAAAAGCTGCAGCAGCACTTCAAAATCCTTTTGATTACTTGAGCCTTGAAAACCTTCGGTGAATTCTGTGATGTAAGGCTTAACATTCGCAATTTTTCCATTCAATTTGTTTTTTAAATCGGTACTTTTAAAAGCTCCCAAACCAGAACTTTCTACAAGGCTTACCGCAATTTGTGAAGATGGAATATCTGCTGTTTTGATTAATGAACTGCCTCCCAAACTAAAAGCCGAAAACAAAACCTCGTCTTTGGCTAAAGTTGTGGGATACAAAACAATCTTTGCTCCATTACTCAAAACATAACTTTTTGCGCCATTAATGCCATCGATTGGAGTTTCCTTTACAACTTTAGAACCTTTTAATTCTGCTGTTATTAAAGGCTGATCTGTATTGGTTTCTTTGTATCTTTCCAGCGGCATTTTCTTCACCACAGACATAATATTTAAATATTCTTCTTCTGCGGGATAAACAATATCACCTTTATCCGGACCGGTAACTGTCATGACAATATTATCGGCTGTCTGCAATTTTCTCACTGCCTTGTTTACTTCTGTAAGACTAATCGATGCGAGTCTGTTTTTGATATTTTCATATTGTGTATCAACACTTTCAAACGGTGCTGCTTTCAAGAAATAATTAACCAGCTCTTCTGAAAATTCATCATTGTCAATTTTATCTTTATTCTGAATCAGATTTTCGTAATAACTTAAAACACTTTCTTTATTTCGGTCTAATTCTTTCTGCGTAAAGCCGTAACGAACTGCCCTTTCGGTTTCGATCATCATTTCTTTAAAACCTGCAGCTATTTTATTATTTTTTGGAACAACATATAAGGTGTACGAATCTGTTAATCTTGATACTTCTGAAGATCCTGCTGCCATTTTAAGTACCGAAGTTTCGTTATTTTGAATAAACTCCTGATATCGTCTGGTAATCATATCAGAAGCTAAATTATTAACCAGATCCCTTCTAAGGGTTTCACTGTTCTTTATTTTATCAAAATCTTTTCTATAATAAATTGCTATAGAAGTTTCCTGTGCTTCTTTATCCTTGGCTAAAACATACTGCATTCCTTTGTGTTTTGGAATTGAAACATAATAACGTTCTGCCGGATTTTTTGGCATTTCAATCGAAGAGAATGCTGCAATAATTTTCTTCTCCATTTCTTTCGCATCAATGTCACCCACTACAATAACAGCCTGTAAATCTGGTCTGTACCATTTTTTATAATAATCCCTAAGAACTTGATAATCAAAATTATTAATAATGTTTAAATCACCGATTACATCACGCTCTGCATATTTAGATCCTTTGTAAAGTGTTTTATCAGTTTCTAAACGCAGTCTGAAATCTGAATCTCGTCTTGTGCGCCATTCTTCTCTAATTACGCCGCGTTCTGCATCTATTTCTGTATCTTTTAAAGAAAGAAAACCCGACCAGTCGTGCAATGCCAAAAGACAGGAATCCAACAGCTTCTGATCTGTGGCAGGCACATTGCTTAAATTATAAACCGTTTGATCTTGTGCAGTGTACGCATTAATATCGGCTCCGAAACGAACACCTTTTTTTTCCAGCATATCGATAATTCCTTTTCCCTGAAAATTTTGTGTTCCGTTAAAAGCCATGTGTTCCAAAAAGTGCGCTAATCCGTTTTGATCATCGTTTTCCAGAATGGCTCCAACATTCTGGGCAAAATAAAAGCTGGCACGGTCTTTTGGAAACGCATTATGGAGTACATAATATTTCATACCATTTTTAAGTTTTCCTGAAACAACATCTTTGCTCAACGGAATTGTAGTGGAAAACTGCGCAGTGCTTTTTAATCCGATTAAAAGGATAAAAGCACAGTATTTTAATTGAAAGGTTTTCATTTGATTTTTATTTCTTTCGCGACCAGACTTATTTTTTGAAATTCCTAATTCCTTCCTGAAGCCACTCATAATATCCGTTAATATCGGGATTATAAGCAGAGGGTTTGTTTAGATCATTTTCTTTATGATCCATTAAAACGTAATAAGGCTGTGCATTGGTTTTATATTTTAAAATCTGTAGTTCACTCCATTTCTGTCCTGTATATTTCAAGACTTTACCGGTAATTTTAGAAACAACCTGTTCTTCCACTGGAAGCGGTCTTTTGTCATCTACATACAAGGAAATCAAAACAACATCGTTATTTAAAACATTCAAGACTTTAGGATCCGGCCAGACGCGTTCTTCCATCTTACGGCAGTTTACGCAGGCATATCCTGTAAAGTCAATCATTATGGGTTTGTTTACTTTTTTGGCGTAAGCTAAACCCTGCTGATAATCATGAAAAGTCGGAATTCCGTTTGGACCGCTTTCGGCACCTTCCGGCAGTGCTTGTTTTTCTGAGCTTTGCGTTACTGTGTTTCCAAAACCATTTGGTGATTCACTGTATTGTTTTGCCGGCGGAAATCCGCTGATGTACTGTAACGGTGCTCCCCAGAGCCCTGGAATCATATACACCACAAATGAAAAGACGATAATTCCTAAACTTAATCTTCCCACAGAAATATGAGTTACCGGCGTATCGTGTGATAATTGGATTTTCCCAAATAAATAAAGAGCCAGTACAGAAAAAATAGCAATCCATATCGCAATAAATACTTCCCTTTCTAATAGATGCAGCTGAAGAACTAAATCGGCATTCGATAAGAATTTAAGGGCCAAAGCCAATTCTAAAAAGCCTAAAACTACTTTTACAGAGTTCAGCCAGCCTCCCGATTTGGGAAGCGAGTTCATCCATCCTGGAAATGCTGCAAATAAGGCAAATGGCAATGCAATTGCTAATGAAAAACCAAGCATTCCAACAATTGGTGCAATTCCCGCCTGGCTTGCTGCCTGTACTAGTAATGTTCCGACAATGGGTCCCGTGCATGAAAATGAAACTACAGCTAATGCCAACGCCATAAAGAAAATACCAAGAGCACCGCCAATTTCTGATTTCTGATCGATTTTGGTCAGCCATGAACTTGGCAGTACAATTTCGAACGCTCCTAAAAATGACAACGCAAAAACCAATAAAAGAAGAAAGAAAACTAAATTAAAAACAACATTTGTAGCTAAAGCATTCAATGCATCTGCACCAAAAACAGCTGTAACCAGACTTCCCAAAATCACATAAATCACGATAATAAAAACACCATACATTACTGCATTTTTAATTCCTGCAGCTTTGTTTTTACTCTGTTTGGTAAAAAAACTTACTGTCATTGGAATCATTGGAAATACACATGGCGTAAATAAAGCCGCAAGACCTCCTAAAAAGCTGAAGAAAAATAATGTCCATAAACTTTCTTCAGGGGCTGTTTTTCCTGCTGAAGCTTTTTGGGAAGCATTGTTTACGCTTTTAGGGATGTCTGTGCCGGCAGTAGAAACAGAATCTGTTGTGTTGTTTTTGGTATCCTGTTTAACAGCAGATTCGTCTTTTGAAGGCGAATCGGTATTTTTTTGATCTGCAATTACCTCTGCGGTTTTTTCATTTTGAACTGGCAGATCTGATTTTTTGAAGGTGAATTTTACTTCCTTATCCGTTGGCGGTAAACAGCTGTTATCATTGCAGACCATAAAAAATATGCTGGCATTAATGGTAAAAGCATCTGCAGATTTTCGTTCTATATTTTGTGTAAAAACTGCTTTGTCTGCAAAGTATTTAATCCTCATCTGGAAAACCGGATCATCTACCTCATGACCTTCTGGTTCTGTAACAGTTCCAATAGTCTTAAAATTTTTCGATTTAGGAAAAGTAAAACTTGTTGGTGCCGGTCCGCCTTTTGGTACATTCTGAGAGTAAATATGCCAGCCCTTATCGATCTTGGCAGTTATAACCAGGGCATATTTATTCTCTCCAATTTCTTTTATGGAAGAAGTAAACGAAACTGGATCGTAAATTTGGGCAGTAAGATTACTTACCGCAAAGAAAATTGCGATAAAAAGAAATATTTTTTTCATGTTATTGGAATGTTTAAAATCCTTATGCAGTTTTCAATCTGCCTCAGTCATTGTCAAATTTAAACCCTGACCATGTCGGGTTTTGTGTTAGTCAGATCTTTATTTTTTGTACCTCGAGAGAATCCACTTAGAAATATCATCTAAAACTTCGGGGGCAAAAACCTCATCTATTTCTTTAGTTTCACTTTGCTTGCAGGTTATGCAGTGCTGATACATATGATTTAAATCTGGATAGATTTTGGTTGTGACGTCGCTGCTTTTGAGGTATTTTTTAAAACTTTGCAGATTTTCCTGTGCCGGAACCTGAATGTCTTTTTCTCCATTTACCGCTAAAACTGGGATTTCAATTTTTGGCAGATAATCCTTTGGATCGTAATGAATCGAGTAACGGTACCATCTGCGTTCTGCATCTTTACCGTAACGGTATATAAAATCTTTTTCACGTCCGCCCCACATATGAATCTCTTTTAGAGTAGTCGAATCCTGTGTTTTGAGCCATTGGTCCAGTTTTAACTGTAGTACTGGTGTTACAGAATCTGTTGGTTTTGTATCGTAAACAGCTTTAAACATGATGTTATACATTTCCATTTGTTTATTCACCACTTTGTCTGAAAAACCATAATTTTTGAGAATTGCCGTGTTTTGCAGGTTCAGCATTTCAAGTCCGCTTACGGCAACACCTGATAAACTTACCATAAACTTTACATTTTTATTTCTAGCACTCACAATAGAGGCAATCATGCCGCCTTCGCTGTGGCCGATTAAGCCAATATGAGAAGCATCAATATTTTTATCGCTTTTTAAGTATGCAATCTGTGCATCAACATCATCTGCAAAATCTCCTGTTGTTGCATTTTTAAAATCGCCAGACGTCTTACCTATTCCTCTGTCATCAACACGCAGAGAAGCAATTCCTTTTCGGGCGAGTTCATCAGCCAGAACGGTGAAAAATTCCCTGCCCATATAGGTGTAGTTGCGGTCATGCTGTCCAGTTCCAGAAATCAAAATCGCCAGAGGATACTTCTTTTTATCCTGCGGAATTGTTAAGGTTGCTCCGTAGGTTAATTTGGTGCTTTTTCCTAGAAAAGTCATATCAATAACCTGATATGGATATGGCTTTGTAGGATGCTGCGCAAAATATAAAGGCTGTATTTTATTTTCCTTCTTTAAAACAACTGCGGTATTTGGAATGGAGTAATAATTAAAAATTCCTGAAACAGCCGTTTTCTCCAGATTATATTTTCCTTTAAAAGAGAAACCGTACATCTCATTTTTAAAAGACAGGCTGTCTCCTTTTATTTCAGTAACTACTTTTTTATTGATATCTAATTCTGGTATACTCACACTCAGCGAATCTGTCTGGTAATTATCAATATTGCCAGATAAGATAATACGGTACGAATGATGCTGGCCCTGCCAGATAGTTTGTGAAAAACTATACTGGCTGGTCATCATTACGAAAATTAACAATCTTAAAAGAAGGTTTGTTTTCTTTAAATTAAATAATCGTTTCATTATTTTTTCTCTGACTTTAAGTACTCAACAATAATTGAAATTTCATCTACCAATTCGCTTGGACTTCCAAAATAACCGTTTGACTTCCAGCGTAATTTTCCATCGGCATCAATAATCATTTTCTCTGGAATCCCAGAAAATCCAAAAGCTTTTGAGTACTGCTCATACACTAAATCTAACTTTCCTGTTTTGGGATTTTTTCCATCATACAGCACATTAAAATCAAAACCTTTTTCTTTGATAAATGCCTGGGTCTGCTCTTTAAAATCTTTGATGTATTCCTGAGTATCTACAAAATAGAATTTTACATTAGCGTCTTTTTTGTATTTATCAACTGCCATCTGCATTCCCGGCATTGCATTTTTACATGGTCCGCACCACATTGCCCAGAAATCAAGTACTACAATTTTTCCTTTTTGATCAGATAGTTTTACTCTGCCGCCTTTGCTGCTTTCTAAATCAAAACCTGTAATCGGAAGGTTTATCAATTCTGAAATTATTTTCTTTTTATGTTCTTCAATATTGCTTAAAGATTTTAAAGATTCCACGTAAGCCTCAAATCCTGCAGCCGCACCGCCTTCTTTTAGATAAATTTCTTTTAAAGAAGCCAGCATCTGTGGTGTTACCTGATTTTGTTTTACCGCAAGCGCCATATAATTTTTAGCATCGGCTGTTTGTCCTTTTCTCAGCAGCATTCTGGTGTAAACCTCATTATACACAGCATCATTATAGCCGAATAAGGGTTTAATTTTTGCCATATACTTTTCTTCTGTATCATAGTTTTTTGTGCTTTCAGCCAATTTAGCATACGTAAAATATTCTCTTGCCATCATTTGTAAAGCCTGATCCTGCCATTCTTTTAGAGATAATTTTCCAGCAAACATTTTTGGAACATAGGTTAATCTGTTTTCCATTTCTCCCATAAATACATCTGCATATTTTTTTAAAGTTTCTATAGAAGCTTTTTCGGTTCCTTCATGATCTCTGTCAAAAGGAATAGAAACTAAATGCCAGTGATAATCCAATAAGTTTGTAAAAGAAACTGATTTTACACTGTTAAGAGCATAATTGTAATCTTTATTATTTACGATATAGCCGTAAACAATTGCTTTAACCATTTTATCATAATACAAACTTTCTACATCAGTGTAAACATCTTCAAATTTGTTCTGCGGAAAGTTTTTATTGAATTCATCATATGACTTTACTTTTTTAGAAAAATCAGGTTCCCTAAATATTTCCTGAATTTGTTTGTCTCTGGCTAAAACCCCAAAAGGATATTTCGTTACTAAAACCTTTTGAACAGAATCTGTAAATACTTTGTTTGTTGAATTATCTAATAAAGACAATGTTTTTTGAATATCATATTGTGCTGTATTATCTAGATTCTTTTCTGACAATAAGCCTCGTAATTCTTTTTTGATTGCTGCAGACTGATCGATACCAGTTGAAAGCTGTTTTAATTTTAGTCCATAGTAAAAAACTTTTTTGCGGCTTTCAGGATGGTATTGCAATTCATAGTTGATCCACATCAAACCAACCTGATCTGCAATGTATGCGCTGTCACTCACCACATTTGGAACTTCATTTTGAAAAGCCCTGCTTCTCAGAATCCCCCATCCTGTATATGCTCCTGGGACTTGTGCAAACATGTAAGCATGCGGCATTCTTTCCCCTCTGTCAACTATTGTATCAGATTTGAAAACACAATTAATAAACGAAGCATGATCTGCAAGTTTCATTTTAGCTTCCCATTTTTTATCTCCTGCAGCTTTTAAAGTAATATCGTTTGCAATCCATTTAAAATTATCATAGGTATAGACTACCCCGTTTACATACATCGCATTTGCCAGCGGTCCCTCGGCGGCATTATAAGTTATAGTGATCTCATCTCCTGGATTTGGATGTTCAGGAGACAGAACAATTTTCTGCATCGGTGCTGCATCTTGTGCCAATAAACCTGTTGTGATACTTAGAAAAAATAGTACCAGTTTTAATTTTTTCATTTTCTTTTTTTTGAATTTAGTGCACCCGAAAAAATCGAGTGCACATTTTTAATTAAATAAATTATGGATTCTGTTGTAAGTTTGGAGCATATTCAAAATAAATTGGGGCAAAAGGCATTTGATAACGATCACTATTTGGGGCAAGTGTGAAGGTTTGTCCAGCAAAATCATGTGTAATGGTTTTGGCAAATTCTGGTTCTTTGTTTAAGCGTTTCAAATCAAACCATCTAAAACCTCCGGTTCCCATTAACTCTCTTCTTCTTTCTGCTAAAACTTTGATTAGAGCGTCTTTGCTGTCTGCAGCTGTCATGGCAACGTATTGTGCAGCTCTGAATCTTTTTTGTCTTAATTTATTTATTTCAGCCATCGCTAAATCTCCAGAACCTGCTCTCGCCAGACATTCTGCTTTTATCAGCATCATTTCAGGTACAGTAGGGCCTGCGTTTCTGCTTTCTCCTGTCAAACCTTCTTTAGAATATGTTCTTCCTAAGGTATATTCTGAATTAAAACTGCTTGAAGGTTTTGTAAAAAGCACGTATCGTAAATCATTGGTGTCAAAGGAATTTATTAATTCGTTGCTTAACGACAATATTTGCGGTGCATAAGAGTAAGAACTGTATCCATTCCATTTAGATAAAATCAATTCTTTATCTAGTTTTCTTGACGGAAATGAGGTAAATTCATAATCTTCCAAATTGTTAAGTGTGCTTTGTATTGCCAGCGATTTTTGGGCATTTTCTAAAGCCAGCGGATAATTACGCATATACAAGTAAGTTCTCGCCAAAAGTGCGTATGCGGCAGCTCTCGATGGAAATGCCACATTGTTGCCAGAATTTACAGGTTTTAATCCTGAATTAACTGCATCATTAAGATCGCTGAGAATTAAATTATAAGCGTCCTGTACAGAACTTCTTTTGATATCATCTGAAACAGTTGGCGCTGTAAAAAGAACAATTCCAAGATCTGTGGCCGAAGTATTGGCATCATATGCTTTTCCAAAAGTATTTACCAGAGTTAGAAAAATAAAGGCACGGTGTACTTCTGCTTCCCCTTTTATAGCAGCTTTTTCGGCTTCTGTTCCATTTTTACTTTTCATTACTTCATTGATAACTACATTAACAGTGTATAATGAATTGTATAGATTACTCATATCATAATCAGTGTCGCCGTCAAAGTAGACAACATCAGACCACTTATACAAATTTCTAAAGGGACGAAGGTAATCTGCAGCCTCTAATGCAGTAGTATGAGCTACATTTTGAAAACTAATATCATCTGATGCTACATCTATACTACCATAAGTTTTGTCTAATGTAGAACTGTTATTTAGAAGATATCTGTAATTTGATGTTTCTTCAGGTATTAATTTCCCCTCTGTTTTGATATCCACATAATTATCACAGCTTAAAACAAGAACTCCCGTTGCAGCAATTGCTATGTATTTTAAATATTTTTTCATCTTTAAAAAATTAAAAATTAACATTAAAACCAATTGAATAAATCGCCATTGCAGGCAGTTTCATATTAGCTCCTGTATAAGGTAAAAAGTCAGGATCTAAACCATCTTTATTTTTTCTCCAGAAGAAACCAAGATTTCTAGCTGTAAAATTTACAGAAGCTCCTCTTACAATTCCTCGATCAATCAGACTTGTCAAATCATATTTTAATGAAAGTTCTCTAAAACGGATGTGGTCTCCCTCTATAATCTGATCTTCTCCAAAAACATATCGTACATAACTTAATCCTGTAGACCCCAGAATTCCTGGTACAGAAGTTGTCGCTTCGTCTCCTGGCGTTCTCCATCTTTGATCGATATCTGTATTTAAATCGTATTGATTAAATCTGCCCTGTCTGTTTACGTAACCTCCATAAGTTGGTTTAAATAATACATAATCAAACTTGTAAGTTGCCAAAATGTATAATGACAATTTTTTATAATTGAAAGTCTGGCTGAAACTTCCGTAATACGAAGGAATGTTAGTTCCCATGTACTTCATGTCCGCAATATCTTTTAGAGAAGTGAAAGAATTTACGATATTACCATCTTTATCATATACCTGAGTTCTTCCGGTTGCGTCTAATCCTGCAGACCTAAAAGCAAAAATACTATTCAGCGGGTAGCCTTCGATAGGCGGTGTACCCCCTGAACCACTTAAATACTGACTGTAATTTTGGAAACGAGAATCTGTAACTTCTGTCTTATTGAAAGAAACTACTAGAGCCGAATTCCATGAAAAATCTTTTGTTTTAAGAATGGTCCCGTTTAAACTTAAATCGATTCCATGCCCTGCTAAAGTTGCTGCATTTTGTACCAGCATATTATTTGATACACCATAAAATGGAGATACAGGGAATTCTACGATTAAATCTTTGCTGTCTTTTTTATAATATTCAACTGTACCATTTAATCTGCTGTTTAAGATCGAGAAATCTACACCAAAGTTTAAAATCCCTGTTTTCTCCCAGCGTAAATTTGGGTTTGCAGGCTGCGAGATAAAAGCGTAAGGCTGCTGTGAAAAGGTATCTAAATCACTTATACTAATATTTGTAAAAGGAAAAACCTCTAAATTGATATTTCCATTAAATCCGTAACTAGCTCTTAAAGCTAAATTATTAACTAAATTTACGTCTTTAAGAAAAGATTCTTCTTTAATATTCCATTTTGCTCCAGTAGACCATAATGGTGTTCTTCTTAATTTCTTACTTACCCCAAAATTGTTATAATCATCTAATCTTGCACTTCCTGTAAGTGTATATTTATTTTTGAAAGTGTAACCTGCATTAGCATAATAAGATAAAAATCTTCTATGGAAGTCTTTATGCACGTTTCCATTATTTATCGTATAATTATATCCGTTAACATCTACATAATTTTTTGACGGGACATCTACAGAAGTCTGAGTTTTTGAGTTGTAGCCGTAAAGTGTTCTCGAATCCTGAGTGTCTCCAGTTTCTCTGGCCTCAATACCTCCCATAGCATTAATCAAATGATCTTCTCCAATGATGCCATCATAATTTAGCTGTCCTCTCATAGTAGAACTCGTTTTTCCGTATGTATTATTTTGAAAAATTCCTCCTAAAGGAATTCCGTATACTAAGTCACCGTTACTGTTTATTGACGTAGCAGAATTAATCATATCACGAGCGTAGTATGTATTTTCATTATACATATTGTCACTTGATGAAGTTGAAGTTTCTACAGAATACGTACCAACAGCATCTAACCCTTTTAATAAAGGAAATGTAGCAGAAATGGTAGCTCCAAAATTCTGCTCATCCATTGTTCTGTCCATATTATTTAATTCATCGATGTAATTGTACGTCCAAGGAAGATATCCTTTTTGCTCCAACGGAATCGTTTGTGCAGCATAATAACGACGGTAATAATCAACTGAATTACCATTATCTCCAACGATTTGATCATAAGGCAATAAAGTTGTTGGTGAAGTTCCTAATGGAGAAAGTCCTAAACCATTATCATTGTATTTAAAAATCGACCCTCTTAAACTTGTCGTCATTTTTACATAATTAAAAAGCTTAAAATCCTGATTAGACAGTAAAGTCAAACGCTGTCCGCTATTTCCCTTTGCCTGAGTTTCTTCTTTAGAATACGAACCTGACATGAAATAAGAATAATTATTCTCTGCTCCGCTGAAAGACAAATCATAATTCTGGCTTGTTGCAGCTTGAAGCAAATACTTCTCTGTCTGACCGTAAGTATCACGACCACGTAAAACATCTAACCCTGCATCTCTCTGCGCCTGTGTTATCTGCCCGCGTTTGTACTGAAACATTAAATCCATTCCCTGGCTGACCGGTGTAGTTAGCATATAGGTTACACTTGCCGGATCTGTAACCAGATTTTTATCTACAAATTCCTGTTCTAAATTTAAAACCTGCGAAGAATTCATCAATGGTAATTTTGACAAAGAAGGTTTGTTAGAAAAACTATAATTTTGAGAAAAATTAATTCTGGTTTGTCCCTGTTTTCCTTTTTTCGTGTTAATTACCATTACACCATTTGCTGCTCTTGCGCCATAAATAGAAGCCGCAGCGGCATCTTTTAGAAAAGTAATTTTCTCTATATCATTTGGATTTATCGTTCTGATGTCCAATTCTGTAGGTGTTCCATCAAGTACAATTAACGGCATTGCATTGGATGTAGGCGATACAGTAGATTTTCCTCTAATGGCAACATTATAACTTCCCTTTCCCTGATTACTGCCAAATTTATTTTGATACACAAAAGTGTTGTCTGAATCCTGAATATCCAGCTGCAGACCTGCAACCTGACCTTCTAATCTGTGCAGTACATTATTAACAGGAACTTTTTCTAAATCTTTTGCCGTAACTACTGCAAAAGACCCTGTAGAACGCTCTCTATCAATATTTTGATAACCTGTTGAAACGATCTTCACTTCATCCAGTTTGCTTATATCTTCCAGCATGATGGGATTGATAATCAAACTGTCCGAAACTGTGACTTCTAGTTTTTTGTATCCCAAATATTCAAAAATCAGCACATCACCTTTTTTGGCCATGATTTCGTAAGAACCATCAAAATTAGTCATCGAACCATCTTTTGTGCCTTTTACCCAAATCGTTGCTCCTACTAAAAACTCCTTTTTAGAATTCGTTACAACTCCCTTAATCTTTACTTTTTCATCCATTACAGAAGTTTGGACTGTCTTTACTTTTGGGTTTATCGCAATAACAATTAGTTTGCTGTTTACAAATTCTGCTTTATAGCCTTCACCAATTAATTCTTTGATCACTGCCATTACATCAGCATTATTTACAGCTATATCTACTCTTCTCTGTGCATCAAAAACGTCATCGCTGTAAAAGAATTCTACATTGGTTTTGCGCGTAATGGTCTTTAAAACGGAAGATACAGATTGATTTTTTGCCTTAATAGTTACTTTCTGTCCATAAGCGAAAGCGACTATATTGGTAAAAAAAATTGATAATATTAGGGATTTCTTCATAATGACAAGAAATTTATCCCAAAGAGCGGATTTTACCCCACAATCTTTTGCGGATAGGTTTTTTTTCATACATTTAAATGTTTTGGTTGGTTAATAGATTTTGACTTCTTTTTTTCGACTGAACAAATACTCGCCGGGAAATACTCGCAATATTTTCCGGTTTTTTTTATTTACTTAGTTACGGTTACTTCATAGTTTTGGTTTGTTTTGGTTATTTTATAATTCACATTCGATGTTTTACTGATAATATCCAGAAGGCGGTCTATAGGTTCTTGTTTTAAAACAACACCCGTAAACTTGATCTGCTCCAAGGATTTATTCTCAAACTTGACATTAAAATTGTACCATCTGGACATCTTGGTTAAAATGCTTTTCAGACTTTCGTTTTCAAAATAAAATCTGCCGTCTTTCCATGCTGTGTACACTGCAGGATCTACATCTGCCACTTTGATTTCTTCATTTTTATGATATATTTTTGCCTGCTGTCCTGGCGTTAAAACCACAGCAGTCTTTTGTGAATCATTTGCAATGCCTGAAACCTTAACTTTTCCTTCCGCCAGAGTTGCGGCAAATACCTGATCTTCCGTATAAGAACTCACATTAAAGTGTGTTCCAAGTACGGTCACGTTACCTGACTTTGTTTTTACGGTAAAGGGGCTGTCGGGATTTTTAGCTACTTCAAAGTAAGCTTCTCCTTCAAGAGTTACTGTCCTTTTATCTGAACTGAATTCAACTGGATATTTTAGGGATGATTTTGAATTTAACCAGACTTTAGTACCGTCAGAAAGGTTTACAGCATAAATTCCGCCCACAGGGACTATTAAAGTATTATCTCCCGTTGAAATAGTTCCGTGTAAATCTTTGGCGTCGTAAACCAATACGCTGTTTACATTGGTGATTACTCCATTTTTAGAAACAATTTTTTCTTTCTTTGGTTCTAAGGAAACAACTGTACCATCTGCCAAAACCAAAGTAGGGTTATGATACACCGGAGCAATACTTCGAACTACTACTTCCTTTTTTTGATTGATTTCACTATTTCTAAAAATAAATGCCGCAGCAAGTCCAAGCAGGACGATAAAAACTGCCGCGTATTGTAGAAACTGTCTGTAGTTGAAAAATGAAATTACAAGTTTTTCATCCTGACTGATCTTTTCTCTTACTCTTGCAAAAGCTGCATCTGTATCGATACTGTTGTAAAATGCTTCTTTTGATTTTAAGGTTTCAAAATGAATAAGCTTTTGATAATACTGCTGATTTTCCGGAATCGAAAGCCACTGCTGCAGTACAGCACTTTCTTCCGTTGATAAGCCGCCTTCAGACAGCTCTTTTCTTATAAGATCAGCGATTAGAAATTCTTTTTCTTCTAAAGACATATTTTTAATATTAAGGATCTGTTATTAACACTTTAATTAAATGTTATATAAGTAAGAGTACCAAATACTAAAAAAGGGTGGAAGAATTTAAGTTAAATTTTCAAAAAAAATAAAAAAAACAGTAATTCTGGATAATTTGTAAGTTTAGTCTTCAACAATTCGATAGCACGTGAACGCTGCGACTTTACGGTGTTTATAGAAATATTAAGCTGTAGTGCTATATCTTTATACTTCATCCCTTCTAAGCAGGAAAGTTCAAAAACTTCTTTACATTTTTCAGGTAAAGAATCTAAGGCAGTAATCAGGACAGCATAAACTTCCTCCTCGAGAATATTGAAATCAAAATCAAGCGTATTATCGGAGGTGTCGTCTCCAAGCTTAACTTTTTTCTGCTGTTCTTTTAAGGCTGCTAAAGAACCACTTTTGACCATTTTATAAATATAAGATTTCACATCGTCCACTTTCTCAAATTTCAAACGGTTCTCCCATAATTGCAGCATAACATTTTCAACTACTTCTTCTGCTTCAAATTTGTCCTTTAAATATTTGAAACTGTAGCTTACAAGCCTTGGATATAAGGAATAAAAAAGTTCCTTATAATATGCCTCGTCAATTTTAATATGTTGCTGGTCTGGATTAATTTCTCTCTGCTTTTATTGTAGCAAATATATATTTTTAATAAACAAAATTGCAATACACAGAAGCAATTGATGCCAAATACATAAAATCATTGCAAAAAAGCAGGAAAATAAACACTTTTTACAAGATTAATCTAATCAAAGAATTACAGTTAAGTCATTAAATTAACTCCAACTAGATTTGAGTGTTTAATAAATAAGCAGTACAACAAAAATTAAAAAATATTTGATTGTTAGTTTTGTAAAAATGTTTCATTATTGTCCACTTTTGCAGTATAACTGCCAAAAGAAATCAAGAATTAAAAAAAAGAAATTAACTAACTGAAATTTCAATATCCAAAATAATCTCTTAAAGGATCGCTCCACTTTGTATCTAATACATAATTAACATCTTGACGCGACTGTCTTATGGCATTTGCGGCAAATTCAATGAGCTGTATTTCATTAAAGTCTTCAGGCGCTTCACCATCATACATTTCTTTAATTAAATTTTTAAAGATTAAAGGATTACTGAAAGATTCTTCCAAATTTTCAAAAGCCCTTTGGAAAATATTTTTCATCTCCCCATTCATTCTCTCAAAGAAATAGCCATGGAACATCCAGAATGAAGATTGAAGTAAGGGGTAGCCGTCAATTGAATGCAGCAGATCTTTTAATTGGCTCAAAAAAATAGTATATTTTAAAAAGCCCCAAACGCCGCGTTGTGCTTTCGTTCTTTTTTCTGGTTCAGTAGTAAAAGCCATATTTATCTCTTCTTCAGACGATAATATTTTTATTACATCCGAAATTTTATTATCGCCGTACCAAACATAATCAAGCATTCCTAAAAACAATTCAACATCCTTATCTCTTTTTAAATAACGGTTAAGGGAAATAAATTCGTTAAAAGCAGAAATTGTAACTGAATTTCCTTCTAACTCAAAACACCTATCCTTCTGCACAAAGTCAGCAGTATAGGAAACCATCTTATACTTATAATGCTTATCGTAATAAGTTACAACAGATGGATGCTTGATAATTGTTAATAGCTCTTTTGAAGAAACCTCATCAAATTTACCAGGTATATAACCCGCAAATATGGCAACTAACAGCAGATTGTAATATTCCAAAAGAGCATCAATTTCGAAGCGCTCTATAAGTTCTTGGCCATATACTTCATTTGGAACATGAAACCGAAGTAGTTCTTTTAGTTCTATCTCTTTACTGCTGTCAATAAAATTCATTATATTTTTAAACCCACGGACAGCTTTTCCTTTATCATGAAACTCCGCCTTAATTGACATTAAATTTCTTTCCTTATGCTCCATTTTTTTAATGTTTTAAATGATCTGCTTTAGCAGCTCAACAGGTGTGATGAAATCGTCTTTTGGCTTACAGACAGAAATATGTGTCGTATTTGGGACTACGTGGGCAGGAGAATCCTCAAGATAATTAAAATTCCTAACTACTTTGTCTCCTTTGGAATATACTACCAATTTAGCCTTTGAAAAATTTCCATCTCCTCCATTTTGCAGAGCTTCTGTCTGATTTTTGATTGCATCTAAGATCCCATTGTTTTTTGAATCTAAATCGTTTAATATTGGAAATCTAAACTTAATAAATAAACCAAATAAACCTGATAACCCAGGCAAGGCCTGCATCGCGAGGGAAATAACTTCCGCTCCATGATGAGCCGGAGCATACAACGCAAGTTCAGATTTTTCTACCCATTCATCTCCTGCAATGTGGCCATGCAATTGGGCTTGTCTAATTAAAACAGCCCCTAAAGAATGAGCAACCAGAACTATTCGTTTATAATCTCTTTCAGGTAAGTTTTGAAGACTTGGTAAAATCTGGTTTTGAAGAGGTTTCCAAGCTGAATTTATAAAATGGTACAATTCGGCCGCATGATCACCGGCCTGTCCTTTAAAAGTGTCATAACCATAAAAGACAATATCGGAATTTTTAAAATGATCATCAAAAAGTAAAATTAACGGAAAGTTATTCCATGTCCCTAATGAGCTGCCTCCAAATCCATGCACAAAAACAATAAGATTCTCTGGTCTTTCAAAACTAAAATATCCCTGCGTATTAGCGCCATGTTTAATCTCGATTGAAGTAGTATGATTAGTTGCCATATGATCATTTCGTTATTTATTTCAACCAATTTTATTATCTAAGCAAAATTAAATATATCAAAACAACCACAATAAGTACAAATACCTGTTTTTCAATAAATTAAACAACATCATCTTAAATACTATCGAGCGCCGCTGGAACAAAATTATCCAAGCACTAATGCACACCAGCGGTCTGATTGTAAACTGAATAATCTTCTTCATAGACAGAATTTATAATACCTTTCAGCAGTATTTACCTGCTCTATTTTTCAAGCCAAAATTATTTTTCTTATATTTAAGAAACATTTTAAATTTAAAAATAATGAATACAGCAAAAATAGCAGGTATTGTACTTATAGTGATCAGTCTGGCTGCAGGCTATGTGGGCTTAAACCGAGTGGCAGAAAGCACTAAAGAAATTAACTTTTTGGGCCTTAAAATTGACGCTTCAAACGAATCGGGCCAAATGCAGGGTTTTCTTTATATTGGAGCGGCAGCAGCTCTTTTGGCAGGAGGATTATATACTTTAAAAAAGTCGAGCTGATTAAAAACCTAAATAATAAAATGAAAAGCCTGCAGCGTTAAATCACTGCAGGCTTTTTAAATCAATAAGCTTTTTCCTAAAAAAAGAACAATATCATTACGCTATATTTCTCGATTAATCTACAGACTTCTCTCAGCACTATTCTTTTACTTGTTTTATATTCTTTTTTGATACAGCAGCCGTATCCAGGTATCCTGCTGTGGAGTCAAGACGTTTTCCGTCACTGCCAACTCCTGCACTTATGTTATTTTTACAGGAGAATAGAAATTGAGTAAACAATAGGATTGCTATAATTTTTGAATTTAAGTGCCATTTCATAATTTAAATTATTTAGATAATTTGAACATCATCCCTAATGTTAATTTGAATTAAAGTTAGTGAAATATTTATTTTTTGGCAACGAATCTGGCGCATTAATCGTTAACCTATTCACATAAATTACTATTACGTTTTATTTAGAAAATACTCTATCATGTCATTATTACCTGAATCTTCAGGCATTAATAGATTAAGACAAAGTTCTCATTTCTTTTGAAACTACCGCAATAATCTTTTTAGTTTTGCTAATGTATCGGTGTTATTGTCTACTTTAGTCCAATCTGTTTTTTGTGTAGGGTCGATACCGTTAAAATATTTTTCAATATTAGTATAACCGTCATTATTCAGATCTTTGTTCGCATCAGAAGCATCCTTAGGATTTAGACCATATTTTATTTCCCAAGCATCAGAAATACCATCATTATCCGAATCTTTGTATGCGCTGCCTTTGTAGTCAGGATAACCGCCTACTTGATCTGGACTAGTAATAATTCCTTTTTTATACGAGTCGGCTGGAAGTCTTCTTTTTATGAATTCTTCGCCGATTGCATTTTCCAAACCGTCTTTGGCCTCAATTTTCCCATTGCGGACTTGCTTTATAACGCGTTCATCAACGGCATCTCTTTTAGGCAGTGTTGCTCCCACATTGTTTAATACAAACCCATATGCATGCTCAGCCGTCATAATTGTAACATAAGGCATTAAAAATGGTCTACTCTGTTTAATGTAAGCTAAGTCATCTTTAGATTCTTCTAATGAAAGTTCTTCCAATTGAACTCCGCCATTCCAGTTATCAGCAGTTACTTCTGGAGCTCCCACCATGTAATTTCCATCAACATAGGCTCTGCCAAAAGTTTTAGGTTCCATATATCGTGATTCTGGTTTTAAGATCCTATATCGAATGGGCTGATCTGTTGGAGTGATTGGTCCCGGTTTAAAATAATTATTTATAATATTGAATCATGAGCGATGGTCTCCGCCATCCAGAGATCGATTCCACCAATTGAACAGCACATTATTTACAAAATTAAAGTCGCCGTACATCCCGATCGAAGCATTTCTCGAAATATTGTCCGCCCATAAATTTCGTAGAAAAGTGCTGTTTAATCCTCCAATTGTACTTCCGAAAGCATGATTGTAAACATCTAGTCCCTCAGCCGAAGCTTGGTTTCTTTCCAAATTACAAAGGATAGAGAAGCTGCCAAGGATATTGTTCAGGATTTTTTTATTTACTTTTGGAATAAACATCAGAGTACAAACATTAACTTATCTTTTAAGGCTTATGGGGCTAAGGCTGTCAAGAATTTAAGCCTTCAATATTTAGAAAAAATAAAAAGAATGGATGTAGAAAAAAACCACTTACCCATTCCTGAATATGAAGAAATTTTAAATCTTGAAAAAAAAGACGACAGCAAAATTGCTGCAGTTCTTAAGCTGCTGGAGTCACTTACTTAAGCGCGAAGAAACATTTTTATTTCGCACGTCGTAAATGATCTTAGCTATTCTGAAATAGCTGAAACATACAATATATCTATAAATACCGTAAAAACTCAAATGAAAAGATCTTATGCTTTTATACGGGAAAAAACAAATGGTAATATCTTACTGCTGCTGCTTATAGTACTATTTAATAAAAATTAACGAGTTAACTATCACAAGCTTTAAAACCATCTTAAACCTTGGAATGATGTCTTGTTTGCCAAAGAAAAAATTACGGAATATTAAAAAAACTACCAGCTGTATTTTAATATCAATCTGGCGTTAAAGGGCGTTCCGGCAGTAAAATGAATTTCTTCAACAGGATCTGTTTCATTTGCTAAACGGGATTCTGTCAGGAATTGTGTTTCTTTCCACTTCGTATTAAAAATATTATCAATATTAACTCCTATGGAAACTTTCTTAATTTGATAAGTAACAGACAGATCCGTGATGCAGTAACCTTTTGCCACAACCGAATTGTCTTCATTTGCAGGACGATCTCCTAAGAATCGTGTTCTCAAACTTCCAGAAAATCCTTTTAAATCTTTTACCGAAAATCCGTTCATTAAAGTATGAACCGGTGCAAGCGGTAAATAATTATTTCCTCTGGGTTCATCTATCGATCGTGCGTGTGTATACGTATAATCGGTATTCCAAAACAGCCAGTTTGTCAACTGATATCTAAAGCCAAAATCTAAACCCTTTCGCTCTGTTTTTCCGCTGGGTTCTACAACCGCTTCATCTCCCACATATACAAATTCCTGTGCCAAATACAAATACCAAACTGCTGCATTAACAATCATTCTTGGAAAAGGTTTCCAGTTAATTCCTAAATCTGCACCATACGTTTCAGGAAGGATTTTTTCACCTTTCTGCGCCATTACTACACGGGTATCGTTGCTGTGAAATCCTTTACCTAATTTTAAGAAATATTGCAGTTTTTCATTCTGCGTGTACAAAAAATTCAGTTTAGGACTGACAATTGCTTTTGCTTGAGTTTGATTGGTATAAATGGAAGCCAGTTGATCTTCATAACCAAACTTGAAATAATCTAAACGTAAACCTCCATTTAATAACCACTTACCCGAAGTAAAATCTACACTGCTGTAAGAGAATAAATTGGTCTGATTGATGTTTCCTAAACTCAAATACTCCAGAACTGTTTTTCTATTTACGGTATGTGATAATTCAACATCTTTATTATTATCATTTCGCAATCCGGCACCTAGTTTAAAAAGCCATTTTTCAGATAATTTCTGATTGTATTCAGACTGAAAACCAACAATTGTCCTGTTTTCTTTTTGCTTGATCTGATCACCATTTACGGGGTCATTCAGAAAAAAAGTGAAATTCGAATACAATTCAAAATCATATTTACTTAAATAAGCTGTGTTTTTGATATGCGTGTTTTCGTCAATTTTGGCATCGTATTGAAGGTTGAAATTGGTTCTGCCCGTATTTCCACCTTCGTTTGAATCAATTGCTCCATAATGCGAAATCGTTCCATCGTTTACTGCGCGGTCGGGAATTTGTCCGCTGGCATCCCATTGGCTTTTAAAATGTGAAACTGAAAGAGCAAGATGATCTCCATTATTCATTTTAGCGGCATACTTTCCAAACAAATTAATGCGGTTGAAGTTTTGTGGCGCATCAAAATAACCATCCGTCATCATATATTCTCCCGCAAAATAAGCAGACTGGTTTTCTTTATTCAATAAATTGAACAATGCAACAGTTCGAAAAGTATCAAATTGTCCGCCTTCAAAAGAAAGCGAACTGTTTTGCAAGGCATTTTTTGTATTAAAACCAACAAATCCTGCGGTTGTAAAATCGCCTTTATCGGCAAAATACGAACCTTTATCAAAATCTATATTATCAACCGTTTCAGGAATTACAAAGTGAAGATCAGAATATCCTTGTCCGTGCGCATGCGAAACCATATTTACCGGCATTCCGTCAACGGTAATATTAATATCTGTTCCGTGATCACAATCAAAACCTCTGAGAAAAATCTGTTCTGCCTTTCCACCTCCCGCATGCTGTCCTATAAAAAGCCCCGGAATTTTTCGCAATAAATCCTGCGAATTGGATATGGGCTGAATTTCTAAATCTATTTTAGAAATGGTATTTAAATATTTCAAATTATTTGTGATGGTAACTTCTTCGAGCAAAAAAGGTTTTTCTTCTAATTGAATAGAAAGAAAATCACTTGTCGAAAGTTTTATTTTTTGAGTAATAAAACCCTGTTTGGAAACCTGCAGGCTGTCGTCGATTTTAGTTTCTTCTAAAGTAAACTTTCCGTTGATATCTGTATGAGCATGTGTTTTAGAAATCAAATTACGAATCAGGACATCAGATATAGGTTTTCCATTTAAATCGCTCATTATACCGGAAACAGATTGTGATTTTACAGAAAATGATAAAATAGAAAGTGCAATTAAAAAAATAAATCTCATACAATTAAGGTCAGCATTAAAACCGCAAAATAACCAAATATTAAAATGATAATCAATATAAAAGTTTTATCCGTTTTTACAGCCAATAGAGTTCTGGTGCCTGTACCCAATAAACCCAAGTCGGGATAATCACAGTAAAATATTGATTAACGTAATATAGCTGCCACCTAATTTTTTAGGATAGAATCTGAATTATCGGGTTGAACGCTTTTGAGGCAACAAGTACTTTTTGTCCTACTGCATAATCTTGTGCTTCATCTGCTGATGCTGTTACTTTTACGATATTATTGCCAGAAGACACTTGTATTACATATAGTATATCGCTTTTTGTAATACTGATTATCTCGCCCGTTATCTGAAATTTACTGCTGATTTTCTGTTCAGCAAATACTGTATTTGGAATTCCTTCTTTCGTAATTTTTCCTTTTTCAAGAAAAATAACTTTATCAGAAAGTTTAAAAATCTCGGCAATAGAATGACTGATCATCAAAGTTGTTAGTTGATATTTTTGATGAATTTTTAAAATGTAATCCTGAAGTTTAAAACGCATTTCATCATCTAAAGCCGCAAGAGGCTCGTCTAACAAAAGAATTTCAGGTTTGCGAACAATAGCTCTTGCCAATGCTACACGCTGTTTTTGTCCTCCCGATAACTGTTGCGGCTTACTATGCTGCAAAGATTGCAGTTCCATAAGTTCGATTAGCTCTGAAATAATTGCAGTCGATTCATTTTTTGATAAGGCAAACTCCAAATTTTCTTCAACTGTCAAATTAGGAAATAAGGCAAAATCTTGAAATACAAATCCTATGGAGCGTTTTTGAACTGGAAGATGATATTTTCTCTGAGAATCATCCCAGACTTCATTTCCGACTTTTATATATACATTTTCAGCCTCAGTAAGTCCCGCCAATATTCTAAGAATAGTTGTTTTACCCGCTCCTGATTTTCCGTAAATAGAAACAAACTGTCCCTTTTCAAAAGTCAGAGAAATATCCAAAGGCAAATTACCGTCGGCGGTATGGAGCATTTTATATGCATTAATCTGTATCATTAATAAAGTGCGGTTTTTCTAGATTTATTATTGATTAAATGAACTGCCAGCAAGACAGAAAAAGAAAATGCAAATAATATCCCAGCGTATACATTGGCACTTTGATAATTCATAGCTTCAACTTCTTCATAAATAGCAATTGAAACTACTTTTGTTTCTTCTGGAATACTGCCGCCAACCATTAATACGACACCAAACTCTCCAATAGTATGGGCAAAAGTCATAATAATGCCAGTAAGTATCGAGGTTCGGATATTAGGGAGTAAAATTTTTATTAAGGTAGTAAGCCTAGATTTTCCAAGTGTAAAAGAAGCTTCCTGCAGCGCGGCGGGTAGATTTTTCAATCCTGATAAAATTGGATTTACCATGAAAGGAAGACTGTATAAAACAGAGGCCAGGATTAATCCTTCGAAAGAAAATACTAATCGCAAATCGAAATAGTCAGATAAAAATTTTCCGAAAGCATTTTCTGGACTAAAAGCAATCAGAAGATAAAAACCTAAAACCGATGGAGGCAGAACCAAAGGCAGACTTATTAAAGCTTCAATAACGGCTTTAAGCTTAAAACGGCTGTAAGAAAGCCAATAGCATAACGGTACAGCCACAACTAATAAAATAATTGTGGTAATAAGTGCCAATTTTGCCGTCAGCCATAAAGGTTCCAGATTAATCATGGGCAGATAAACTTACTTCGTTTGTTTTAATTAAAGCCAGCACAGTATCATTTTCTTGTAATTGTAATTGTTCGCAGGCATTTCTCGTTATAATTGATTTTATTGTCTGAGTTTCATGTACTAAATTAATCTGGCTTAAAATCACTCCATTTTGAATAGAATCGATACAACAGAGCAGTTTGTTCTGAATACTGATATTTGGATTCAAATCTTTAGAAATCATAACTTCTGTTTCTTTAAAAATAACTTTGACTGAATTTCCTATTTTTAAGTAATCAGAGGTTTCTGGTGTATCCAGAACGATGGAAGAAAATACAACAGTGGCAACCTTTACTTTTATAAGCGATATGCCTTCATGCGACTCAATGCCCAATATTATTCCGTTTACTATATTCATTTCGCTTGTGCATCATATCCATAGTACTTAAAAATAGCAGCTGCCTTTTTTGAAGATATAAAATTATAGAATTTAAGAGAGTTTGGATTTCCTTTAGCATTTTTCAAAATTACACATCCCTGCTCTAAAGCACTGTGGCTGTTCGTTGGAATAATATAATACTTTCCTCCTTCTTTTTTCATGTTTGGTGTAAGGACAAGCGATAAGGCGGTAATTCCGATATCGGCGTTTCCTGTCGTTATGAACTGGGTTGCCTGCGTGATATTTTCACCAAAAACCAACTTGCTTTTTAACTTATCGTATATTTTATAAAATTTTAAACTCTCAACAGCTTTCTCACCATAAGGAGCCGTTACGGGATTTCCAATGGCTATTTTTCGAATATCCGAACTTAAAAGACTGTTCATCCTGCTTTTGTTTGGATCTGTTTTTTTACTCCAGATTACTAATTTTCCTGTCGCATACATTTTAATTTTTGAAGCCGTCAATTTTTTCTCTTCTAGTTTTTTTGGATAATCCATATCTGCGGAAAAGAATAAATCGAAAGGAGCGCTATTAGAAATCTGCTCAAAAAACTTTCCTGAAGCACCATAAGTCACCTGCAAATTTATCGTAGGATTTTGAATTTTAAAGACGGTGTTTATCGAATCTAAAGCAATTTTAAGGTTGGCAGCCGCTGCAATTGTAATTTTCTGCTGCGCATGCATAGTTCCAAAAATCAGTAGAAAAAGAACTGTCCAAGTAGAGAAAAATGTTTTTTTAATCTTCATTATAATTTTTTATTGCCATACTTCAAAAAAGTCTGCGATCTTGATACTTGTAAAAGTACATATTCTATGGCAGAGTATAAAAATCTTATTCGTTTTTTAAAAATGTTCAGAATCCCCGAGCAGAAATACAATTATTTATCTAGTTGTCTTATTATTAGACAATAAAATTTAAATTAATCTATATTAAAAAATATTTATAATTTTCTCTAGAATAATCACTCTAGAGAAAACTATTTATAATTTAAAGCGATTTACTTTTAAAAACGATTAATTTTTCTCTGGTCATTTCGTTGATAGTATATGAAATTCCGCCCATACCTAAACCAGAAGAATCTCTTCCGCCAAATGGCATCCAGTCTACTCTAAAAGCTGTATTATCATTTATCATGACAGCAGTAGCGTTTAATTTCTTTGAAGTTTCTAATGCTGCATCTATATTTTTTGTAAAAACGGCCGCTTGAAAATGTACTTGTAAGGCATTGGCTCTTTTTATAGCTTCATCTCTATTTGTAAAAGGATAGATACAAACAACTGGACCAAAAATCTCATTGGTAGATACTTTCGATTTTTCTGAAGGATTAAACAAGATTGTAGGTTCAAAACAAGTATCAGAAATACGTTTTCCTCCTGTAATTAGTTTTGCACCTTCTTCAACAGCTTCGTTAACCCACTCTTCAACCCTATTTAGTTCTTTTGGTGTAATAAGCGGTCCTACATCTGTTGTTTCTTCAAACGGATTCCCAACAATTAATTTATTGGTTTGCTCTGAAAACTGCTGAATAAAACGGTCACAAATTTCCTCATTTACATAAACCTTTTGAACCGAAACGCAAACCTGCCCCGCGTGGTAAAAACCGCCTTTTACCAAATCTGGAATCATTTCGCTAAAATCGGCATCACTTTCTACAATTACCGGCGCTGCTCCTCCGTGTTCCAATGCGCATCTCGTACCAGGAGGTAATTTGCTTTTTAGATGCCATCCCACTTTTGCCGAACCAATAAAAGTCAAAAAATGAACTCTCGAATCTGTAACCAGTTTTTCTGCCATTTCATTATCACATAATACCACTTGAAGCCAGCCTTCTGGCAAACCAGCTTCTTTTAAAATAGCAGCCAATGCAATACCTGATAATGGTGTATTACTTGAAGGTTTAAATATTACGGGGCAACCTGCAGCGATCGCAGTAGCAATTTGATGCACTGCCAAATTTAACGGATGATTAAAAGCGCTAACAGCCGCAACTACCCCAATAGGTTCTCTTGTTGTAAAAGCCATTCTGTTTAACGACGCTTCGGTAAGTCCCATTGGAATTTGTTCCCCTTTTAGCTGCGATATATGCTCTGCCGCCAGTTTTACGCCTTTTATTGCTCTAAGTATTTCCGCTTTTGAATCTTTATAAGGTTTAGCGCCTTCGCTAATTGCCAGATGTATTAGTTCTTCGCTCCTTTCATTCATTATAAAAGCTGCTTTTTCTAATATTTCAATTCTTTTAAAAGGAGCAATCCAATTGGCTTGATCATTAAACAAGCTCTCTGCTGTGTTTAAAATAGTCTCAATTGCATTGTGATCTAGCAGCGGTAATTCTTTTACCAGACTTTGATCGTATGGGAATAGTATTTTTGTGGTGTTTTCCATAATTATTTTTTTATACATGAACATTAAATTTCATGATATGCTCCTTAAATTTAATCAATTTATCAAGTATTACAATGGCTTAATCTGCAATAATTAGATTAATATTCCAAAGGCTTGGCTAAAACAATTTCTCTATTTTCTAATAAAGGGACAATTTTTCCTAAAACTACATCCTGAAAATGTGCCGAATTTCTATGTTCTGTTACAGCAGCTTCATTAATATATCCTTCAAACAATATTAGGGTATTGAGATCTGAATTACTTTGATGAATTTTATAAAACAAGTTACCTTCCTCTTTAACACTTTCATCATGAACTTTTTGAAGCAAATTTAAGACGTTTTCAATTTGACCTTCTTTTACTTTCCATGTTGCGAAAACATGAACTTGATTTTGATTTTCCATTTCTTTATATTTTTTAAATTATATGAATTTTGAGTTTTACTTATGCTTAAAATTATTTAGTTTTTAGGTGACTCTAAAATAGAAATCATTTTTTCTGCTACACCTTTTGCAGAAGCAGGATTTTGTCCAGTAACCAAATTCCCGTCAGCAATAATGTGTGCCGACCAATTTGCAGCTGCATGAAATTTTGCACCTTGTTCCGTTAAAGCCGTTTCTAACAAGAAAGGAACATCATTTACAGCATATCCATTTTCTTCTTCATCTGTAAAAGAAGTGATATTCCTGCCTTCCACCATATACGAACCGTTAGTCAGTTTGACATTTAATAATGATACCGGGCCGTGACAAACTGCGCCAATAACAGCATTGCGCTCATAAGTTTCTTTAATAACTTGTTTTAGGACTTCGTTTTCGTACATATCAACCATTGGTGCTAATCCGCCAGGTATAAATAGGGCATCATATTTATTTACCTCAACATTTAATAATTTAACGGCTTTCTGCATGTCTTCCCATCCTTTACCAGTTAGAAAAGCAAGATTTTCGGGATCATTGGCTAAATTAAGAGCATCTAAATAAGGTGTTTCACCTGTTAAACTGGCAAAGTCAATATCGTAACCCGCTTTATCAAATTCCGCATAAGGATGTGCAACTTCGGGAAGAAATGTTCCGGTTCTTCTGTTATTTGGACCAATTGCATTGGCATTCGATACGATAATTAAAATTCTCTTTTTCATTTCTGTAATTTTTAAGTTGGTAATAAATTATTTATAAAGCAAATTTATACCAGCACGCCTCCTCAATGCGAGGAGCGAAATCACAAAAAAAGTGTGACGAAAATCACACTTTTAAACTTATAGAGATTATTATTTGTTACTAGAGTAAAGTCTGCTGAGGGTTTCACGGCTGACACCCAGATATTCTGCAATATATTTTTTGGGAATTTTTTGCATCAGATTTGGATAAAGGTCAGCAAATTCTTTATAGCGCTGCTGCGGATTATTTGAAAGTAATGAAACTATTCTTTGCTGAAGAGCCATATAACCTTTGGTTAATTTTACCCTAAAAAAGTGTTCCATTTTATGAAGTGCAGTCGAGAGCTGTTCTCTTCCTTCGAGTGTGAGGCATAAAACTTCCCCAGGTTCCATGCAGACTACATACATGTTTGCAGGTTTTTGATTGAAATACGCAATGTAATCTGACATCCACCAATTTTCTGTAGCAAATTGTACAATGTGTTCTTTTCCGTCTTCATCCAGATAAAACACTCGAAAAATACCACTCATAATGATGTATTCATATTTTGCATCATCTCCCTGCTGAATCAAATATTGATGTTTTAAAACCTTTCGTACCGTAAAATAGGGTTTAATAGATTCAAACTCAGAATCAGTGATTGATATAATTTCTTCAATATGTTTTCTAAGTTTTTCCATAGTTTTTATCTTTTCAAATATAGATGATTTATAAGGCTTATAAATAGATTACAAATTTTTCGACCATAATCTTTTGAATTATTTAGAGCTTTTTTTGTGTTTTTAGGGGTAAAATAAATTTAAAAGTACTGCCTTTGCCAAGTTTGCTTTCGGCCCAAATCTGTCCCTGGTGCTTTTTAATAAATTCACTGCAGAGTAATAACCCTAAACCGTTTCCACTTTCATTTTCAGTTCCTTTTTGGATCACTTTCTCATTAATTTTAAATAGTTTTTCTTTTATACTATCTGGAATTCCGATACCATTATCTGTAATCGAAACTTCTACTTTTTGATTTATCCGCTTCATTGTTAGTACAATTTCACCTTGCTGATCTGTAAATTTAATTGCGTTTGTAAGCAGGTTTCTTAAAACAGTATCAATCATATCTTTATCCAGCTCAGCTTTGATAATTTCTGCTGATTCAAACTTTAAATTGATATTTTTATTTAATGCGGCGTTTCTATTAATTTCGACATTTTCCTCAATTAATTGATTCAAAACTACTTCTGTCGGATTATATTCCATCATACCTGTCTGCATTTTGGACCAGTCTAAAAGATTCTCCAGCAGTTTATAAATGTTTTTATTCGATTCATGAAGCATTCCTGTAATTTCCTTGATTTCTTCGCGGCTGTATCCATCGATTTCCTCAGCCATTATTTCAGACAAGGCAAGCGATGATCCTAGCGGACCTTTTAAATCATGGGCAATTATGGAAAAGAATAAATTTTTATCCTTTAGTAATTTCTGTATTTTAACATCTTGTTTCTCTTTTACCAATAAAAGAAATCCGACTGTTCCAATAAGGGTCAGTAAGAACAAGCCAATGTTGTACAAACTGTCAAAATTACTTTGACGGAAAAAATATTTTTGAGGATTTATAAAACTATAAACTGCTCGCAAAAAAATTAAAATTTCGAACGAAACATAGCAAAACAAATAAAAAATACGGAATAAATTATTTCCTTTTGCTCTAAAATAAACTATTGTCGGCGGTAAATAAATTGCAAATATGGCAAGAGACATGATAACAACCCGAGTATTAATAGTTGCTCCCATCAAGGTGGCACTATTAAAAACCAGCATTCCAATAACGGTGATTAAGATTTGTAACCGATAATACCAATTGTTCTTGGCCCTGTTCATCGATATTATCGCAATCGTTTCATAACAACAGCCTGATAAAATAATGGTATTGGCCATGTTGATAGAAAGGAAATCCGGAACTATGTTTCTTAAAAAAATGAACACCCACCCAACCGTCAGTAATATTTTTCCGTATCCAAATAGCAGTAGTTTTTTTCTATTCTCGAGCGTTGCATATGATAAAGAGTAACTAAAAATCAAAATGCAGATAAAAAGGTTTCCCCAAAAATATAGAAGAAAAACGGTTTTAGGATCTAGGGGCAGAAATTGGAGCATTATAGCGTTTCGAATATTAAAAAACTGACTGCAAATATACAAATTCCCAGTGTAATCAATACTTCTCGGGTTTTTTAGAAAAATTTGCTTCTTTTTCTACTCCAAATTATTGGTAACGATTATGAAAATTCGATTTCAAAAAGGGATTATTATTTACAAAAAAGTAGTACAAAAAAGATTTTAACCAACAAATGGTCTCACTTCAAAGTCACTTGTGAAATTTGTTGATTTCAATATATTCTTAAAATTCTATTGTATTAAAAAGGTGCCTGACTATCAAGCACCTTATTTAAACAATGTAGTCGCATTGCTATTTTTGAAATCAAAAGTCTTATTTATCACCAGGGACTGGAGCATTTTCTGCAATAAGTTTTTCGTGTTTCAGTTCTTCCCAAAATGCTTTAGGGATTGAAGTCTTAAAAGAATCTGCATTGGCAGTTACCTGTTCTGGATTCCAAGCACCGGGAATAACAGCCGACACAACTTTCGGCGCAGCCGAAAACTGAAGTGCTGCAGTACGAAGATCAACGCCGTGCCCTTTCGATACAGTCAGCAATTTATCTCTCTTTTCGATTACACCTTGAGGGAATGTTCCTGAATAATCGTATCGCTCCACACCCGCCAAAAAACCTGCATTTAGGGGAGCACCCACAACTATAGATATATCTCGTTTTTCACAAACTGGAAATAATTTATTCAAAGCATCTTGATGTTTGATCAGCGAATATTGTGTTGCCGAAAGAAAGATATCCGGATCTGCTTCTTCAATTGCTTTTAATGCTGGTTCAAGAGTGTTTACACCAAAACCCCAAGCTTTTATAATTCCTTCCTCACGCATTTTGGTTAATTCTGGAATCGCCCCTTTCATTGCTTCATCAAAATATTGAAGCCAATTGTCTTTCATATCTTGATTATCCGGTGATAAATCATGTATATAAACAATATCCAAATAAGGAACACCTAAGCGCTGTAAACTATCTTCAATGCTTCTTCGAGTTCCTGCTGCCGAATAATCATAGCGGTAAGAAAAATTAAGTTTGCCTTTCCATAAGCCTTTTTCAAGTTTAAAATCTTTGTCTGGTGTAAGCAGACGTCCCACTTTTGTAGAAAGGGTATATTCTTCGCGTTTTTTGTTTCTAAGGAAATGTCCGAAACGGCGTTCACTCAATCCTAATCCGTACCATGGCGACGTATCAAAATAGCGAACGCCGCTGTTCCATGCTGCTTCCAATGCTGCTGTAACACTTGTATCGGGATTTTCATGAAATCCGTTTCCTGCTGCAACGCCTCCTAAGCCCGAAACAGTGAGCGGGCGGTAACGTTTGTTTTTAATATCATTTTCTTTCATAACAGTTTTATTTAAAAAATTTCCGAAGGACGGTAATGACACAGAAAAAACTGCTGCCGTTACCGCCAAAGTTGACTGAGTTACAAATTTCCGTCTATCCATGGCTTTAATAGTATAAGATTACAATCCTAAAATTACATTATTAACAGCTGTTATTTAAGGATTTGAAAAATTATTGCAAGAGTAACACAGCATTTTAGTCTAAGAAATTAGTTATTAACTGTCTTAACCAAGGTAAAATTTATACCTAACGGATTTTTGTTCATTTTACAGATTAATGGAAAATCAGGATTTTTGACGATCCACATTTCAGTTTGATCTATTTGTGCTGCAACGTGAAATGCTTCAAGCTGTTTTCCATCAATAAAAACACTTTCTTTATCTTCTGTCTTTTGCAAAACATAAGTGGTGTTATTGTAGATGAAAGTTTGATTTTTAATTAAATCCTGATACGCTGATCTTGAAATCATAAAAAAGGTTTCTGTTGGTTTTAAGTTTAAAACCGATGCATATTCTCCTTGATTATAGCTTAAAGCATTTCCGTTTTTTAATGCTTCTGGCAGTATAACAATACTGCTTTTTACGCCTCTGGTTTCTAATTTGAATGTCAGCGTATCACCAGCTGTTTTAGCAGTAAGAGACAAAGCTCTGGTCTGGCCGTGAAGTTTGCATACATAATGGAGTTCTGTATTATTTTTAATCGATGGAATATAATTTTGTGAGTTCCCAATGTGCCAGATCGCACAGAAAAGAATGCAGATAATTATTTTTTTCATGTTATTAATCATTATTTAACCGGTGGTAAAACAGCAGTTCCCCACGCAGAAGGTTTCGAATCCATTTCTAGAACTAATTCACCTCCGTTATTTATATCATCATGCAAAATCCAAGCTTTATTGTAGGGCTTTCCGTTTAAAAAGGCAGCTTTAATATATTTGTTTTTATCGCTCATTTTTTTTGCTTTGATTTTAAAAATTTTACCGTTTTCCAGCTGTATTGCTGTTTCTTTAATCAAAGGTGTATTCAATAAATAGTAAGGTTGTCCTGCATTTGGATACAGCCCCATCATATGAAAAGCAAGCCAGGAAGACATCGCTCCAGAATCGTCATTTCCAGGCAGGCCCGCGCGTGAAGTATTGAAATTATTTTTAATAATACTACTTATTCTGTCACTGCTTAAATAAGGTTTTCCGATCCAGTGATACAAACAAGGCGTCAAAAATGAAGGTTCGTTGGCAACATTATAAAGTTTAGAGTCGAAAAAGATATCCAGTCTCTTTTCAAAAGCAGAAGCTCCGCCAGTTTTACGAATAAGTTCTGGAACGTCATGCGGAATACTAAATGAATATTCCCATGAATTTCCTTCGTAAAAAAATACACACCAATGACATACATACCAAGGAGATTCGATAATTACAGGCGTGTATTTAAAAGTTGGTTTCTGGATTTTCGATTCTCCAAAAACAACATCATCCAGCCAGTTTCCGTCTTTGTCTTTTGGCATAATAAATCCTTTGGCTCCGTTATTTTCGTAATCAGGGCGCCATAAATTCTGCCAGCTGTCTGCCTGTTTCATATATTGATTATACAAATCTGTTTTACCTAAACCTTTGGCTACTACAGCGATATTATAATCATTATACGAATAATCAATTGTTCGGTTTCCTGCGCGGTCTATACCGTAAGGAACATATCCTAAATTGATGTAATCTATTAGTCCGCCTCTTCCTTCTTTTTCTTCGTTTCCTCCCGGTGGTACTGTTGCGTCTTTCAGCATAGCCTGAAGCGCCAATTCGTAATCGATTCCTTTTAAGTTTTTTACAAAGGCATCGGCAAGAACAACCTCAGCATTAGATCCGCCTTGAGTGCGGCCGTTGTCATTCCCGCTTCTTCCTTCCGGCAGATAACCTTCACGTTTATAAATATTCAGCATCGCGTTGATTATTTCAACTTTTCTTTTGCTGTCTATTAATGTAATTAAAGGACTTGAAGTTCTAAACGTATCCCAAATTGTATAAAAATCATCATAATAGGGTTCGTCATTTGTCCATAACGGATTTTCTCCTGTTCTATCAACAGGCATAATCATAGTGTGATACAAACCTGTATAAAACATTTTTTTATATTCATCTGATGTATCTGAAGAAAGTTGGATACGGCTTAATAAAGCTTCCCATTTATTTTCCAATTCAGCTAAAACACTATTAAAATTCCAGTGCGGAATTTCTACTTCAATATTATTTTTTGCTTTTAATTCACTTAAAAATGAAATCCCTATTTTGACATTTAACTGTTCTTTTCCTTGATCTCCAAAAGATAGAAGTGCCGCTGTTTTCTTTCCAGAATCAAATTGTGTTTTTTGATTATTGTAAAATTTTCCGTCTTTGTAAGTGACATATTTTGCAATTGCCTGATCGAAAACTGCCCAAAAGTACACGGTATAAGCTCGGCCGTTATTCCATCCTCCTCTAATTCTGCTGTATCCTCGAACTTCTGTATCCGATACAATTTCGATTTGCGAGCCCACAAACTGCTGTGCTTCCCTTCCGTCTGGTTCTGGCTGTTCTCCTAAGAAAAAACCTGGGTCAATTTTTAAAGCTTTAGTTTTGTTTTTAGGATATATGATGCGATAAAAAGAAACTTTTTCGGCGGTTGTTATTTCTGTTTTGATTCCGTTTTCCTTAAAAACAGTTTCATAATAACCCAGCTTTACATTTTCTTCAGATCTAAAGGAAGTCTGATCCAGTTTATCTAAAGAACCCGAAAATGGCATAATTTGTATATTTCCATATTTGGGACCTCCACCTGTACCGCTTACGTGCACCTGACTGAATCCTGTAACTTCTTTTGGTAAAGGAAGCCAGCCGCTATTGGGATGCACGGTACAATCTGGACTAGGTTTGACCATTCCGTAGGGACAGGAAGGCCCAATAAAAACCCTTCCTATTCCCTCAGATCCAATCATTGGATCTACGTAAGTGTGAGCATTATACTGCGCATTAACTGCAATTCTAAAAAACAACGATATGCTTAAAAAAATTATTACTTTAGTTTTTCTTTTCATCTCTTTATTTTTCTGGCATTTCTATAATCGAATTTTACTTTAATAGTGAAAGTATTTTGTTGAATACTTCATTATTTTCATACACTCCTTGGAAATCTTGTGAATGAGGTCCGTATGAGAATATCGGCACCATCGTTGCGGTATGGTCATTCGTTATAAAATCACCTTCAATTTTGTGTTTTTTTACATTTCCCTGCGGAATAGCAAATCCAGAAGTTTCATGATCTGCTGTAACGATTACTAATGTTCCTTCATTTTTATCAGCAAAAATAAGTGCCTCGGTTATCGCAGTATCAAAATCTATTGTTTCAGCTACTATACCGGCTGCATTATTAACGTGTCCAAAACTGTCAATTTGTGCGCCTTCTACCATTAGAAAGAAAGGCTTATTTTTTTTGTTTAAAAATTCCAGACTGTATTTTGTGGCTTCTGCTAATAAATTTCCTCTGCCTTCTAAAACAGACGGCACTCTGCCTGAAGCAATAAAAACTCCGACAGTATCTTTATCTACTGTCTGCAGATCTTTTACAGCAGTTAATAATTTAAATTTAGAATCTAATGCTTTAGTTTTAAAAGTCGATGCGCCTCCTCCAACAAATAAATTTAATTTGCTATTGATTAAATCTTTAGAAATCCCTTCTGTATCAGATCTTTCTTCCCTGTGGGCATAAAAGGAAGCGGGAGTTGCCCCAGTAATTTCATCAGTGGTTATTACAGCTGTAGAAAACTTTCTTTGTTGTAAAATTTCTAAAATATTAGGAATTGGTTTTCTCAAACTATCTGTTCCAATGGCCCTGTTATTTGTTTTTTGACCTGTTGCTAAAGCTGTTCCAGCAGCAGCAGAATCTGTTGTAAAATCATCTGCCGATTGTGTTTTTATAAAACCAATACTTTTTAATTGTGTTACTGATAATGCTCCGCTGTTAGCCAGCACAGCCGATGAAATCTGCGATAAGCCATTTCCGTCTCCAATTAAAAGAATTACATTTTTAACAGGAGTATCTTTCTGGTCTGTTTTATAAGTAGGTTTATGAACTTTTGAAAAATTACTGGCTGTTACAAGTCTTTTGGGAAGGGTTTCGAGGTATTGAACACAATTATAAGGCTTGTCTGTATTGATAATATCTACTCCAAGTTCTGAAAATGCTTTCCAGGCACTTTTTGTATCTGGCGCTCCCCAAAAACGAAATGGTCTGCTGGCTGCTTTTGCTTGGGAGACAACTGCACTTACGTTGTTATAATCATCTTCTGTTAATCTTCCTAAACCATTCCATTTGGAATATTTTTTAAAATCGACGCTTACAGTCGCTACTTTTTCCCAATTCTCTTTTGAAATAGATTTTCCTAATTCTTGAAAATCAAAATAGATAAAATCTGGATATTTTGAATACTGCTCTGCGTTAGGCCTATTTCCAGATATAATGATTTTAATATTCTGATTTTCAGTTATTGTTTTATACTTTTTTAAAATAGAAATCAGTTTATTAAGTGTCGGTTCGGCTTCGGTTTTAATGTCTATTAATAAAAACAATGACTGCTCTTTTTTGTATTTCATTTTTAAAGCAGTTTCTAAAGGCTGTAAATACAAAGATTCTAATGTTCTGGAAGCAGTAATATTTTGCTGATCGTGAGCAACATATAAATTATTATCTCTCAAAAAAATATCTGCTTCTATAGAAGAAGCCCCGTTGGAATAAGCATCCCAAAAAGGAATGCTTTGATTGTAATCATTATGAGAATGTATTTTAACTACACTTTGAGAATGTAAAAGGTTTCCTGCTCCAAAAAAGGACAGGAAAAAGCTAATGAATAAAAATGATTTTTTCATTTTGAAATAAATTAATAATGTTTGGCAACAAAGTAAACAGCAAGTTATGTTGGGGCAAAAAAGGCTGATTGGCAATATATAAGAACAATGAGGTTATTTTAAAAACTAAAATAAATTCATCAAAAAATAAAAAAAACAGGGTGTTTTAAAATTTAAAGCTACCCTGTTTTAAACAACTAACACAAGACTGCCCACCTGATGAAATGAGCAGTAAAATTCAACTCAAACTATAAACTAAATTTTTAATATCCTTTATTCTGTACTAAATATCCTGGAGTGTTAGAAGCTCCATCAATCGCAACCTGTGGAATTGGGAACAATCTCTTGTTTACATCTGTATCCGTTTTTTCAGTCCATTTATCTTCAAAATGACCGAAACGAATCTGAGTATTTCTTCTTAAACCTTCCCAGTAAAATTCAAAGCCATATTCTCTGTACAAAATATCTAAATTAATAGATGGAAGCGCGGCAGGAATTGGGGCACGTGCAGTTCTTGAAGTTCTCACGGTATTCATGTCTGCTAATGCACCTGCATTATCTCCTTTTCTTAGTTTAGCTTCAGCACGCATCATCAAAATTTCGGCATATCTTAAAAGTACCATATCTACACTACTGTAATAGTTTCCATCAGGAGATGTATGGCTGAATTGATATTTAGACACTCTATAACCTGAGTAGTGCATACTTCCTTCATTAGTAAAATCAACTTTTAAAGTAAGGTTTACATAACCAACATTTTTGTCTGGTCCGTTTCCTTTAATTTGTTTTACTGGATAAATTCTGTAGCCGCCGTCACATTTAAAAAATGCGCCGTTAGCATCTTTTCTTGCAGCCCATGGAATACCTCTCATAATTCCTCTGTCGATTTCAAATTCTTCTGCTTTAACACAGTAGTAATGATCCTGATCGTTTAAAGGTGAAAGTCCTGTAAGATCTTTTAAATGAGCTGGTACTTTTGCATTGTTTTTATAGAATCTAGAATCAGCATCTGCAGGGTCTACAGATCCGTAAGCATCTACCCATGTTTGGTAGAAATCTGATGTAATTGCGGGACCATCTGTTCCGTCTGCATTAATAGATTCAGGTCTAGGAAACATTGATCCTGGAATTGACCAATATGCCCAGCGGTTATTTTCGTCTTTTAGAACACCACGCTGATCCATTGCAAAAATTACTTCTTTGTTCGAATTGTTATTATCATCAAATAAGTCAAAATACTCTGGAGACAGGCTGAATTTACCTGAATTAACAATGTTATCTGTGTATTTAATAACCTTATCCATGTCGGCTGCCGAAAACGAAGGCTTTCCATAAGGATCACGGTAAACAGCAGCATTTAGATTCAATCTGGCAAGAAGTCCCCAAACAGCAGCCTGAGTCATTCTTCCTGGTCCTTTTGTATTATTAATGACATCAGCAACAGATAAAAGTTCTTCTTCTATATAAGATACCGCCTCTTGGCCGCGAAGGATTTCTGAAGTACTTGCAGATGATTCTTTTTTAAACACAAGCCCCCAGCTGTCTAAGGTCAGCATATTTAAATAGGCTCTAAGTGCTTTCATTTCGTAAAGTGCTCCCTGTGCTTCTGTATTTCCACCTTCTGCAAGAGGAGTAAGTACTTCAATAGCAGATAATGTTCTGGAAATATTCTTAGTAAGCTCATTCCAAGTACTTGTAACTAAATCATTTGTAGGTGTTGTTGTATGCGCGTGTACAGCTAAATACTTACCTCCATCATACCAGTCTGTTCCTCCTCTATAAGGGAGAATTCCTTCATCACTGGCAATTAACTGCAAACCAAAATTATTGGTATGAATCCATGTTGCTTTTAATTGTCCGTAAGCTGGAGCAATTGCTCCGCTAATTGCATCTGCTTGTCCGGCACCATCCAAAGATTCGTCAAGTACCTTCTCTTCTAAGTCAGTACAGCTCCAGTTAAAGAACAAACTGAATGCAAGAGCTGCTACTATTATTTTATTTTTCATGTTTTTTATTTTTGATTAAAATGCTGCGTTTAAGCCAAATACAATAGTTCTGCTTCTAGGGTAACTGAAATAGTCAATACCAAAAGACTGAATGTCGCCAACTGAAGTTCCAGTATTAATTTCAGGATCATAACCACTATATTTCGTGATCACAAATAAGTTTTGTCCTGTTATCGAAAGGCGGATATTATCCATAACATTATCAAGTCCGATTAATTTTGGGCTTAAATTATAACCTAGTGTTGCATTATTTAATCGCAGGAAACTTCCGTCTTCTAAATATCTAGTAGAAACTGTATTTGAATTTGTAGATGCTTCGTTTAAATATTGTGAAGCTCTGTCTGTAGTATTAAATGAGTTTGCTAAATTTCCTCTGTTAAATGAAGTCATTGCTACGTGGTTGTAAATTTTATTACCGCCCGCTCCATTAAAATTCGCACCAAAATCAAAGTTTTTATATCTTAAATTCAAGTAAAAAGCATAGATATAATCTGGTAACGCACTTCCAGCAACGATACGGTCATCGTCAAGAATACTGCCATCTCCATTTGTATCTGCAAATTGGTTTAAACCATCAGCACCGATTCCTGTAAATTGAAGCATATAAAAAGAACCAATAGGCTGTCCGTTAAGAACTCCGTTGATCGTTGCTCCAGATTGTCCGCCTCCTTGTGCGCCTCCAGTAGTTAAAATTTTATACGGTGAGTTCTGTACTTTATTATCTGTAAAAGAAACGTTTCCGCCAATGCTGTAAGAGAAATCTCTGCTTTTATCACTGCTGTAATCCAAAGCTACCTCGATACCATTGTTTTTAATCTGCATGTTAGGAATGTTTGTCCAATATTTTGAAGTTGGCTGAATAGGATCTACAGGAGCTACTTCTAACAAAATATTTTCTGAAACTTTATTGAAGTAATCAACAGTACCTGATAATCTATTATTGAATAAACTAAAATCTAAACCAATGTTTGTTTGAGTTGAAACCTCCCACTGAATATTTGGATTAGCCAAACGTGTGTAGATTGAACCATAAGGATAACCGCTTAAATCTGTCGCAGATGGATCTAACGGATACGTATCGTTTCCTGTATTACTTTCGGTATAACTTGCTTTTGTAATTTTAGAAGGAATCTCTTGAGATCCTGTTTGTCCCCAGCTTGCTCTTAATTTAAGATTGTTTAATGTTTCAGATTCAGCTAAAAAATCTTCTTTAGTAATATTCCAGCCTAATGCTACAGATGGAAAATATCCATATCTATTGTTTTTACCAAATTTAGAAGAACCGTCAGCACGCATTGTTGCTGTTAATAAATATTTGTTGTCGTAAGCATAATTTAATCTTCCGAAGAAAGATTGAAGCTCATTTTCTACAGCAGATGAAGATTGTGTTGTACGCTCGCTTGCTGTTTCAATTTGATTCTTTGGTTCTACACCGTTATCAGGAAATCCAGATAAATTATAACTCTTTTGATATACTTGTATTTTTTGGTAAGACTGACCCGCTAAAACCGTAAAATTATGAGCTTTTGCACTAAAGTTATAAGTTAAGGTATTCTCATATAAAACGTTATTATTGGTAGTCATAATATTGTTCAAAGAACCAAGAGTTGTATTCGTTGCCGATGAGTATGGCAAAACTTGAATATCTCTTTCAGACATAGAATAATCTACTCCTAAATTGAATTTATAGGTTAATCCTGGAATAAATTCATAAGATGGAGCAATATTCGCCAGAATACGATTGTTGTTGGTAAGATCAGAGTAATTTTTCTCGCTGATTAAAGGATTTAAAATATCGTTGCTTAAATTAAGATTGGGCTGTCCGTTAACATAAACCGCATCTGTTGGGTTCATTGTAAGCATATTTCCAACAACCGATCTAGCATCTGGTCTTGAATTTTCTAGTTTTGTTGCAGTCATATTAAAGGCAACATTAAACTTATCGTCAAGCGCTTTTTGCGTTAAGTTTAAACGTCCAGAATAACGTTTTAAATCACTATTTCTCAAAACACCTTCTTGATTATCTATACCTACAGAAGCTGCATAAGTAGATTTTTCTGTTCCACCGCTCATCGAGAAATTAACGTTTTGAGAAACTCCAGTTCTTGTCAATTCATCCTGCCAGTCTGTATTAGCTCCGCCATCTTGTAAATTTCCATTTACGGCAGCAACTTGTTTTCTAAATTCATCTGCACTAAAAACATCAACTTTATTTGCTAATGATGAAAATCCAGTAGTTACATTAAGGTTGATTTTAGCCTGACCTTTTGATCCTTTTTTGGTTGTAATTACAACTACCCCATTTGCAGCTCTGGAACCGTAGATTGCCGAAGCCGATGCATCTTTAAGTACTTCAATACTTTCTATATCTTGAGGATTGATAAAATTCAGCGGGTTTGAAGCAACACCATTATTAGAGTTATCAAGAGCAAATCCGTCTACCACATAAAGTGGAGTTGTTCCAGAACGTAAACTTCCAACTCCACGAATAATGATATCTTGATTTGCACCCGGTTCACCGCTCGCAGCTACAACATTAACACCAGCAACTTTACCTTGAATCAATTGTCCGGCATTTGCTACTACTCCTTTGTTAAAATTTTCGCTTTTCACAGAACCAATAGCACCCGTTACGTCCGATCTCTTTTGAGAACCATAACCAACCACTACCACTTCATTTAAAGTGCTTACTTCTTCAGCAAGCGAGACGTTCAATTTTGCACCGCCTGAAAATGAAACTTCTTTTGTTTGAAATCCTACATAAGAAAAAACCAAAACACCAGTATTTTGCTGTGCTTTAATTTTAAAGTTACCATCAAAATCTGTTGTAACAGCTCCTTTTGGTTCTCCCTTTATATACACAGATACTCCTGGTACAGGTACTTTCTCAACATCAGAAACCACAATTCCTGATACTGAAACTTGCGCATGGGTGTATGACATACATCCTAAGGCAAGAATTAACAATGCATAAATTTTTTTCATTTAAAATACTTTTTTATGTTTTGCCAAAAGTATTTTATGGATCCTGCCAAAAGGAGGATTTTTGTTTTTCAAAAGAGGACTTTTAATTCAAATTAGGATAGAATTAACGCAAAAAAGGGGCTTTATTGCTCATTAACATTGGGCTAACTTTGCGTAAATACAGGGCTAACAGAAATTCTAACCAACTTGCTCTTTTAATTCTCGTGATTCTTTATATTCCTTCGGTGTTTTGCCGAAATACTTCTTAAAAGAGCGTCCAAAATACTTTGGATCATTGTAGCCGCATTCAAAACTTATTTCGGATATGTTTAATTTTTTGGTTTTTAATAAGACTTCTGCTTTTTGCAATCGAAGAGACATCAATATATCTGATGGGGATTGATTTAGGGTTTCTTTAAATACGCGGTAACATTTTACTCTGGAAATTCCCAATTCATCTCCCAGCATTTCTACATTAAATAACGGATTTTGCAATTGCTCTTTAATTATTTCTAAAGCTCTTTTCAAAAGTCTTTCATTCGCAGTCACATGTTCATTGTCTTCGGTTAGAATTTCAAATATTTTCTGCTGTATTTTATGTTCTCTTAAAGGTTCAATATTTTGATTAATCAAACTATCAATTTTTTTTCTGACAAAAGAAACACTGGCGGGAAGTTTAATATGTGTATCTATTCCTATTTCCAATAATTGTTCATCCAATTCGTAATTGATATCTTCTGAAATATAAATCATTGGTATTTTTATAGTCGTACTTTCTTTATGCAGCTGTAAAAAATTAAGCAGTTCTTTTGAGAATGCGGCCTGATAAAAAACCAAACCTGCAATCTCTATTTGTTTCATAACTGCGTTTAAGTTAGAAACAGAACTTTCATAAATAATGTTATAATTTTCGCTTTCTAAAACCTGATTTGCCGCTGGATCATTATACGCATCACCAAAAACCAAAAGACATTTTTTACCTTCAGAAAGCTGGTCGTGGTAATTAAAGTTTTTCCAAGAAATTGTTTCCTTAAAATTGGCATCGGGATCGACAAATTCGATGGGAATATTTAAAACAGCCTGAAAATGTTCATCTGAGGACGAAGCTAATTCTGCCTTTAAATCTTGCAGTAAAATTTGCAGCGCCGCAAAGTACGGACTGTAATGCGAGATATTGTACCAGTTATTTTTTAAGATAATACTATCAGAAGCTAATTTAATTTGTATCAAATTATCTTCGCAGCCAATTGTAATATTTAGCGTACTGTCTTTATCTGAATATTTGCAGATATCATTAAAGAAGTATTGCATCGACAGCTTTAAACGCAAAATGTCGATCAATACAAAACAATTCGTATTGTCTATTTCGCAGATAAAATTTACCTGATTGAGCTGCAGGTTCTTTTTTAGTTTTTCAACATTATTTTTTAAAACAGGGAATAAATTTGCCGCTGTCTTTTTAACGGGTCCCAGATCTTTAACATGTTCCAGGTAATTCCACTCCGAAATGAGATTAACCAATTTATTGGTTTTCAATAATAAATTTCGGTGTATTTCGGTATCTTTTTTAAAGGAAGATGAAACTTTAATAATTTCCGATATTGGTTTTTGAAATTCGGCCAGCATAAAGGTTTTAAACTTTTCTATTTCAAAATTTTCATTTTTTAAATCGCTGTGCAGAATCAGCAGTTTTTCTTTCTGTTCTTCTATTTTTTTATTTTTTTGATCTAGTTCTATGTTAATGTCTTCCAGATTTTTTTTCTGATTTTCGATTACAGCGGTACGTGCCGTTACAAGTTCTTCGAGATATTTTTGCTGGGCAAGAGATGTTTTATTTTTTATGTAAACTACTATAATGCAGACTAAAAGTATACAGCCTGATAAAAGCATATAAAATAATATCGATTCGTAAAATGCTTTGGCAACATGAAGCTTAAAAAATGCCGGCTCTGGTATTCCGTCTTTTCCTTGTTTTACTAAAAAACTGTAATCTCCTGAAGATAAATGGTTGTACTTTATTTTAGTTCCCTCGACTGCGAGATTCCATTTTTCATCTCTTCCCTCCAATTTATAATAAATATCCATTTTCTTCTTAGGAAACAGAATAGGAATAAGCTCTATTTCCAATTCATTATGGGTGAAACTTTTATCTATTGATGCTGTGTAATCTGACTTTCCATCTACTTTGAGTTTTATTTTTGCTTTTGAAGTATTGGAGTAAATGGCACTCGGATTAAAATAATTCAGTCCTCCTACTCCGCCAAAAAACAAATTCCCTTTAGAATCCTGAAAATAGGCTCCTTCTGAAAACTCAGGCGCCTGCCAGCCCGAAGCAGGATTGTAAGAAATAACGGCGTATGTTTTTTTATCAATAGAAGCAATTCCTTTTGTGGTGCTAATCCAAACTTTGTTTCCATTATCTATAATTCCATATACCATATGACTTGGCAGACCTTCAGATTCTGTTAGGTTTTTAACCAAACCTGTTTTTTTATTAAAAATACTGACACCTCCTAAAGAAGCAATCCAGTAATTATCAGACTCGTGATCTATCAAAACAGAGTAAATGCTATTGCCTAAAATTCCTTCTTTGGTAGTAATACTTTTTACCGCACCTGTTGTTGAATTAAATACAATTACTCCATTATTTTCTGTAGCCAGTATTAAATTTTGATTGTTTTTCCTGACACATCGAATGTGATACTTTTTTAATAATTCTTGTCCTTTAAATTTTTCAAATCTACTGGATGTAAGATTAAATTTGGCAAGTCCACCCCAGCATCCCATCCAGAGCTGTTTATTTTGGTCTTCACAAATAGAATAACATCTAGTAATATTCATTCCATCTGCATTATTGTTCTCGTAGCTTTCAGTATTATTGGCCGAAATGCGTAAAATTCCCTTATAAGTTCCTGCCCATATTGTTCCGTCGCTTGCGGTAAATAATGTTCGTATTCGCTCCCAATCTGCATGTAAACCAGCTTTATCCATTTTAAATTTTTCGAAAAACTGCCTATTCTGATTGTAATAAAAAAGTCCTCTTGTATAATAACCTAACCAGATTCTTCCCTTTGTATCTTTGGTTACTGCACGAATGGTTTCTGCCGGAAGGTAAGGTTCTTTTATAGGATGAGGCACAATCGAGTTTATTTCTTGAGAACCTGTGTAAGCTATACTTAAACCGCCATCTTTTTGTCCTAACCAAATATTGCCAAAATCATCTTCGTGAAGTGTTTCTATTTCATTACTTTTAAAAGAATATGAATCATATATATCAGCTGTTATATGTTCTATGGTATTCTTTTTAGAATCGTTTGTGAGTATGTAAAGTCCATTTTCGCGAGTGGCAAACCAAATATTTCCTAATTTATCTTTTAAAATATCATTTATAATAAGTTTAGGATATTTCTTGAGGAGAATATTTTTAAGATTGGTAAAATCATCTCTTTTAAGACTATTTTGCGGAACCTCAATAAAAGCTTTATTCTTAAATTCATAGTATGCGGTGCTCGTTTCTACTATAATATTTCCCTTTTGAGACAAGTGAATATCTTTGGGAATACTTTTAAATTTAAATTCTTTAAATTCATCATTTCCAACATAACAGTTTACATTTCCTTCTTTTGTAATAAGCCAGAGATGTCCTTCAGCATCTTTTTCTAATTTAGTAATATAATTACTAGAAATTGTTTTGAGGTTATTTAAACTGTTTTTATAGATTTTAAAATTGTATCCATCAAAATAGTTTAAACCATCCCAGGTAGCGATCCATAAGCCTCCGTCTTTATCACTTTCTATGTCTGCAACTGAGTTATTGGAGAGTCCTTGATTTGCTGTAAAATTTTCAAATTTTATCTGCTGTCCAAATAAAAATCCCGTAAAAAAATAGAATAAAATGAGTAACCTTGCCATTGTTTGTATTTTAAACTTACAAGTATACAATCGCAAGTTCAACTTAATATAAACTATATGTTAAGTTAAAAACGACGTGCGGAAAACCGCCCAAAGTTTAATAAAAGAATTTATGCTAAGGAAAGAAAGTAAAAAAAGTCCTAATTTTCATTAAGACTTTTTTAGTAATCTAAAATTACTTTTATTTTACTACTGTCGCTTCTAGTTCTACTTTTAAAGTTTCAAAAAGTGTTTTTACTTCCAGAACCGTACTCGATTGCTTTATTTCATTCTTCAAGATCCAATTTTGCAAAACATCAAAATTTTCAAATAACGAAGCACTTTCTGTTGTATAAATATTAAGTCTAACGATATTTTTTAATTCGTAATGAGCCTCTTGAATAACTTTTTCTAAATTTTCGATTGTTTGTATCAGCTGGGATCGCATATCTGCATCGCTAGAAACGCCATTCTCATCTATTGCAGTTTGACCAGAAACATATAAAGTTCCCTTTACATCATTCACTTCAACAGCTTGAACATAGTTTCTCGTGTCCTGCCATTTCCAAGGATTTATTATTCTTTTTTCCATCTTTAAAATTTTTAAATTTTAGATGCAAAAATCAGAAAGGCTTTCTTTTCTGGGGTGTGACAAACATCACAATTTTAAACTATTAAAATAAACGGCTTAAAGTCTCGCGCGAAACTCCTAAAAAAGAAGCTAAAGAAGATTTAGGGACACGCTGTAACAAGGCTGGATTTTTAAGCAGTAACTGTTCGTATCTTTCGCGTGCATTTGAAGTTAAAAATGACAATATTCTTGTTTGTGATCCAATATGACCTGCAATTGATTTTCGAAGAAAAAAACGCTCCATTTTCTGTTCCTCCATACAAAGCTTTTCGAAGTTTTCCAGCGAAAGGCTGTAAGCAATTGTATCTTCAATACATTCTAAAGATAATGATGCTTTTCCTCCTGTGTAAAAAGCCTGAAAATCGGTTTCCCACCAATCTTCCATTGCAAAAGAAACAATATGTTTTTTGGCATCTTTATCCTCATAAACCAATTTGACTAATCCTGAAAGCACAAAATATACATCTGAAACTTCATTTCCTTCTTCGATAATAAATTGGCCTTTCTGAAAAGTTTTTAAAACAAAATGAGATATAATAAAAGCAGCTTCTTCATCTGTTAAAGGAACTACTTTCTCAATATGTGTTTTTAAAAATTGCTCAGGATTATTCATAAAAGGTACTTTTTGTGTAAATATAAATGAATGCTTTTTAAAACAAAAAAAATCCAAATCCCAATTAAATTGGAATTTGGATTTTAAAATTGAATTTTTATATCGTTTAGTCTAAAACAAAACTCACGCTGACATTTGCAGTAATTTCGATTTCGCCAATTGCTAAAGTTTCATTTGAAGCTCCAGCTGCATCCATCTCCATTGATTTCATTGCGGCATACATTGGTCTCGGAGTATAAATCTGAGAATTATCTGAAATTGTAAACGCTTTGCCTACTTTTTGTCCTAAAACAGAAACATATTCTTCTGCTTTTACTTTAGCATCTTTCATCGCTAATTTTCTAGCTTCAGATTGGTATTGTGCTAATTTAGATGACTCAAAAGAAACTCTGTCAATACGATTGACTCCCTGCTGTACTAAACCTTCCATTAATTCGTCGTATTTAGACAAATCTTTTACAATAATTTCTACAGTCTGCACAGCATTATAAGAAGTTTTCTTTTTCTCATAATCGTACTGCGGATTAAGAGCCACTTGCTTAGTTTTGAAATCTGCTGTTGGGATATTCATTTTTTTGATGAATTTTAAAACAGCATCCATCTTTTCGTCGTTTTGTTTTTTAACGTCTTTAGCATTATTCCCTTTTGTTTCAACCGAAGCTGAAATACAAACCTGATCAGGCGCTACTTTTACTTTTCCTTCTCCATTCACGTTGATTAGAGGTACTTGTTTGATTTCCTGGCCGTAAGACATAGTCATAAACATGATTGTTAAAAATAATACTAGTTTTTTCATTTTTGTTAAATTTTAATATTTAGTAAAGGCTTTCCAAAAGTTATGCCATCATTACAATTTTCCCAATTTTGCCATTCCAAAAAGTATCAAAATCGGAATCGCCAGCAGAATTACCATTAGGGTTTGATCTGTAAATAAAGAAGGCTGTTTGATCAAAGTAATCAAATAACCGCCTATAGCGCCTCCAAAGTGTGCCGTGTGCCCGATGTTATCATTTTTGGCGCGCATTCCGTAAATAGAATATAATAAATATAAAATTCCAAAAATATATGCCGGCATCGGAATTATAAAGAATATTCCAAGCATCATGTCAGGCTGCAGCAATATGGCCGAATACAAAACACCCGTTACAGCTCCAGAAGCTCCAACAGCACGATAACTGTAATCGTTTTTATGAAAGAGCATCGTTAGGAGACTTCCGAAAATTAAACTTCCAAAATAGATTAAAACAAAAGAAAAAGTTCCGAGCCAGCCCAAAACAACGGGAGCAAAGAAATAAAGAGTCAGCATATTAAAAATTAAATGCATCATGTCTACATGCAGAAAACCAGAAGATAACATTCTGATTTGTTCGCCGGAACGAATACTTCCTACATGAAATTCGTATTTTCTAAAAAAAGAAAGATCATTAAAACCTTTATAACTAATAACAACGTTGGCAACGATAATCCCTGCTAAAATGATATTCATAAATTATAATTATTGTGAATTGTAAATATAATCATTCTTAAAGATAAGTTAGTAAGAAAGCAAATTATCAAACGTTAATCATTTTTCATTTATCTTTGTAAAAAAAAGTTGCATGCAGTTTCTCGTCTATATTTTAGCCTATCCTTTACTTTGGCTTATCTCCATATTACCTTTTCGATTGTTTTACCTATTTTCAGATTTCGTATATTTTTTAGTTTACCGAGTAATAGGATATCGTAAAAAAGTAGTTCGCGAGAATCTGGCACTTACTTTACCGCATTTAAGTGATGCTGAAAGAAAAGATATCGAAAAGAAATTCTATAAACATATGTGTGATATGTTTTTAGAAATGATTAAAACTATGAGCATTTCTCCTGAAGAAATGGAAAAAAGATTTCATGTTACCAATATTGATCTCGTTTTAGATTATGCTAAAAAAGGAAAAAGTGTAATCCTTGTAGCCTCACATTATGCAAGTTACGAATGGCTTTTGACCATTAACCCAAAAATTGGTTTTCAAGGAATTGCTGTTTATAAAAAATTAGCCAATCCGTATTTTGACCGACTGGTTAGAAAGATTCGTTCGAAATTTAAAACAGAAATGATCGAAACCAGAAAGGCAATTCCAACAATGGCACAAAACCAGCGCGACGGAATATTAAGCATGTATGGTTTAGCAAGTGACCAATCGCCTAAATTGGATCGAATTTTTCACTCGATGAAATTTTTAGGCATAGAGGTTCCTGTTCATACCGGTGCCGAAATGCTTGCAAAAAAATATGATTTGAGTGTAATAATGGTGAAAGTGAAAAAAGTGAGAAGAGGATATTACGAAGCGACATTTCTCCCTATTGCTGATAATCCGAAAGAATTTGAAGATTTTAAAATTACAGAAATGTATTTACAAGAAGTCGAAAAGCAAATTCTCGAAACACCAGAATTCTACTTATGGACCCACAAAAGATGGAAACATCGAGTTAAATAAAAATTCAAAAATCCGAAAAACTAAATATTGTTTTTCGGATTTTTCTTTTATAAAAATGCCTTTCAACACCCTAAAACATTATCTATAGCAATTTTGATGTGTTTTTGTAATGATTTTTTTAAGTTGATAAAAAAGGGAAACGCTATAAATTTGATGTTCTCTAAATATCTAAAAAACTTCAAAATCATTAACCATGATCAAAAAATTACTTTTTACAGTTTTGTTACTGTTTCTAAATTGCATCATTTCTGCCCAAAGTCCTAAACGAGGCATTGCGTACGGATACCATACAGAAGCAGACATGCTGGCTTTAAAACCAGGACTTTCTTGGTGGTACAATTGGTCGCCAGAACCAGAACCGGCATTGAATGCAAATTACGAATCTCTTGGAGTTGAGTTTGTCCCAATGGCATGGGGAAAAGTCAGCGATGCAGAGGTTCAGACCTTTATCAATAAAATAAAACCAGAAGCAAAATACCTGCTTGCTTTTAACGAACCCAATTTTAACGATGGAGCTAGATTAACACCGCAAGAAGCTGTTAATGCATGGCCTAATATTGAAAAAATTGCAGCAGCAAAAAATCTGGAAATTGTAAGCGCATCTCCAGCTTATAACGGCCCGAATAATTATGGCGGTTATCAAGATCCCGTAGTTTGGCACAATCAGTTTTTTCAATTATGCCCAAATTGCAAAGTCGACTATATTGCATTTCATACATATGATGATACTGCAGGTTCTGTAATTGGTGTTACCGGATTATTAAAGAAGTTCAATCGTCCGCTCTGGATTACTGAATTTGCTAATAGAGTAATTCAAAGTGCTGCCGATAAAACAGCTTTTATGAAAACTATTGTAAATAACTTCGAAAATGATCCTGATATTTTTCGCTACTCCTGGTTTTCCGGAAGAGTAAATCCTACATGGACAGATATGTTAGAAGGACAATTATTAAGCGGCACAGGCGGCGTTTTACGACCAATTGGAACAGAATACATAAATGTTCCGTACACTGCAAAAAAGATAACCGTTCCCGGCCGTGTTACTGCGAACAAACATTATAGAAGAAAAGGAACTGGTTTACAAGCTACGGCAGATTCTAACACTGGACAGAATGTTTGTTTTATAAATGATGGAGACTGGAATGAATTTATGCTGAATGTGCCTGATGCAGGAACTTACAATTTAACTTTTAGAGTTGCTTCACCAGTTAATATTGGAAAATTTGATATACTTATAAATGATGTAATTGTTAAAACAGATGAAACATTTCCGCCAACTGGCGATTTGCAGACTTACGGAAACAAAATTGTTAATGGAGTTTCATTACCAAAAGGTGAAGTCTATCTGAAAATTAAATTCAAATCAAACGATATCAATTTTAATTACATTGATGTTGTTGCCGCTAATCTTGGTATTGGAGAATCTGAATTGGAAAAATATAGTTTTACGGTTTATCCAAATCCTGTCAAAAACCAATCGATTCTACATATAAAATCGGCAGAAACGGAGTCAGTAAAATTGAAAATTATTGATATGAATGGAAATACCGTTTTTTCTTCAGATGATTATTTTACTAATCAGGATATCAAAATTGGAGATAAACTTCCAAAAGGCATTTATATCGTAAATGCTGTTTATGGAAAAATTGAAAAATCAATTAAGATTATTAAAAACTAAGATCTTAATTCTTCAATTTTTAGAAATTAAAAATCGTCTATAAATATTTGTTCCGTAGGAACATTTCCTCGGTAGAAAAAATATAACATTACCAGATTTAACGTTCCGTTGGAACGTTTGATTTTGAATTGCAATTTTTTAAGAATCTAACCTCAAACGTTCCTACGGAACGTCTAAATGTGCATCGCTATATTTTTTTCTACCGATGAGACATTCCTACGGAATGATGACCGTAAATAACACTAAAAAAAATGAGTAAAAATGCTGTAAATGTTGTTCTGTAGGAACATTTCATCGGTAGAAAAAATATAACATTACCAGATTTAACGTTCCGTAAGAACGTTTGATTTTGACCTCCATTTTTTAACATCTAATTTCAAACGTTCCTACGGAACGTCTACATGTCTGTGCTATTTTTTTTCTACCGACGAAACATTCCTACGGAATGATGACCGTAAATAACAATAAAAAAATGAGTAAAAATGCTGTAAATGTTGTTCCGTAGGAACATTTCGTTGGTAGAAAAAATTAAAATATTACCAGATTTAACGTTCCGTAGGAACGTTTGATTTTGACCTCATTTTTTTTAACAATCTAATCTCAAACGTTCCTACGGAACGTCTACGTTGGGGTGGCTATTATTTTTTCTACCGACGAAACATTCCTACGGAATGATGACCGTAAATAACAATAAAAAAATGAGTAAAAATGCTGTAAATGCTGTTCCGTAGGAAAATTTCGTCGGTAGAAAAAATATGACGTTACCAGATTTCACGTTCCGTAGGAACGTTTGATTTAAAAAAAGGGCTGCCTTTACTTAAGACGACCCTTTCAATATATAAAAAACTAAAATCTTAGATTCCAGCTATTACTTTAATCTCATCAATAATACGAAGAGCCAATTTATCTGCAGCATCCTGAGAAGGTGCTTCTGTATAAATACGGATAATTGGTTCTGTATTTGATTTTCGTAGATGAACCCATTCTGTTGCAAAATCGATTTTCACACCATCAATTGTCGAAATATCTTCGTTTTTATATTTCTCCGTCATTTGAGTTAAAATGGCATCAACATCAATCTGAGGTGTTAATTCAATTTTATTTTTACTCATATAATATTCAGGGTAAGAAGCTCGCAATGCAGAAACCGACATTTTTTTGTTAGCCAAATGAGTTAAGAATAGAGCAACTCCAACCAAGCTGTCACGTCCGTAATGCAATTCAGGATAAATAATTCCGCCGTTACCTTCACCGCCTATTACAGCATTGTTTTTCTTCATCAATTCAACAACATTCACCTCTCCTACTGCACTTGCTTCGTAACTTCCGTTATGATTTGCAGTTACATCACGCAATGCGCGAGAAGACGACATGTTTGAAACTGTGTTTCCTGGCGTTTTACTCAAAACATAATCTGCGCAGGCAACCAGCGTATATTCTTCACCAAACATTTCGCCATCTTCACTGATAAAAGCCAAACGGTCAACATCTGGATCGACAACAATTCCTAAATGTGCATTTTCTTTTACAACCAATTCAGAAATATCAGTTAAATGTTCCTTTAAAGGTTCTGGATTGTGCGGAAAATGTCCGTTTGGTTCGCAGTATAATTCCACCACTTCCACTCCCATCTGCTTAAGAAGTTTTGGAATAATAATACCTCCAGAAGAATTTACACCATCAACAACCACTTTAAATTTAGCCTCTTTTACCGCTTCGATATCTACCAATGGTAAGTTTAAAACTTCATCAATATGAATATCCATGTAAGCATCGTTTGGTGTAATTTCACCTAAACTATCCACATCCGAAAAATCAAAAGCTTCAGCTTCAGCAATTTCAAGGATTTTTGCACCATCTGCACCACTTAAAAATTCGCCTTTTGCATTTAGTAATTTTAAAGCATTCCATTGTTTTGGATTATGCGAAGCTGTTAAAATAATTCCGCCATCGGCTTTTTCCAAAGGCACTGCAACTTCAACTGTTGGAGTTGTCGAAAGTCCAAGATCAATTACATTAATTCCTAAACCAATTAAAGTATTTACTACTAAGTTGTGAATCATTGGTCCAGAAATTCTGGCATCGCGACCAATTACAACTGTCAATTTATCTTTAGCAATATTATTTTTTAAGAAAGTTCCGTATGCCGATGCAAATTTCACCGCATCAACAGGAGTTAAATTATCTCCTACTTTTCCTCCGATCGTCCCACGGATTCCAGAAATAGATTTTATTAAAGTCATTTTTGTGAGTTAGGGTTATTTATTACAAATATAGAAAAGTTAGCGAGTAACTAAAGTCCTAATTTTGTAAGATTTTAAAATTAACATTATGGCTCGGTGCTGAAACAACGCAATTTTATAACAAAATGATTTAAAAAAGTTTTATACATTTACTAAAATAACTTAGCAGATGAGAATCTTAGCCGCTTAGAATCTCAGAAACTCAGCAACTCTAAAAAAATGAATTTCTTAGCCCACATATATCTTTCTGGAGAAAATGATTTAATCAAAATTGGGAATTTTATGGCCGATGGAATTCGCGGGAAACATTTTGAGCATTTTCCCGAAGATGTACAAAGAGGAATTTTACTGCATCGATTTATTGATACTTATACCGATTCTCACGATATTTTCAGAAAAAGCACCAAACGTTTACACGACAGATATCATCACTATTCAGGAGTAATTGTAGATATTGTTTACGATCACTTTCTGGCGAAGAATTGGAGTAATTATTCCGAAGAAAAACTGGAAAGTTTTATTAATCGATTCTATAATTCCTTGAATGAGAATTATGGCATTTTGACTGAAAAAACGCAAGGCTTAATGCCATATATGATTGAAAGAAACTGGCTTTTAAGTTACAGAACCACAGAGGGAATTCACCAGATCCTTACTCAAATGGACCGCAGATCTAAGAATATCTCGAAAATGCAGTTTGCCATAGAAGAACTAAATGAATTTTATGATGACTTTGAAGAAGAATTCACCTTATTTTTTGAAGAAATAAAAGTACAGGCAAAAGCAAAATTGATTTCTCTTTAAGTCAATATTCTCCATTAAAACCTACTCATCAATGAAAAAAATTACGCTGTTAATAGCCCTTATATATTTCAACTCCCATGCACAGCAGACAAATGTAAATCCAACCGGATTAATTGTTTCAAAAGCAATGGTTGTTTCTGCCCGTGAAGAAGCCTCAAAAATTGGATCTGATATAATGAAAAAAGGCGGCAATGCTTTTGATGCCATGGTGGGAACCGAATTAGCGCTGGCAGTTGCATTTCCTTTTGCTGGAAATATTGGCGGTGGCGGATTTATGGTGTATCGAAAAGCAAACGGCGAAGTCGGTTCTTTAGATTATCGCGAAAAAGCGCCCTTGGCAGCCACAAAAGATATGTTTCTGGATAATGATGGGAATGTCATTAAAGGAAAAAGTACCGAAACTGCCCTTGCAATTGGAGTCCCAGGAACTATTGCCGGAGTTTTTGCAGTACATAAAAAGTACGGAACAATGCCAATTTCTAAAATTCTAGAACCCGTAATTGCCCTTGCAGAAAGAGGTGTTGTTGTAACCAAAAAACAAGAAAAAAGTTTAAGTGATTATCATGATAAAATTGTAAAAGTAAATGGAGAAACTTCTCTTTTGTCTGGAAATTTTAAAGAAAATGACACTATAAAATATCCCTCTTTAGCGAAGACTCTAAGAAGAATTCAGAAGAAAGGCCGAAATGAGTTTTACAAAGGCGAAACCGCTAAAATTCTTGTAGATTATCTTCAAAAAAAAGGTGGTATTATTACCATGCAGGATTTAGCGAAATATGAAGCCAAATGGAGAAAACCACTTCAATTTACTTATAAAGATTTAAAAATTACTTCGATGTCTCCTCCAAGCAGCGGTGGGATTTGTCTGGCACAAATTCTAAAAATGCTGGAACCATATGATTTGGCAAAAATGGGACATAATTCTTCCGATGCAATTCAGGTTATTGTTGAAGCTGAAAGAAGAGCCTATGCCGACAGAAGTTACTTTCTGGGAGATCCAGATTTTGTCAAAATTCCGATAAAAGAATTGCTAGCGGAAGATTACTTAAGAAATCGAATGGCAAGTTTCAATCCAGAAAAAGCCACTCTATCTTCTGAAATAAAAGAAGGAAAAGTAAATTACGCCGAAAGTACCGAAACCACACATTATTCTATTGTAGACCAATTCGGAAATGCAATTGCGGCTACAACAACATTAAATGACGGCTACGGCTCAAAATATTATTGTGATGAATTAGGTTTCTTCCTAAACAATGAAATGGATGACTTCAGCGCTAAACCAGGCTCGCCGAATATGTTTGGTTTAGTTGGAAATGAAGCCAATAGCATTGCACCGCAAAAACGCATGTTGAGTTCAATGACACCTACAATCGTAGAGAAAAATGGAAAATTATTTATGGTAGTGGGAACTCCTGGAGGTTCAACCATTATTACTTCTGTTTTACAAACTATTTTAAATGTTTACGAATATAATTTGAGTATGCAGGAAGCAGTAAATGCACCCCGTTTTCACCATCAGTGGCTGCCCGATTTAATTAATTTTGAACCGAATACTTTCGAAACAAAAACAATCGACAAGCTTAAAGCTAAAAACTATCTAATCAACGAAAAACCAACTCCTATTATTGGTAAAGTCGATGCAATATTAGTTTTACCAGATAAAAAACTAGAAGGCGGCGCCGATTTTAGAGGAGATGATACAGCTGTTGGTTTTTAATAGAACTGCGCTTTTATTTTTTTAATCTAAGATTATAACCTAATTTTGTAAGAACGATAATTTTTAAAACCTAATGCTAAAAAAATATTTCAGAAGACTCGAAAGCATAATTGCTTTGGCACAATCCTTAATGACTCCAAAGCAGTTTATTTTTTTGTCAAGCGTTCTTATTGGAATATCGTGTTCACTTGCTGTTATTATTCTTAAAACATTTGCACACAGCGTTTTCTCATTTGCAACTTACATTAACGGAATCCTTAAACTAAGCTTCATTAACAGTATTCTTCCAATTGTTGGTATTTTACTGACGGTTTTTGTGGTAAAAAAAGTTCTAAACGGCTCCATACAAAAAGGAACTTCGCAGATACTTTATGCCGTTGCAAAAAAGGCCAGTATTATTCCGAGAAAGCAGATGTATGCTCAGATAGTTACCAGTTCCTTAACCGTAGGTTTAGGAGGTTCTGCAGGTTTAGAAAGTCCCATTGTAATTACTGGAGCAGCATTTGGTTCTAATTTTGCCCAAAATTACAAACTGCAGTATAAGGACAGAACTTTATTAATTGGCTGTGGTGTTGCTGCCGGAATTGCAGCTGCTTTTAACGCTCCAATTGCCGGAGTTCTTTTTGCTATTGAAGTTTTACTGGTAGATGTCAGCATTTCTGCTTTTACTCCCATTATGATTTCTGCCGCGACCGGCGCATTAGTTTCTGCTATTGTTTTAGACGAAAGTATTCTCTTAAGTTTTAGAAAACAAGAAACTTTCGATTTTCATAATATTCCTTTCTATGTTATTTTGGGAGTCCTTACGGGACTTGTGGCAATCTATTATTCCCGCAATTTCCAAAAAGTTGAACATTACTTTTCAAAACAACAAATCGATCCTTATAAAAAAGCCTTAATTGGCTCATCACTTTTAGCATTGTTGATTTTTATCTTTCCAACGCTGTTTGGTGAAGGATATGAGAGTATTAGAACTTTATCGGAAACAGATCCTGGAAAATTGTTAGATAATACTTTGTTTGCAGATTTTAGAAACAACCAATGGGTCTTGCTTCTTTTTGTCGGTGCTACAATGATGGTAAAAGTATTTGCGTCAGGATTAACTATTGGAAGTGGCGGAAATGGCGGAAACTTTGCTCCTTCTCTATTCTTAGGCTCCTATCTTGGTTATTTCTTTTCAAAATTTATAACGCTCATTGGTCTATCAAAACTTCCTATTACCAATTTTACGATGGTAGGAATGGCTGGAATTTTGAGTGGTTTATTTCACGCGCCTTTAACAGCAATATTTTTAATTGCAGAAATAACAGGAGGTTACGGATTAATGATTCCACTTATGATTGTTTCATCTATTAGTTTTGCCATTTCAAAACGATTTGAAAAATATTCGCTTGACGTAAAAGGATTGGCCAAAAAAGGTCACGCATTTACAAGTAATAAAGATTCTAATATCCTTTCAACTTTAGATATTGACACCATCATTCAATGTGATTATTTAACGGTTCATCCCGAAGAAAATCTAGACAAGTTGGTTGACCTTATTTCGCATTCCAATCAAGTAGTTTTTGCTGTAGTGGACAATGAAAAAGATTTGGTCGGCGTTGTACATTTTAATGATATTAGAGAAATTATTTTCAATGCTTACCGCGTAAAATATACTCAGATTAAAGATGTAATGAAAACACCAACTGCAACCATTTCTTCATTTGACAGTATGGAAATCGTGATGAGTAAATTTGAAAAATCGAAATCGGCATTTCTTCCTGTTTTACGAAACGGCAAATATCATGGCTTCATTTCCAAATCAATAGCACTGGAAGCTTACAGGACAAAACTTCGTTCTATGACTATTGAATAAGCTTAATATCGGATAAGTTGAAAATTTTATTTATCCGATATTAAGAACTATATTTGCATTCTAATGTGGAATATAGATCTAACATACAGAACAGAATTTCAGTCAACCTTTGATCGATTGTACCAAAAAAGGCAGGAACTGCAAACCAGCAGACCGTTGCCGAATATTGCTTTACATAAAATTCGAGAAAGTTTATCTATAGAATGGACCTACAATTCTAACAGTATTGAAGGAAATACAATGAGTCTGCGCGAAACCCAAATGGTTATTCAAGAAGGAATTACCATTAAAGGGAAATCACTTCGCGAACATTTTGAAACTCATAATCACGATAAAGCTATCGATTATCTTTACACTATTGTTGATGACAATTACAAACTTAGAAGCATTGATATACTTTCTATTCATGGTTTAGTTTTACGTTCTATCGAAGATGATTTTGCAGGGCGCATTCGTAATGGAGGTGTTCGAATTTCGGGAGCTAATTTTATGCCTCCAAATGCCAATAAAGTTTCCGATTATTTAGACGAGTTAATTGATTTTATCAATACAAATCCTCTTGGTTTAAATGATATCGAACTCGCAACAATTTATCATCATAAACTAGTCTGGATTCATCCTTTTTTTGATGGAAACGGCCGTACAGTTCGTTTAAGTATGAATCTATTATTAATGAGCTGTGGTTTTCCTCCTGCGATTATTCTAAAAAATGATCGCAAGAAATATTATGAAGCGCTTAATCAAGCAAATAATGGTAATTATCAAAAACTAACACTTTTAATGTGTCAGGCACTTGAACGAACACTTAATATTTATTTAAGTGCTATGCCGGGAAGCAGTTACGATTACCAATCCATACAAAATATTGTCAGTGAACCCGACACGCCTTACGGTCAGGAATATGTAAGTTTATTGGCCAGAACAGGAAAAATAGACGCTTACAAAGAAGGTAGAAATTGGTACACAACCAAGGAAGCAATCGAAGAATACATGGCGGCAAGAAAGAGAAAACGCTAGTTTATATTAGTGTTATTTTGTTACAATTTTTAACATAAACTTCTATAGTCTAGTGTAAAAAGAACAAATCAAAGTGGTAACTTTGCGTTTTGCTCAAATTTATGTTAGAAAAAGATAATACTATTGAAGTTCTTGGTGCAAGAGTTCATAATCTAAAAAATATCGATATCTCTATTCCGAGAGAAAAACTGGTTGTAATTACTGGTTTATCTGGTTCTGGAAAATCGTCTTTGGCGTTTGACACTATCTATGCTGAAGGCCAGCGTCGTTATGTTGAAACTTTTTCGGCATATGCCAGACAATTCCTTGGCGGATTGGAACGTCCAGATGTAGACAAAATCGATGGACTTTCTCCTGTAATTGCGATTGAACAAAAAACTACCAGCAAAAGTCCGCGTTCGACTGTTGGAACTATCACTGAAATTTACGATTTCCTTCGACTTCTATACGCACGTGGTGCAGACGCTTACAGTTATAATACTGGCGAAAAAATGGTTTCATATTCTGATGAACAAATTAAAGATTTGATTATTCAGGATTACAAAGGCAAAAGAATTAATATTCTGGCTCCCGTTATTAAAGCCAGAAAAGGACATTATGCCGAATTATTCCAGCAGATTACGAAACAAGGATTTCTAAAAGTCCGCGTAAACGGCGAAGTTCAGGATTTAGTTTCTGGAATGAAACTGGATCGTTACAAAACCCATGACATTGAAATTGTTGTAGATAGGATGCAGATTGAAGATACACCAGACAATCAGAAAAGATTGGCTGAAAGTATTAATACAGCAATGCATCATGGTGAAAATGTTTTAATGATTTTAGATCAGGACAGTAATGAAGTGCGTTATTTCAGTAGAAATTTAATGTGTCCGACAACTGGAATATCTTATCAAAATCCAGAACCGAATTTATTCTCTTTCAACTCTCCAAAAGGAGCTTGTCCGCATTGTAATGGATTGGGTACTGTTCATGAAATCAATGTAAAAAAGATTATTCCAAATCCGAAATTATCGATTAAAAGCGGTGGTTTTGCTCCGCTTGGCGAATATAAATCTTCGTGGATTTTCAAGCAGTTAGAAACAATCGGAGAAAAATTCGGATTTAAAATTACAGATTCAATCGAGAAAATTCCGGAAGAAGCCATGACGATGATTTTGTATGGTGGAAAAGATAAATTTGCCGTAAACTCAAAAGATCTTGGCGTAACGAGAGAATATAAAATTGATTTTGAAGGAATTTCGAATTTCATTAAAAATCAATATGATGAAAGCGCTACAACAAGTATAAAACGCTGGGCAAAAGATTTTATGGACGAAATTAACTGCCCCGTTTGTGATGGTTCTCGTTTGAAAAAAGAAGCACAGTTTTTTAGAGTAAATGGTAAAAATATCACCGAATTGTGTGATATGGATATATCTGATTTGACCACTTGGTTTCAGGATTTGAATAATCATTTATCAGACAAACAGCTTTTAATCGCTTCTGAAGTTGTAAAAGAAATCAAAGATCGATTGAACTTTTTAATGAATGTTGGTTTGAATTATCTGGCTTTAAGCCGAAGTTCAAAATCGCTTTCTGGTGGTGAAGCACAACGTATTCGTCTGGCGACACAAATTGGTTCACAATTAGTTGGTGTTTTATATATTTTGGATGAGCCAAGTATTGGTTTACATCAAAGAGACAACGAAAAACTGATTAAATCTCTGGAGCAGTTACGCGATATCGGAAACTCAGTTATTGTGGTAGAACACGATAAAGACATGATCGAAACAGCTGATTATGTGATTGATATTGGTCCAAAAGCTGGTAAATACGGCGGAGAAATCATCAGCATTGGAACTCCGGCAGAAACTTTAAAATCAAATACCATTACCGCTCAATATTTGAATGGTAAAATGAAATTAGAGATCCCGAAAAAGCGTAGAAAAGGAAATGGAAAATTCTTAAAACTAACCGGCGCAACAGGAAATAACCTAAAAAATGTTTCCATTGAAATACCTTTAGGACAATTAACCTGTGTAACTGGAGTTTCTGGAAGCGGTAAATCGACTTTAATCAACGAGACGCTCTACCCTATTCTAAATGCATATTATTTTAATGGCGTAAAAAAACCACAGCCTTATAAAAAGATTGAAGGCTTAGAACATATTGACAAAGTAATTGATATTGACCAAAGTCCGATTGGAAGAACACCACGTTCAAATCCAGCGACTTATACAGAAGTTTTTACAGAAATTAGAAATCTGTTTACAATGACTTCTGAAAGTATGATTCGTGGTTACAAAGCGGGTCGTTTCAGCTTTAACGTGAAAGGCGGACGATGTGAAACCTGCGAAGGTTCGGGCGTAAGAACAATCGAAATGAACTTTTTACCAGATGTTTACGTAGAATGCGAAACTTGTCAGGGAAAACGTTTTAACAGAGAAACTTTAGAAATTAGATATAAAGGAAAATCAATTTCCGATGTTTTAGACATGACAGTTGATGAAGCGGTTCCATTTTTCGAAAACATTCCGAAGATTTACCGTAAAATCAAGACCATTCAGGATGTTGGTTTAGGTTATATTACACTTGGTCAGCAAAGTACAACTCTTTCCGGAGGAGAAGCACAGCGTATTAAACTAGCTGGAGAACTATCTAAAAAAGATACTGGAAATACATTTTATATTCTTGACGAACCTACAACGGGACTGCATTTTGAAGACATTCGCGTTTTAATGGAAGTTATAAATAAATTGGTTGATAAAGGAAACACAATTCTGGTAATCGAACATAATATGGACGTGATCAAACTTGCCGATTATATAATTGATATTGGTCCTGAAGGCGGAAAAGGCGGCGGACAGCTTGTTGCAAAAGGAACTCCTGAGCAAGTAGCCGAAAATAAAAAAAGCTATACTGCTAAATTTTTGAAGAAAGAGTTAGAGTAATTTACTTATCTGAAAATGGACGGGTTAAAATCCGTCCATAATATTGGCATCTTTTAGATCTTTCAATCGTCATTATTATTCGGAAGCAAGAGGAATGACAAAAATTCGAATGTTCTTTTAGTAAATATAAATTAACGCCTACAATTCTAAATTAATAAGTCGTAAAGTTTTACAGAAGCAATACATCATCGAAATTGTTGCTAGAATTATTTCTTTTTGTAACTGTTTGATAATGAAACCAAAATTCATTTCAATCTTTATCTTAATATTACTTTTAGATTATAATTCCTGTTTTTTGTAACAATTCTAGAAAAAAGCGTTAATTTAGTGTCCGCTTTTTCTGAAAACTTCAAAGTTTTAAAGAGAGATCTTTAAATTAAACCAATTGTTTATTTGAAACTAACTGCCCTAGCCCTGATGGGAGCGGCATCCTTTTGTGGTGGGGTTCACCACAAAAGATATAGCGGACAGCAGGAAACAGCTCCTTATCATTCGACTACATTCAGGAGGACAACAAGGAAAAAACATAAAAAAAATAATAATTAAAATACCTAAAATGAGATTAGAAGATTTTGATAATGATGAAGATAAAGTAATTCAGGACCGTTTGAAACAAAAAACGTGGAATGAAATTAGAACCAATGACAGCTGGGCGATTTTTAAAATTATGTCTGAGTTTGTAAATGGTTACGAAGCAATGGGAAGAATTGGCCCTTGTGTTTCGATTTTTGGATCTGCAAGAACTAAACCAGATGATAAATATTATTTACTGGCTGAAAAAATTGCCTACAAAATCAGTAAAGCAGGTTACGGTGTGATTACAGGAGGTGGTCCCGGAATTATGGAAGCTGGAAATAAAGGCGCGCATTTGGGCGGGGGAATTTCGGTAGGTTTGAATATAGAATTACCTTTTGAACAGCATTTTAATCCATACATTGATCATGATAAAAACTTGAATTTCGATTATTTCTTTGTGAGAAAAGTAATGTTCGTGAAATATTCGCAAGGTTTCGTGGTTATGCCGGGTGGTTTTGGAACTTTAGACGAAATGTTTGAAGCGATTACATTAATTCAAACTAAAAAAATTGGAAAATTCCCGATTATTTTGGTTGGAGTTGAATTTTGGTCCGGCTTAATCGAATGGGTAAAAACGGTACTGGTAGAAAAAATGCATACGGTAAGCCCAGAAGATTTAAACTTATTTAAGATCGTAGACACTGAAGATGAAGTTGTTGACGTATTAGATAAATTCTACAAGAAATACGATTTAAGTCCGAATTTCTAATTTTAAAGCCATATAGATAAGTGACGTGAGCGTTTAAACGTAACGCTTAAAACAATACTTTTATATGAACTTATATAACTTACACGGTTAAATTTTACTTCAAATACATAAAAATTGAAAGCTGTTTTTTTAAACAGCTTTTTTTATGCTATTTTTACAAAAATCCGAAGTAACTTTATGTACGTAACTTAAGTATACACCTGATAAATTTTGCGCCATACTTGAAATTCTTTTTTAAAATCATCTGCCCAATTTTAGTTTTATTAAGTTCAATGAAACTTACAGCACAACATCAGTCTAAGATGGAGGTGGCAGTAAATCTTGAACTGAAAACACTGAATGTAAAACAGGACATTATATACCACAATACTTCTACTGATTCTTTAGATTCGATTGTTTTAAACGACTGGAATAATGCTTTTGCTCATAAAAATACTCCTTTGGCAAAACGATTTTCGGATGAATTTTACAGAGGTTTTCATTTGGCGAAAGCTGCAGATCGAGGTAAAACAACAATTCTAAACCTGTTGGACACCAATTTCATGGCACTGGAATGGGAAAGAACAGACAAAAATCCAGATTATATAACTGTAAAATTAGGCAAGAAACTAGCGCCTGGCGAAAAAATCGAACTGCATCTTACCTACATTTCAAAAATTCCTAATGATAAATTTACTCGTTTTGGTTTTGACCAAAATGGCGGTATGGCTTTGAAAAATTGGTTTATAAGTCCGGCACGTTTTGAAAATCATAATTTTATAACCTACAACAATTTCAATCTAGACGATATTGCCAATGCGGCAACTAGTTACGAAGTTGCAATTAAAATACCCAACCAATATTCTATTACCACAGATCTTAATCTTGTTGCTGCAGATGAGACGAACAGTGAATACAAAGTGTATTCTTTTGCAGGCAGAAACAGAACTGATATCAGTCTTTTTATAGAAAAACAGAACAGTTTTAGAACCTACTCAAATGAATCAATTGAAGTTTCTTCTAATTTAAAAAGTAAAAAGATTGATGAAATTCAAAAAGCTATAATTATTGACAGAGTGGCTTCTTTTGCGGAAAACTTTATTGGCAAATATCCGCATGAAAAAATAACAATTTCTCAAATAGATTATGATCGAAATCCATTTTATGGGCTGAATCAGCTGCCATCGTTCATAAGTCCGTTTGCAGATGATTTTATATTTGAGATTCAGTTTTTAAAGACATTTTTAAACACCTACCTCCAAAATAGTCTTCGTTTAGACCCGAGAAAAGACAATTGGGTTTACGATGGAATTCAGATTTATGCCATGATGAAATACATGGAAGAGCATCATCTGGATAAAAAAATGCTGGGAAAACTATCAGACATGAAACTTTTTAAAAGTTACAACATCACCAACTTAACTTTCAATGAGCAGTACAGTTATTATTACATGCTGATGGCTCGTAAAAATCTGGATCAGCCTCTGGGAGATCCTAAGAACACCTTAATAAAATTTAACGAACAGATTGCCAGTAAATATCGTGCGGGATTAAGTTTTAGCTATTTAGATGATTATCTCGATCATAATATTGTTCCTGAAAGTGTAAAAGAGTTTTACAATCTCAACAAACACCAGCAGACAAACCGCTACGATTTAGAAAAAATATTAAGCAAAAAAAGCCCGAAGAATATTGACTGGTTCTTTAAGACCATCATCGATTCTCGTGATATTATTGATTATAAATTTACTAATGTTTCAAGAACTGCAGACAGTGTTAAATTTTCGATTAAAAATAAGACTGGCATTTATGCTCCAATTCCTGTTTACGGAATTAAGAAAAAAGAAGTAGTTTTTAAAGAATGGATTGAACCTAAAACAAAAGATTCTGTTTACGAATTTGATAGAAAAAATGCTGATAAAATCGTAATCAATTACGATAATGAAGTTCCTGAATACAACCAAAGAAACAACTGGAAATCCTTAAAACATATTGCAGTAACCAATAGACCTATTAAATTTAATTTTGCAAAAGATTTAGAAGACCCTTTTTACAATCAGATTTTATATCTCCCTACTCTGACTTACAATTACTACGATGGTTTTACGCCTGGAATTCGTTTTAGCAATAAAACTATTTTAGACAAGCCTTTTAATTTTGATATTAATCCAGCGTATTCCATAAAAGCAGGAACGCTTTCGGGATCTTCTGCATTTTCTTGGAATGAATATTACAGAAACAGCACTTTATACAATGTGCGCTATTCGATCAGTCAGAATTATTTTCATTACGCACCAGATGCAACTTATTTGAGACTGAACCCTATGGTGCAGTTCCGCATTCGCGAAAAAGATTTTAGAGACAACAGAAAACAACTTTTTTTATTCCGACAAGTCATTGTAAATCGTGAAGCCAGTGAGTATATCACTGATAATTCTGAACCTAATTATTCTATTTTTAATGCCCGATATTCTAACTCAAAAACAGAACTTATTAATCATTTCAGTTTTATGACTGATTTACAATTTGCGGGAGGATTTGGAAAAGTTTCTGGAGAAATCGAATATCGAAGATTATTTCAAAACAACCGTAAAATTAATTTGAGATTATTTGCTGGAAGTTTCGTTTACAACAAAACAAACTCAGATTATTTTAGTTTTGGTTTAGACCGTCCAACTGATTATTTATTTGATTACAATCTGTTTGGAAGATCTGAAACAACAGGTTTCTTTAGTCAGCAGTACGTAATTGCAGAAGGTGGTTTTAAATCACAATTAGAGCCTGCATTTGCCAATCAATGGATGACCACTTTAAATGCCAGTTATGCCGTTTGGAACTGGATTGAACTTTATGGCGACATTGGTTTTTTAAAAAATAAACATCAAAAAGAGTATTTTGCCTATGATACTGGCGTACGTTTAAATCTAGTTCCTGACTATTTTGAACTTTATTTCCCAGTCTATTCTAATAACGGATGGGAAATAGCACAAACGAAATACAATGAAAAAATACGATTTATTATCACTTTTTCACCAAAAACTTTAGTTACTCTTTTTACCCGAAAATGGTTTTAATCGAATAAATTTTAAACAAAAACTTGCGAAATTATTAATAATTACAGATTTTAAATAGAAATAGCATAAAAAAAATACGTAGTTTTTTGATTTTAAATACAAATAATTAAATTATATTTAGTTTAAAGAATTATGATTATTGATTGTTTTTAAGTAATTTCGCGACATAAACATGACCCTACAAGATTATGATAAAAGAAAAAAACAATACTACACTGACATTTGAAGATTTCAAAACTGAGGTATTGAATGACTATAGAATTGCTGTAACAAGCCGTGAATGTAGTCTTTTAGGTCGAAAAGAAGTATTAACAGGAAAGGCTAAATTTGGAATTTTTGGCGACGGAAAAGAAGTTCCGCAGCTGGCAATGGCAAAAGCTTTTAAAAATGGTGATTTCCGTTCTGGATACTATCGCGATCAAACTTTTATGATGGCTATTGGCGAGCTGGATGCCAAACAGTTTTTTGCTGGCTTATATGGTCATACTGATTTGGCTTATGACCCGATGTCTGCGGGAAGACAAATGGGCGGACACTTTGTAACGCACAGTTTAAACGAAGACGGTTCTTGGAAAGACTTAACAAAACAAAAAAATTCAAGCTCAGATATATCACCTACCGCAGGACAAATGCCACGATTATTGGGATTGGCGCAGGCTTCTAAAATTTATAGAAATGTTGACGGAATTACTACCAAAGACAAATTTTCTGTAAATGGAAATGAAGTTGCCTGGGGAACTATTGGTAATGCAAGTACTTCTGAAGGTTTGTTTTTTGAAACAATAAACGCTGCAGGAGTTTTACAGGTTCCGATGGTCATGAGTGTTTGGGATGATGAATACGGAATTTCTGTTCACGCCAGACATCAAACTACTAAAGAAAATATTTCTGAAATATTAAAAGGATATCAACGCGACGAGGACGCTAAAGGTTATGAAATCTTTAGAGTAAAAGGCTGGGATTATGCTGAATTAGTTTCAACATATGAAAGAGCCGGAGCAATTGCACGCGAAGAACATATTCCGGTTTTAATTCACGTAAACGAATTAACGCAGCCACAAGGCCACTCTACTTCTGGTTCTCACGAACGTTACAAAAACGCAGAAAGACTGGCTTGGGAAAAGGATTTTGACTGTATTCGTCAAATGCGTTTATGGATGATTGCAATTAATATTGCTTCTCCAGAAGAATTGGCAGAACTTGATTTTGAATTAAAGAAAGAGGTTCTTGAAGCTAAAAAAGAGGCTTGGAATTCTTTCATAAACCCAATTATAGAAGATCAAAAAAATCTTCTTAGTTTATTGGAACAAATTGCCGAAGCAAGCATCAATCATAAAGACAGAATCAAAAAATTAATTTCTGAACTAGGCGCAATCAAAGCTCCTTTAAAAAAGGAATTATTGGTTTACGCTAGAAAGATTCTTCGTTTTATTGAAGTTCCAAACAGCAAATTGCTTTTATCAGAGTGGATTACAAATTTCATTGCAGAAACACAGACAAGATTTAGCAGTAATCTGCATTCTGAATCTTCTCAAAATGTATTTTCTGTAGAAAAAGTACTTCCTAAATATGCCGAAAATGCTAAACCAGATTTGGACGGAAGAATGATTCTGCGTGATAACTTTGATGCTTTATTTTCTAAATATCCAGAAACTTTAATTTTTGGTGAAGATGTTGGAAACATTGGCGACGTAAATCAAGGTCTAGAAGGCATGCAGGAAAAATACGGAGAACTTCGTGTTGCCGATGTCGGAATTCGTGAAGCAACTATTATCGGACAGGGAATTGGAATGGCTTTGAGAGGTTTACGTCCAATTGCTGAAATTCAATATTTAGATTATTTATTGTACGCTATTCAGATCATGAGTGACGATTTAGCTACTTTACAATATAGAACTGTTGGAAAACAAAAAGCACCATTAATCATTAGAACCCGCGGACACCGTTTGGAAGGAATCTGGCATTCTGGTTCTCCAATGGGAATGATTATCAATGCGATTCGTGGTATTCACGTTTTGGTTCCAAGAGATATGACACAGGCCGCAGGGTTTTACAATACACTTTTAGAGTGCGACGAACCTGCTTTGGTAATTGAATGTTTAAATGGTTACCGCTTAAAAGAAAAAACACCTCTGAATTTTGGTGAATTTAAAACGCCGATTGGTGTCGTAGAAACCTTAAAAGAAGGTGCTGATATTACTTTAGTTTCTTACGGATCAACTTTAAGACTGGTGCAGCAGGCAGCTAACGAATTATTGGATTTAGGAATTGACTGCGAAGTTATTGATGTTCAATCTCTGCTTCCGTTTGATGTTAATAAAGATATTGTAAAAAGTATCGCTAAAACAAATCGTCTTTTAGTAATCGACGAAGATGTTCCTGGAGGAGCTTCGGCTTACATTTTACAGCAGATTTTAGAAGAGCAGGATGCTTATAAATACCTAGACAGCAAACCACAGACTCTAGCAGCAAAAGCACACAGACCAGCTTACGGAACTGATGGCGATTATTTCTCTAAACCTTCTGCTGAAGATATTTTTGAGAAAGTATATGATATGATGCATGAAGTTAATCCTTCTAAGTTTCCTAGTTTATACTAAGATTTAGAATGTTTTATATATTATAAAGCTCCAAAATTTTGGAGCTTTTTTATGTTTTTACCCAAAGTGATCACACTTTTATGTCATTTCGATCCCGAGGCTTCGGGGGAGAAATCTCCGCGAGAAACTCCACAATTTTAATCAATCTTTGTCGAGCTACTTACGGAGATTTCTCTCCCGAAGCCTCGGGATCGAAATGACAAGATTGTGGATATCTAATTTAAATTACCAAATTAATTAAATGTCCTTCAACATTGCTCGAGCTCTTTCCAAATCCTCTGCAGTATCAATCCCAATACCAACATGAGATGTTTCGACCATTTTAATTCGTTTTCCGAACTCTAAATATCGTAACTGCTCTAGTTTCTCAGAAGCTTCTAAAGATTTCATAGGAAGGCTGTAAAAATCCAATAAAGCCTGCTTTCTAAAAGCATAGATTCCGATATGCTGAAAATATCGTACTCCAACATTTTTCTCTCTCGGATATGGAATCACTGAACGAGAAAAATACAAGGCAAACTGCGATTGGTCTACGACAACTTTTACATGGTTCGGATTATTGATTTCATCTTCATTAGTAATTTCTCGCATTAGCGAAGCTAAATCAATCTTTTTATCTTTATCATTTTCAAAAACAGATAAAACTTGTGCCAAAGGTTCTGCTTCTGTAAAAGGCTCGTCGCCTTGAACATTCACCACAATATCAACGTCAAGATCTGCAATTGCTTCAGCAATTCGGTCGCTTCCAGATTCGTGTTCCTTGATGCTCATAATCGCTTTTCCGCCATTTGAAACTATTTCCTCAAAAATCAAATCAGAATCGGTTACTACAAAAACATCGTTAAACAAGTTTGTTGAAACTGCCGCTTCGTAAGTTCTCAAAATCACTGTTTTCCCTCCTAAATCCTGCATTAATTTTGCAGGAAAGCGAGTTGAAGCATATCGGGCTGGAATTACCGCTATTATTTTCATTTTTTATGTCATTGCGAGAACGAAGCAATCTCATCCTCATATTATAATTTATTTTCTTTGCGAATCTTTGTGTAAATCTTTGTGAATCTCTGTGAAAGTTTACGCAAAGATACACAGAGTTTTCACAGAGATTCTCAAAGTTTTTTTACATCAATTTTACTGAAGTCATACTTAATGAACCTGCCAGTAATTTATCATTAAACAGACTTAAATCATCAGCTTTATCTTTTAATCCTAAGGTATATAATAACGGAAGATAATGTTCTGGTGTTGGAACTGCCAATTGAATGGCTTTATTCAATTTTTCAAAATTAATTAAAGGTTGAAAATTTCCATCAAGCAAATAATTATTCACAGTTTCACGAGCTTCAATTGCCCAATCGTAACCGTAATTGTCTTTATCAAAATTTCTAAAATCAACCATTCTAAGATTGTGCACGATATTGCCGCTTCCGATAATTAAAACGCCTTTGTATCGCAATGCCTGCAATTTCTGAGCTAATTCAAAATGATATTGTCCCGATTTGGTATAATCGATGCTTAACTGAATTACGGGAACATCTGCATTAGGATACAAATGTTTAATTACACTCCAAGCGCCGTGATCTAAACCCCAATGTTCGTCTAATTCGACCATTACTGGATCTAGGATTTTCTGTGTTTCAACCGCTAATTCTGGACTTCCTTTTGCGGGATACTGCACATCAAAAAGTGCCTGCGGAAAACCTCCAAAATCATGAATGGTTCTGGGCATTTCCATTGCCGTAACTTTCGTTCCTTTTGTAAACCAATGCGCAGAAACACATAAGATTGCATTTGGCTGTGGCAATGTCTTAGCCAAATCACGAAAACCCGCCACAAACTGATTTTCCTCAATTGCATTCATCGGACTTCCGTGTCCCAAAAACAAAACAGGCATTTTATCAGTATTCGAAAACGTTGATGAAATCGAATGTAAGTCATTTAGTGTTGTCATTGTAAAGTGGTATTCAATTATTATTCACTAGCAATAGTTTCATAATAAACAGTATTAAAATGATGAGTATAAGGGTCAAACATTCTTTTATTATCAGAATATAATTTTAATGCCAATTCTTTATTCTTCTTTTGCTCCTCTTCATTTTTTAAAATTTTATAAATCTTGGATTTATAATATGCATTCTCTGCAAGATCATTTCTATCAGATTGTTTGTTAAAAGATTTTAACGCATTTTTATAATCTTTAATCTCGTAAAAAGTAACACCTAACTGATAATAGTCATACAAACCGGCACTGTAGCCTTCCTTCTTCAATTGCGTTTGAAATATTTTAATTGCTTTTTTCTTTTCGCCTAAAGCACTGTAGCAAATCCCTCTCATAATATTCAAATGATAATCACCATTTATACCATATCCAATATCATATGCTACCAAACTATTCAATTTTTCAATATCCGAAATTGCCCCTTTATAATCTCTAAAAAACTGATAACGACACCAAGCCCGATAAGGTAAATTTTGTACATAGTCAAATTCTACAGCTTTATCAATTAATTTTTTCCAAGTTAAAAAATCACCACTTTTCAAATAAGCAGTTGATTTTTCTCTGTAAGCGTAAGCAAAATTTGGGGCAATTTTTAATGCCTCATCAAAAACTTCCTCAAATTCTCTTTCAAACTGATAATATTGATCTGCTTTTTCAGCAAGAATACAAGCCTTATATTGCAAACTGTCGCCTTGAATTAAATAAGCGTTGCAATTGGGTTGCGAAAAGGCTGAAAAAGGGAATAAAATAAAAAGTAATTTTTTCAAGGTAAGATTTCTTTTAATTGTCCGTCTTCTATTTTAAAAATCAAATACTGATAATAATCAATTGTACGTCCTTGAATTTCTTTTCCTTTCCAGCCTTTTAAACTTTTTGTTATTTTTAAAAGCTGTTCAGTGATCGAACTGTCAAATTGCTTTTCGTTATAATTCTCATCCATTGCAATCAATCGGAACCGATCTGTTTCTCCATTACAATTTACAACGAAATTTATACGTATTGAGCCCGTTTCATTTTTAATAAATTTAGATTTATATTCTTTTGCAAATTCTCTTTCAAGCACCACTTTTTCTCCCTCATATTCTAAACCGTGTGAGTCATTGAAATATTGAAAAATATGTTTCTCAAAACATAATTTAAAATTTCCATTATCAATTTCCTTATTAAACTCAATATCTCCAATATAAGCGGGATACAATACTGTTGCTTTATCCTGAGAAAAGATAACTAAAGGAAATAAAACAAGGAAGTTAAAAACTCTAAACATCAATATAATTTTACAATACAATTCTTTTAAAAATCAGTGGCAAACTAATCATTCCTCAAAACTCTCATCTTTAAATCCTATCAAATATAACTTATTTTTAGCACGTGTCATCGCCGTGTAAAGCCATCGTATGTAATCGCGGTCGATTCCGTTTGGCAAAAAAGGCTGTTCAATAAAAACCGTGTTCCACTGACCTCCTTGAGATTTATGACAAGTAATGGCGTACGAGAATTTCACCTGCAGTCCGTTAAAATATTCGTTTTCTTTTACCTTTTGAAAACGCTTGTATTTTGTAGATTCATCCTCGTAATCTTTCATTACTTCTTCGTACAAACGATTTGATTCTTCATACGTTAAAGAAGGCGATTCGCTTGTTAAAGTATCTAGAATTAAAACCGTCTCGAAAGGTTTTTGCTCTGGATAATCAACCATTCTAATTTTTACTTTCGCAAACTTAAATCCATACAATTCTTTGATTCCGAAAAGCTCTAAAACTTCAATAATATCTCCGTTGGCAATAAATCCTGCTTCATCGGTTTCTTTCAGCCAGAAATAATTGTTTTTTACCACCATCAAGAAATCTCCAACCGAAAGTTCGCTTTCTTTAAATAAAATTCGGCTTCTGATTTGCTCATTGTATTGATTTGCCCTTTTATTCGAACGAACGATAAAAGCAGTATCCTCAATGCTATAATTGCTATAGGCGGTATTAATCGCATCTTGAATATCGTAACCGTCTGTTAAACGAACAATATCTTTAAACTTCTTTACATTAAATCTGAACTCGGTTATAAAACTTTCTTTCAACAATTCACGTAATTCTGTAGCGTTGTATAAAATTCCAGAGCTTTCTTCCTGACGCATTACTTCATCTAGTTCGATATGTTCAATTTCTTTATCATAATGAATTCCTAATGTCTGAATATCAAGTGCTGGACTAATATCTAAGTTTACCGGCGGAAGCTGTGCCGTATCTCCCAAAAGAATCATTTTACAATTATTTCCAGAATAGACATAATTAATTAAATCGTCCAAAAGTGAACCGCTGTCCAATGTGCTGTCTGAAATCATAGAAGCTTCATCGACGATAAAAATAGTGTTTTTGTGTTTGTTTACCTGCTTGGTAAAAGCCACTCCTCCAGCCGATGATTTTTTAGGAAAATATATTTTTTTATGAATCGTAAACGCTGGAGTATTTGAATAATTTGCAATTACTTTTGCCGCGCGTCCTGTTGGAGCCAGCAAAACAAACTTTTTATTGATATCGCCTAAATTATTGACAATGGTAGAGATTACCGTCGTTTTTCCCGTTCCAGCATATCCCTTCAAAACGAAAATGGTGTCGTTTTGAGGTTCCGTTAAAAAAATTGCAATTTTCTGAAAAAAAATATCCTGTTTGTGAGTTGGAGCAAAAGGAAATCGTTTTTGTAAAATACCGTAAAACAGTGCAGAATTCATAAAATAAAGTTGAAAGACAAAGATCGGTTTTTTAAATGGCAATGGCAAAATTCAAATTTTAAATTCCAAAATCAAATTCCAAATTCCAAGCTTTTAAATTCAAAAATGCAGAATTCCCCAATAATCGAAAACAAACACTACAACTTATTCAATTTCAAATAAATAAACTTTTTCTTAACCTTAGATTAAAGTTTAATTCCATTTGTTTTTTGAAATTGCAGTTATAATTGTTCCTTTTTAATTTGTAAGTTTGTGGTCGCTTAAATTCTTTCTTGATTTAAAACAGGTAACGAATTGTAAATCAACTATGTCATTACAAAACACTAACATTACTTCAAAAAATTACAAAAAACTTTCTATTCAGGTATCTCTGACTGGATTTTCATATTGCTGTTTTGATACTTTAAATAATGTCATTACATCGTTTAAAGAAATTCAATTTGACAATTCGAATAAATCAAGAAAAATTGAGGATTTATTTGCTGATGCATTTAAGAACAATCCTGAATTAAAAAACACGTACGATGAAGTAATGGTTATTCATACCAACAATCTTTCAACTTTTGTTCCGACTGCCTTGTTTGATGAAAATTATTTGGGAAGCTATCTTCAATACACTACAAAAGTATTTGAAACTGACTTTTTTACTTTCGATCAAATTTCTAATTATGAAATGAATGCCGTTTATATTCCGTATGTGAATATCAATAACTTCCTGATTGATAATGTTGGATCTTTTGACTACAAACATGCGAATAGTATTTTGGTCGAAAAGATTTTGGATAATTCCCGTAATAATGACGATAAGAAAATGATTGTGAATTTCAATCCTGAATATTTCGAAATCATTGTGGTTCAAAATCAGAAGCTTTTATTATTTAATTCTTTTGAATACAATACTCCGGAAGATTTTATCTATTACATTCTATTTACTGCAGAACAATTGAGTCTGAATCCAGAAAGTTTTCCATTAGAATTATTAGGAACCATATCAGAAAATGATCCTTTCTATGCCATTGCATACAAATATATCCGTCATATTTCTTTTCTAGACGTTACAACACTGCAGGAAAAGAATAATTTCACAACTGCTCAAAATCAAAAACATTATATCTTATTTCAATCATGAGAATCATTTCAGGAAAATACAAAGGACGCAGAATTTTTCCGCCAAAAAATCTACCTGTAAGACCAACGACTGATATGAGTAAAGAAGCATTGTTTAATGTTTTGAATAATCATTTTAGTTTTGACAGCTTAAAGGTTCTGGATTTATTTTCGGGAACAGGTAACATCAGTTACGAGTTCGCTTCGCGCGGAAGCGCGCCAATTACGTCTGTTGACGGTGATTTCGGCTGTGTGAAATTCATCAAACAAATTTCATCAGAATATGATTTTGATATTGCTGCGACTAAAAGTGATGTTTTTAAATTTCTGGAAAACTGCAAAACTACCTACGATATTATTTTTGCCGATCCGCCATACGGATTGGATCAGGCTACGTTCGAAAAAGTTGTTTTAACGGTTTTTGAAAAAGGTTTACTAGAAGATGACGGCATGATGATTATCGAGCATTCAAAGTATACTAAAATGGATCATTTGAGTAATTTTTCTTTTCAAAAAAGTTACGGCGGTTCGTTTTTTAGTTTCTTCGAACTAAATTCAACCGATGATGATGAAGAACTGCCACATGACAGTTCTAAAAAAGATACTGAAGAAGACGAAGGATAGTTTCCTTTTTAAGATAAAAAAGAGTCTAAAATTAGACTCTTTTTACGTTTATATCTAAACGAACTATTTGTCATTTCGAGGAAGGAGAAATCTTCGCAAGAAACTCGACAAAGATTAGCGATTCTCTTTGAGGAGCTACTTGCGAAGATTTCTCTCCCGAAGCCTCGGGATCGAAATGACATAAAATGAGAAAAAACTTAACTGAATATTATCACTAAAAGGGCGTGACTTTATAGAAAATATAATTCCACACAACTAGATTTATTTAATCCTGCTCTCATTTTCATTCACACTTTTTTCTTTAAATTCACTTTCTTTTATTTTTCCAAAAGAATAACGAAGTGTAATAGAAACTTCATTCGCATCAACCAAATATCTCGCTCTCGAACTTATGTTATTGATTGTAAATCGCTCAGAGTAAATTGTGTTTTTAAAAACGTCATTGTAACTTAAAGTACAATTCCAGTTTTTACCGAAAGATTTTGCGAGAGACATATCAAAAATCAACTTTGCATTTCGTTCAAAAACACCTTCTTTTTGTTTCGTCGCTCCCCAAAAAGACAGAACGAATGTAAAATCTTTTGGAAGTTTAAAAGTATTGTTGGAATAATAATATAAATAAGGTTTAGACGAGTTGAATAACGCTTTTTCATCCTCAATTTTGTTTTTAGTAAAAACTAAAGAGTTTGTGTTCGTCCAAAATTTATAAGTAAAAGGCAGTGTCAACTCAATATTAAAACCTGATTCTTTTTGGAAATTTTTCTCCGTAAAAGTCAGCACATTATTCTGATTATCAAAAACAAAATCTTGATACACAGGATTTTTATTTTGGTATAAGGTCAGTTTTATAGACTTGTCATGATACTGAAAAACTGTTGAAATAACATCCATAAATGTCGGTCCTAAATTGATATTGCTTCCATAAATAAAATACGGATTTATGTAAGCTGCAATCATAGTTAACGAAGAATAGTTGGGTCTCGAAATGCTTTTCGAATAATCGACACTTACACTTTTTGTACTGTCTATTGAAAACGAAAACTGTGCTTTTGGAAAAAGATTAGTATAATTTTTATCAATTAAAAAAGCATCATCTGTGCTGTATTTTCCGCTGACATTGGTGTTTTCAACTCTAAGTCCAACCGAGAATGCTGCTTTTTTAATTTTTCCAGAAAGCTGGGAATATGCTGCTAAATTGGCTTCTTTAAAGTTATAGTCAAAAGTGGTGTTTTCATTTTGATCATAATCAAAGACATCATAATTAGATTTAGATTTTGCGGCAGAATAAAGTCCGCCGTATTCTAAATTCATTTCGTTTTTAAACTTTTTTTCTAAATCAATTCTTCCCGAAAAAGCATCAACATTAAATTTTTGATCACGGTTTTGAGACAATTCTAATTCGGTTTCATTGTAATTATTCTGCACCAAACTCCACAAATGCTGATTGAAATTGGAATACTGAAAACCTGCAAAAAGCTTGGTATCAATTGCTTTTATTTTTTTTGAATAATTGACAAATGAATTAATAAAATTCTTTTGCTCGAATTATCACTTAGAGTAAAAACATTATTTTGATCATTTTGATTTTGATTGAAGGTAAAAGTATTAATATCAAAAGTATCGTTTCGAAGATTAGAATTTATATTGACCGAAACATAATCTTCTTCGTTTATTTTGTAAAACAAACCACCTCCAAAAATATACTGTTTGACGTTTGAATTGGCCGTTACATCATAATTAGAAATAATATCGGCTTGCGGAATCTGATAAGCAATACTGTGATTTTCCCAAGGATTACGACGATTGTAACTGAAATTGGCTTTCCATTCAAGTTTATCTTTTTTAAAACTAGAATTAAAACCCAAATAGTTATTGTAATGTTTTTTAAAAGATGCTGTTTCGGAAATTTCCGTTTTAAAACTATCTTTTTTACTCATTTTTCTGGTAATCAAAATTACGGCACGTCCCTCAGCTTCGTATTTTGAAGACGGATTTTGAATGATTTCAATCGTTTTGATGTCAGCGACAGCTAAAGCATTCAACTCATTCATTCCCACTCTTTGATTGTCGATATAAATAAGCGGATTTCCTTTGCCCACAATCGAAATGCTTTCACGATTTGGATTTACCTGAACCAAAGGAAGTCTGGAAAGCAAATCAACAGGATTGGGAATTGCGCTGTAAATTGAGTTGGCAACATCCACTTTTATGTTTCCGTTTGAATTGGTAAAAGTCTTTTTGTTTTGATTAATCACAACTTCATTTAGTTTTTGCGAAAGAGAATCTTTAGGGGTTTCATTTTGTGCACTTGCCATAAATGAAAGGCTAAAAAGTATGAATGCAACTAAAAGTTTTAACGGCAGGTAAATGTTCATTTTTGAAATAAAAGTTTTGGTTAATGACAATGCAAAAGTGCTTTGAAAAACCAATTCCGAAAGTTAATTGAAGGTTAATGCGGGGTTAATCTCCAGATTGTCTTATAAAAGCATTATTTTTGAATCGAGAAATGGCATATAGATTTTATAGGTTGGTATGCATAAGTTTCTCGCAGATCTTGCAGATAGAGCAGATTTAATATACTTGGAGATAACTTTATCTGCAAAATCTGTTAATCTGCGAGAAAAAACCAAATAATTAAGTATAAATCAATTTGATCAGCGTGCTGTAATGAAGCAAAGAATCAATTTATTAATCGCATTTTCTGTCGTGGCATTAATCGTTTTAATGACGGTACAATGCTATTTGGTAAAAACCGCTTATGAATATAAAGTGGCGCAGTTTCATACGCAGATTAAAAATGAAATTGCACAGATTAGTAATAATTACAGCGATATTGATTCGGCATTGGTTGCTAGAAAAGAAGCACTTTATAAAAATCTGTCTGAGAATTATCTTAAAGGAAAAAAATCCAAACTGGATATTAAAAACGGGATTTTAGAAAATAAATTCCAAAATGCGTTAACACAGAAAATTAAGCGGAAATTTGAAAGGGATTTACCTAAATTCGAAATTGATTTTGCGATTGTTCTCAATAAATTCATACTCTACAAAAACGCTGCAAAAGTAGATACCATTTTCTCTGAAAAACCTTTTATCCAAAATAAATTATACGGTAATCTGACTTCTTTAAACCATGCTTTTTTGGTGAGAAGTTATGTTGGAACCACAAACGGAAACTTTGATAATCAAGAATATAAATTATTGACAGAAGACTCGATGTACGTCTCGGTTATCGATTGGGAAATGATTATTTTAAGACGAATGACATTTATTTTGGTTTTGTCTTTATTATCGATTCTAACGCTGATCACACTTTTTGTAATTGCGCTAAAAGCATTAATTAAACAGAAAAAAGTCAGCGATGTTAAAACCGATTTTATCAATAATATTACACACGAACTTAAAACACCTTTGGCAACTTTAGGAATTTCTACAAAAATTCTGGAACAGAAAAACATTCGTGACAACGATGAAAATTTCAATGCAATTGTCAATACAATTTCGCGTCAGAATAATCGTCTTCAAAGTTTGATTGATCAGGTTATGGCGAATTCTCTGGCTGAAAATGAACTGGAATTACAAAAAGAAAAAATCGAAACAGAAGATTTTTTGCTTTCTATTGTAAATGATTTTAAAATTACGTTTCCAAAAATCGCTCTAAAAACCGATTTTCAAACGCAGAAAACGATTTTAGTTTTAGATAAATTCCACTTGACAACTGCTTTTTTAAATGTGTTGGAAAATGCCGTAAAATATGGTTCCAGCACGATTACTATTAAAACAAGAATAGTCGAAAATCAGTTTGCAGTCAGCATTGAAGATGATGGAATTGGAATTGCTAAAAACAAACAATCACTTCTGTTTGATAAATTCTATCGTGTAGAACAAGGAAATCTTCATAATACAAAAGGTTTAGGATTAGGTTTGTACTATGTTTCTCAAATTATAAAAGCACATCAGGGCTCTGTTAATGTTGCGAGTGAGTTAGGAAAAGGAACGCAGTTTACTATTTTATTAAAAGTTTAATTACCTTATTTTGAAAAAATTACTTTTAGCTGAAGACGATTTTGATTTTGCAGCAATTTTAAAACAATATTTAGAACTGCATCAATTTGAAGTAATCTGGGCAGAAAATGGAGAAATAGCTTTAGAGTATTTCAAAAACCAGACTTTTGATATTTGTGTTTTTGATGTGATGATGCCTAAATTGGACGGATTTTCATTGGCCGAAAAAATAATTACCATCAATCCTGAAATTCCATTTATTTTCCTGACGGCAAGAAAGTTAAAAGAAGACAAAATCATTGGATTAAAATTAGGTGCAGATGATTATATCGTAAAACCTTTTGAAGTCGATGAACTCGTTCTCCGTTTGCAGAATATCCTTAAAAGAATCGAACAAAAAAGAAGTTTGGAAGGAAATAATATTATTGAAATTGGTTCTTATATTTTTGATAATGAAAGATTAACTCTCAACAATAAAAATCACGTACAGCAGCTTACAGAGAAAGAAGCTTCGCTAATTGAATATTTGTATCTCAACCATAATCAGTTATTAAAGAGAGATCAAATTTTAATGTCTGTATGGAAAAAAGACGACTATTTCTCAGGGCGAAGCATGGATGTTTTTATCAGCAGACTTAGAAAGTATTTCAATTCAGATCCAAAAATAAAAATAGAAAGTGTTCGTAATATTGGCTTAGAATTTAAAATAGAAAAACCTTGACTTATCAAGGTTTTCTTTGTTTTATTTGAGAGCTATTTTCCAATAACCCAGCCTAAAGTAAAGTTTCCAATAGGAGCAAATTCAGTATCAAATTTGTCAAAATTTACACCCGCTCCTACATGTATCTCGATATTGAATCGTCCCTTATACGTACGCTGCAATCCCCAAAGCGGCGCTATTGTAAAAGAGGGAACGTATTCTCCATACTTTTCGTTTGTCGAAAAAGATTTAAAATTATAATAAGCAGACGCAGCTATAAAATTACCAGAATTATGGGCTGTTCTTTTCCCTCTTGAAGCCCGGTTCTCTAAATTGTAATAGTGACGAAACTGCTCATTAATCATAGGAAAAAAATAAAAATTCCCTTCATCATAATAACTATTATAGCGATAACCTAATCCCAAACTAGCTTCAGAATATAAAGTGTTTTTGGCTGAAAAACCATGTTCGTAAACAAAACCTGGAAATACTAAATTAACCTTAAAGTGATTTTTTTCGACACTTGCGGGAGCGTCATCCTGCGCATGGATTGCAGTAATAGAAATAATAAATAAGATTGCTAAGAGGTAATTTTTCTTCATTGTTTATCAATTCGTTAATTGAGACAAAAATAGCAATTAAACTATGCGAAACTTGAAAATTTTATTTATTTTCTTACAACTTTCCGGCTTATAATCATATAATCTTTCATCAAGAATTGTATAACAAAATTTATCTATTTCGATTATACATTTGATAAGAACTTTTAAATCTAACAATCATGAACCTAAAAAGATTTTTCGGAGGATTATTGACAATCCTAGGAATAGTAGGACTTATATATACTGCGGTAATTTTTGCCGGCACGTCTGGAGAAACCAGAGATATCAAATCATTAATTATCTACGGTATACTAGGAATCGTTTTTTTTATGTCAGGAATCAGTTTGGTTCGTGCAACAAAAGACGAAGCTTAGTTTTCTTTTAAAGCAACAAAGGTTCAGAGGTGCAAAGATTCAAAGGCTTTAAAAACTTTGTGCCTTTGTAACTCTGAACCTTTGAACCTTAAAAAGGCTACTCTTCTAAAACTGGCTCCAGATTCAATTCTGTAAAATCTCTTTCAGTTTTCGAAATTACAATTGTAGCAACGGTATTTCCTATAAGATTGGTGATCGCACGTGCTTCACTCATAAATTTATCAACTCCCAGTAAAAAGGCCAAACCTTCAACAGGAATTTTATGAAGCGCCGTTAATGTAGATGCTAAGACAATAAATCCACTTCCGGTAACTCCTGCTGCACCTTTTGACGTAATCATTAAAATTCCGATGACAGTGAGGATTTCAAAGAAACTCAAATGTACATCGTAGAGCTGTGCTAAGAAAATTACCGACATTGAAAGATAAATCGAAGTTCCATCAAGATTGAAAGAATATCCCGTAGGAATTACTAATCCTACAACAGATTTACTACACCCCATTCTTTCTAGTTTTACCATAATACTCGGCAAAGCAGCTTCTGAAGAGGAAGTTCCTAAGACCAGTAATAGTTCTTCTTTTATATATTTTAAAATCGAAAAAATACTAATTTTGTAGTATCGCAGTATACTTCCTAAAATTAGAAATACAAAAAGCGCCATTGTTAAATAAACACAAAGCATTAATTTCCCAAGCGGAATTAAAGTTTCTAATCCGAATTTTCCAATTGTGTATGCCATTCCGCCAAATGCACCAATTGGTGCTAAATACATTACATATTTTAAACAGTTAAAAACAACTTTGGAAAAACGCTCTAAGACAAGAATAGTCTGTTCTCTCTTTTTATAAAAGTTCAGGGCAATTCCACAAATAATTGCTGCCAGCAAAACCTGCAGCGTAAAATTGGAAAAGAAAAACTGAAGCCACGAGAAGTTCTTTGCACTGGCATTTGTATATTGACTTGCATCTCCTAGAGTCAATTCCGATTTATCAATTTTTCCAGGTTGAAATAAATAAGCAACTGCAACGCCAATTGCCAAAGCCACTGTAGAAACAACTTCAAAATATGCCAGGGCTTTAATACCAATTCGCCCCACTTTCTTTAGATTTCCCATTCCCGAAATTCCCAAAACAATCGTCAGGAAAATAATCGGACCGATAAAAAGCTTGATAAGATCAACGAATCTTTTGCCCAAGACTTCCATTTTCATACCATTTTCCGGCGAAAAATGTCCGAGCAGAATACCCGCGATAATTGCAATTAAAACCCAAAAAGTCAAATTGGTAATTACAGCACGGAAAAGACTTTTCTTAGTTTTGGAAGAGGAATTTGGAGTAGAAATATTCATGAAGCAGGTTTAGATAGTTTCACAAATATATAAAAAATGCAGACCTATAAGCCGGATTCTGTTCTTGTCTCGTTTTGCAGCGAGACAATACCTTATCATTTATCTAGATTCCGAATTACTTCGGAACTCAAGCTACCTACCCTTCAGCAACGGACGAGAAGCCCTTAAATGCTGATATACTTGGTATTTCACCGCATAGAGTTTACCTGTTTTCACTACAGCATTACCTGTACATACTTTCTGCTGCACTTGTCCTAATCCCGATCCCGAGACTTCGGGACGAGACCGACGGGTGTTACCCGCTATGCTTCTCTGTGGTGTCCGGACTTTCCTCCCTCCCAATAAATTGGAACGACGATAAGGCGGTCTGCGCGGCAAAAGTACAATTTTATCACTTAACTATATTGGTTTTAAATTTCCGATTTTATGAGTTTTAGCATAACTTTTTAATTTTAAAATAGTTATCTTTAAAAATCTATAATTTTAAATTCAGTTATCATGAAAAGAATGTATCATTACGCAACTGTCTCAAAGGCTTTAGATCAATTGAATGAAAAAGGATTTACGTGCGATTTTAATCGAAATGCTGACATGATTAAAAAGAATCCTGAGAAATTTGAAATTGTTCATGTGTATCGATACGAAGGGGAATCAGACCCTGCGGATGAGGCAGTTGTATACGGAATTAAATCTACGAGTGGTAAAAAGGGAGTGTATGTAGCTGGCTTTTCAGCCGATTCAGATCAGGAAACAGCTAAATTTTTATTTGATTTAAGTATTAGAGGAAGGTAATTGTATTGAACTTAGTCATTTCGACGAAAAACAGATCACGCTAAAAATAATGTAAAGTTTAAATGCGATTTCTCTTTCGTCGAAGTGACTTAAAATGAAGAAGTTTGTCTGAAGATAATTTGACTTTAAAATAGCATAACACATAAAAAAAGCCCGTCTATAAAACGGACTTTTAAACAGCAGCGTAAATTAATTTATGCCGTTGGTATTTTCAATTTCCAACCAGGCTGAATCAAGTCTGGATTTGAAATAACATCTTTATTAGCTTCAAAGATGGTCTGCCATGAAACTCCAAATTCTTTTCCGATTTTCGAAAGAGAATCTCCGCTTTTCACCGTATAATCTGTTGTTGCTCCTTCGGCAACTTCGATATTCATTACAACATCTGCCGATCTGTAATCTGGATCTATTTTATTATAAGCATCCCACAGTTTTTCTTTATCTGCCGCCGATTTTGCTTTACCATCAATGTACAAAACATTATCTTGTTCTCTTACCTGCAAATTGGCAATTCCTAATTCTCCCGCCAAATCTGTCACATCTCTATATTTATCTTGTAAACTCATCATGACTTATTTAATGATTAATTTGTTATCAACTTTTTTGGGTTTCAACTCCTGAATGCTTTGCATTAAAGGCTGTAGTTTATCTCTTTTAATTTCTCCAGAAAGTGTTACTACACCACCTACAACAGTAGCACTTACTCCATCATAAGCATCTACAACTTTATGAATGGATTTATCTAGCTCTGTATCTGGATTAATGACAACTGCTGCTGCTGCAGGTTCTTGATTGGCTCTCGCAATTTCGCAGGTGTTTACTACAGATTTTACACCTTTAGTTGCTCTAACACTTTTTTCAATATTTTTTTTGAAGATTTCGTCGTCGCAGGTTCCTGTTATTGTCGCCACTCCGTCATGTACTGTAACTTGTATATTTGGCGTGTCGCTTAATTTTTCGCTGATTGCTTTTTCTATATCTGCATCTTTAGGTGCGCATGCCGCAAGTGAAACAAAAAGACCGATTCCCAATAAAATTGATTTGATTTTCATAATAATAATGTTTTAATAATTAACTATCTAAAATTAAACAGTTTAAATATCAAAACATTATAGGATATGCTAATGAGTTTTATATCTTTTCCAGTAAAAATAAACTAGATTTATTTTTGATAGTTTCTAACAGTAAGACTAATTCACCTACTTCAGTCATTGGCATTTTTACAACAGAATCAATTTCAGCTTCATTAGAAGTTATTACTAAAGTTCCTTCCTTATCTTCTTCATATCCTGCAGCCAAAGCATAAAAATTTGGATTTGAAATTGATATTTCCTTCTTTCCATCTTTAAACCAGCCATAATTGGCTTCATAAATGATTTTGTTTTCTAAAAACTGAATATTTTCTTCGCCGTAAGTATTCCACAGAGAAACTCTAAGTGTATAAAATCCGATAATCCAGAAAATTCCAGTTACAATAAAATAGCCAATATTAAAAACGGTCGTAAATGAAATAGCAAAAATCAACCCTGCCAAAGGTGCAATAAAAAAAGAAAAAGCTAAAAACATCACTACTCTTACTAAGAACGGAGATTTTTTTACTTTTAAATTTAATGTATTATTAGATAAATTATATTGCTGCATAAATTACATTAATTAAAAACGTTCCACCAACTCAATTAATTCAAGCTGTTTTTCTAAATTTACTGTTGAAATTTCTTTACTCCAAAATGGTTTGTTATTTAAAAATTTCATCCAATTATCAAAATGTCTTTCGAAATGATTTGTTGAGTTTACTTTATCTAAATATGCAATAGCCTCCAGTGCTGATCTTTGATCAAACCATAAATCTGGTTTTATTAAGTAATAATCGAGATATAAATTCAAATATTCGACACATTTTTCTGAATTAAAGTGCGCTAAGACTTTACAGTATACAGTTCCTGCATAACAGACTTCACTTTTTAATAGATGAGTTCCAATAATATCTATAAATTGTGTTTGATTTGTGATTGCAGAAAAAAAAGCTCCAGTTTGCCTTGTTCGCCAATTAAAATCACCAAGATTGCTTTGAATAATTTCAGGTGAGATTTCATTTTTTACATCAATCAATTTTCTACTCCACTCTTCACTTATATCGTTAATATTCATGTAGAATGGCATTACCCATCTTTTAATAAAATTTTCCGTTAACTCAAAATCATTTTTAAACAAATATAAATTTTCAAAAGGAGACTTGTGACTTACTGTTGCACCCGCAACATGCAATTTTAGTTCATTCAATTCTTTTTTATTCATCTCAAGATATTTTCATTTAATTGAGTTTTTTAATCATAAACTTATCTCACTTTAAAATAATTTACTTCTGTAAAAATATTCATTTCAACCTATAAAATGACTTAATTAAAAAAGATATTTAGCTAATAAATTCTATTATCTTCTAATACTCAATCCACTCAAAAAACCTTTAAAAGTTTTATGATTTTCAGATTTGTGATTTGGTAATTTTCAGCCTATATTTGCTATCGAATAAAAACAGAATATGGAACAATTTGTAGTATCGGCTCGTAAATACCGCCCGCAGACCTTTAAGGATGTTGTGGGACAAAAAGCCATTACCAACACTTTGCTGAATGCTATTGACAGCAATCACCTTGCTTCTGCCCTTTTATTTACAGGACCTCGTGGAGTTGGAAAAACGACCTGCGCACGTATCTTGGCCCGTAAAATAAACCAGCCTGGATATGATGATCCGAATGAAGATTTTGCTTTTAACGTTTTTGAGTTAGATGCTGCTTCAAACAACTCGGTTGATGATATTCGAAGTTTGATTGACCAAGTTCGAATCCCGCCGCAAACCGGACAATACAAAGTATATATTATTGACGAGGTTCATATGTTGTCTTCGGCTGCTTTTAATGCTTTTCTTAAAACATTAGAAGAACCGCCAAAACATGCTATTTTCATTTTAGCGACAACAGAAAAACATAAAATCATCCCGACGATTTTATCTCGCTGCCAGATATTTGATTTCAAAAGAATTACGGTAAAAGATGCTAAAGAACATTTGGCTGAAGTTGCTAAAAGTCAAGGAATCAATTTTGAAGACGATGCACTGCACATTATTGCTCAAAAAGCAGATGGTGCAATGCGTGACGCTTTGTCTATTTTTGACCGTGTGGTTTCGTACTGCGGTACAAATTTAACACGTCAGGCCGTAACTGAAAACCTAAACGTTTTAGATTACGAAACCTACATTTCGATCACCGATTTGATTTTAGAAAATAAAATTCCAGATCTTTTAATTGCATATAACGATATTCTGGCGAAAGGTTTTGACGGACATCATTTTATTGCTGGGTTAGCTTCTCATTTTAGAGATTTATTAGTCAGCAAAACTCCTTCAACTATTGCTTTGTTAGAAGTTGGGGAACAAGCACAGCAAATGTACAGCGTTCAATCTCAAAAATGTTCTCAAGAATTTTTATTGAAAGGAATTGACATTGCAAACGACTGCGATTTAAAATACAAATTGAGTCAGAATCAGCGCCTTTTGGTTGAATTATGTTTGATGCAATTGGCCTCTATCAACTTTGATGGAGAAAAAAAAAAGTTGAGCAATTCATAATTCCGCCTACTTATTATAAAAACGGAAGCTTCTCTATAACTGAAGTTAAAACTCCAAATTTAAAATCCCAAATTCCAAATACGGAAGAAAAAATCCATATCAATGTCAATCAAAATGGCAGTGAAAACGATAATTCTAACGTTCAGAAAACTGAAAATATTACGCCAGCAGCGGAAGCTCCGAAAGTTCAAACTCCAGAAGCTCCAAAAACTGAAACCAGTAATACCCCAAAAGTTTCTGCATTTTCTCTGGCAAGTATCCGCAAGAAAAAAGAATTGGAGGCAAGCAGTAAATCTTACGTAAAACCTTCATCTGTTTTACCTACTGAGGAATTTACAGAAACTGAAATGTTACTGCATTGGAATAAATATGCAGAGCGTTTAGGACAAAAAGGTTTTAAGATTATGGAATCGATCCTACTAATCAATGATCCTGTTTTGGACGGAACAAGAATTCTTTACGAACTGCCAAATGAAGGTTCAAAACTGGAATTTGAGAGTCAGATTAATGGATTATTAGGGCATTTAAAAGGACATTTACATAATCACGATATTACAATTGAAGTGATCGTAAATGAAAAAGTAGAAGCCAAAAGAAGCTATAATAATCAAGACCGTTACAATCGTTTTGTAGAAATCAATCCAAACATTGAACTTTTGCGTTCTACATTTGGATTAGATTTGAAAGATTAATTTTATTGTTTCTGCTTACAGATTTCGAACTCCGAAATTATAAACTTTTTCAAGCCATTTTTTTCTCTGCTTTTCTTCAGAACCTTTTATAATTCCTATATAGCTAACTTTTACTGGACTTACTCCACAAAATTCTAAAGTAGATTTTTTAAGCTGATTCACACTTGGTCTTCCGTAAAAAAATCTATAATACCAGCTCGGCTGATCTAAAGTTGTAATAATGTGCGCAGTTTTCCCTTTTAGTAATTTATCCCACCAAACCGAATTTTCTCTGTACTGAAAAGCCATTCCAGGAAGAAATAATCGATCGATAAAACCTTTTGTAATAGCAGGAAGTCCGCCCCACCAAACGGGATGTACCCAAACCAAATGATCTGCTCTTTTAATTTTCTCCCAAGATTCTACCAAATCCGGTTCTAAATCGGTTCGTTTTTGGTAACCAAATTTTAAATTAGGATGAAAGTTTAGAGATGCAATTGTAATGCTTTCTACTATAGCACCAGAAGTTTCGGCACCTTTTTTATAGGATTCTGCAATGCCAAAATTAAAACTGTCAGGGTTTGGATGTCCGTTTATAATCAGTATTTTTTTCATAAAGTTCTTTTTTCAAAAATACTATTCGAATTATTTCTTCTACTGGACAAATGTCCTGAAAGCGCCTCAAATTACTCGTTTAATTTTTCTCGCAGATTTTGGAGATCAAGCAGATTTTTAGGACTGGTAGAGATTTCGAAGATTTTAATCTGCAAGATGTGAGTGAAACAAAAAAAATTATATTGCCGCTTTCCTGATTCGGCTTAAATGTCTTGGAGTTACTCCTAAATAGGAGGCCAAATATTGTAACGGAATTAACTTAAGATATTTTTTCTGATTCTTATAAAGCTCTTCATAACGTTGTGCTCCAGATAATTTCTGAAAAGAAATCATTCTCCTTTGAAGGTTCACAAACTCTATTTCTGTTAACTTCCTTCCTGTTTCCTGCCAATTGAATCCTGACTTATATAATTCTTCTAGTCCTTTTCGATCTAGAACCTGTACTTCTGTATCTACTAAAGCCTGAATACTTTCATCTGCCTTTTGCGCTGTTATAAAACTTGCAAAAGAAGCCATAAATTCATTTTCAAAGGCAAAACAGTTGGTGATTTCATCACCTTTATGATTTAAAAAAAAGGAACGTAAAATTCCTTTTTTTATAAACACTATTTCATTACAAACTTGATTTTCAGTCAATAAAAGTTCTCCTTTTTTAAGAGTACGAAAAGTTATTAAATCATCTAAAAGATTCAATTCTTCTGGAGAAAAATCTTGAATGGATTGAAAAACAGATTTCATTGTTTCGTTTTGCTGTGAATTGCACAAATTATATCGAATTATTTTTTTAATTTTTTGATCTTAAAATGAGTTTCAATTAAATTAATTCGTGGCAGAAAATTAAATTTTTCCGTAATACATTGCTTTCACGATTCCATCAGAAAGTCCGATTTTAGGAACATAAATCTGGCGCGCTCCACTCCACTTCATCGCATTCAGGTAAATACGAGTTGCGTGAATAATAACGTCGGCACGATCGGAGTTCAGACCTAATTCGGCAATTCTTTGCTCGTAAGACAATGAATTTAAGAACGCATATTGTGAATTAATGTAAATGTAAGAAAGCGGTTTTTCTTGCTGCTTTCCAGACATTTTAAATAATTTATTGATGTTTCCTCCAGAACCAATTAGAGTAACTTCCTCGTATCCAGCTGTATTTGTTTTGATCCATTTTTCGATTTCGTCCCAAACCACATCATGAACCATATTATTCAACAATCGAACTGTTCCTGCTTTAAAAGATCGTGAGTTTATCATTTTTCCATCAGAAAATAATGTAAACTCCGTGCTTCCGCCTCCAACATCTACAAAAAGATAGGTTTCGTCTGTTTTTAATAAATGGTGTAAATCTGTCGAAGCAATAATCGCTGCTTCTTTTTTACCATCGATAATTTCGATTTTAATGTCGGCTTTTTTCTTAATCAAAGCCACAACTTCTTTTGCGTTATAAGCTTCGCGCATTGCTGAAGTTGCAAATGCCATATAACGTTCTACTTTATGTACTTTCATCAAAAGATTAAATGCTTTCATAGCATCAACCATTCGATCTATATTTTCGGGTGAAATTTCTCCAACTGTAAAGGCATCTTGTCCCAAACGAATTGGGACACGAACAAGGGAACTTTTGTTAAACTGCGGTTCTTTGCCATCTTGTTCTACAACGTTGGATATCAGAAGCCTCATGGCATTTGAACCGATATCTATCGCTGCAAATTTCCTAATGTTAATCATGCTCAATTTATGATTTTTTAAATTGGTTTTATTATTAATTTACTTTTTGAGGAACCTCTTCTAACATTGCAATTTTATTCTGATAATATTTATAGGTCTCAAATTGTGCTCTAAATGGGGCATGATGGTTCTTAGGCTTATATTTATTATCTAATTTGTATGAATGATATCTCACTTTCACATTTCCTTTCCAGGCAATGTTGAAATTGTCAATTAGTTCTTTCTTAATTTCAAGATCGTAAATTGGACAGGTAACCTCAACTCTTCCGTCCAGATTTCTAGTCATAAAATCGGCTGAAGAAATATAAACTTCGGTTAAACCTGCGTTTCCAAAAATGTAAACTCTTGAATGTTCTAAGTAATTATCGACAATACTTATGGCTTCGATATTTTCGCTCATTCCAGGAATTCCGGGAATCAACGAACAGATTCCTCTTACCTGAAGCTGGATTTTTACTCCGGCGTTACTTGCTTCGTATAATTTATCGATCATTTTAAAATCGGATAAACTATTCATTTTTAATTTTATATGTGTCTTTCTACCAGCCAGCGCATGAAGAATTTCACGATCAATCAGTTTTATAAATTTAGTTCTTGTATAATGCGGCGAAACGATTAAATGTTTGTAGCGATGTACTCGATAATTAATATCAAAAAACTCAAATATTTTTGATGTGTCTTTTAAGATTCCCTGATGACAAGTTAAAAGTGTTACGTCTGTATAAATTTTAGCCGTCGACTCGTTGAAGTTTCCTGTTGAAATAAAGCCGTAACGGCGGTTTTTACCTTCTTCTGCTCTTTCGATAACACAAATTTTACTGTGTACTTTGAGACCTTTAATTCCAAAGATAAGTTCGATACCTTCTGTCTGCATTTGTTCTGCATACGAAATATTCGAAGCTTCATCAAAACGCGCTTGAAGCTCAATCTGCACCACAACTCTTTTACCGTTTTTGGCAGCATTAATTAAAGAACTAATAATCTGTGAGTTCTTTGCCAAACGATATAAAGTAATTTTGATACTTGTTACTTTTGGATCTAAAGCTGCCTCACGTAAAAATTTGGTTAAATAAGAAAAAGACTGATAGGGTGCGTGTACCAAATAATCTTTTTTACTGATTTTTTCCAGAATGCTTCCGTCTAAACTTAATCCAGGAACCGGAAGTGGTTCATTTGGCTTATATAATAAATCAAATCTTCCTAGATTAGGAAAACTCATATAATCACGACGGTTATGGTATCTTCCACCCGGAATTATACTATCCGTTTCGACAATTTTCATTTTATCTAAGAAGAAACGCAGTGTATCTTCTTCGATTAAACTATCGTAAATAAAACGTACTGGTTCTCCAATTCGGCGGTCTTTTACAGATGTCGCGATTTTTTCGAGCATACTTTTACTCAAATCACTGTCGATGTCTAATTGTGCATCACGAGTAATTTTGATCATATGGGCCGAAACGCTCTTGTAATCAAATATATTAAAGATGTTTTTTAGTTTGAAACGAATTACATCATCAATTAAAATTACATATTGTTTTTCATCATCAGAAGGAAGAACCACAAATCGATTTATGTTTTTTGGAATCTCGATTAAAGCATAACGAACCTCATCGTTTTTAAGTTCCAAACGAACTGCCAAATAACCTAATGTGTCTTTTAAAATAGGAAAAACTGCTAAATCATTCAAAATGATTGTTACCAGCTCAGGACTTAGTTTCTGCGTAAAAAAGTCTTTTAAAAAACATTCTTGTTTTGGCGTAATCTGATCTTCATTAATAATAAAAATATTTTCGGCTTCAAGCTCTGCTTCAATATTTCCTAAAATACGCAAACTTTCAGACTGCTGCTGAATTACGATTTCGGTTATATCTTTAATTAATTGCTGGGCAGAAACACCGCCTAAATACTTTTCGCCAGAAATACCAGAGAGACTTAATCTTCGAATGGCTGCATACCTAACTCTAAAGAATTCATCTAAATTGTTTGAAAAAATCCCAACAAAACGCAGTCGGTCTAAAAGCGGCACCGTGTTATCTGCTGCTTCTTGAAGCACTCTTGCATTAAACGCCAGCCAGCTTTTTTCTCTATCGATATATTTCTGTTCGTACACTGTAATTATTTTAAATCTTTGGGGAAAATAGTTTTATGTGTTTTGCCTTTGTCGATCGTGTTCCAGCTTTCGGCATCAAATTGCAGCGATACAAAGCCGGATGTTGGAACATTTTCTATAAAAACATCCCCAAATTTATTAACAAAATTTGTAATAGCCTCGTTATGTCCAAAAAGAATAACGCTTTCAAAACTATTATCACACGATTTGATAACTTTTTCGAGCTGTTTGTCATCAAAAGTATAAAGGTCATCCTTAAAAACAATGCTTTCTAGAGGATAAGAAATATTTTGTGCAAAGATTAAAGCAGTTTCCGAAGCCCTTGCAGCGGTACTGCTCCACATTATATAGGTTTTAGGAAGATAATCTGAAATATTTAATGAAACATCATGCGCATCTAAAATTCCTCTTTTCATCAAAGGACGATCGAAATCTTTTAATGGTGCTTCCCAACTTGATTTAGCATGACGTATTAAAATGAGATTTTTCATAAATAATAAATTTAAAAACCTGACCTGCAGGCTTATATTTTAATTAAGTTCTAATTTACAAAAGATATTTTAAACCTTTTCTATTTTTTATTTCTGTTAACACTTAATCTAAATTTTAACAAGAATTGATAGTTCTTATATCACTAACTATAAGAATATATATAGAACTCAAAATTTTTCATTTTATGTACTTAGTCTATAAAATAAGTATTTGATCGATATTATCAATATCTGTAAAATTTTAACTAAATATTTGATTATTAATATATTACAATATTTCAAAACAAGCCTTTTTAATAAAAAAAGCAGAAAAATCAATCGAAAAAAACTAAAGATTCATACTTAAAAAAGTGTTTTTTGACGCTGTTTTTTTTATAAAAAGAACACTTTAACGAGTTTTTAGGTTAGTTACAGACAAAAAAAATCAAAAATAAACCTAGCCTATAACTTTGATTGTGTTAAAATACTATTAATACTTCAAAAACAAAATCCTAAGTTATGATAACTAAATCTAATCTTGCAAAAGCGGTAAAATTTGTCAATAATTGTAAGTTTATTTTTTCCTTCAAAAAGAACATCTTTCAAAAAAATATATTTTTTGTGTTGTTTTTTTTAATCACAAGTTTTTCATCTGCTCAAACGCAAAATGTAGATTCGTATTTAACGGGCTTAGAAAATTCTGGACAGGTTTCTACTCTTAATCATGCTAAACATCTGCTGTATGATTTACAATCTGCTGTGTATGCGTATTCTGGTGAAATAAAAATTTATGACAGCCAGCCAACTGCTTTATTTACAGATATTACTTCGATCAATAGTCTTAACAATTCTGTTCCTTTAAAAAATGATATCGAAATAGCAACGATCAAAATTGAAAAATCTTCAGATTTTAATCAATCGATTGATCTGAATTCTTTCTCTGGTTTTGAAAAATTAAAATACATTTTCATCATTTCGGAAATTGAAACGAACCCTTCTGTTTTCAATAATCTGATTAAAAATAATACTTCAAAATATATTCTTCTTTACAAAATTTCTATAGGCCAATAATTTAAAAGCTATTACTATGAAAAAAATCTACTCTCCTTTTACTGCAGTTTTTTACATCTTATTGATGCTGGTTATTGGTATTAATACATTAAACTCGCAAGTAATTAAACCGTTTAAAGAAAGAACTTCATCCTATTCTCCTGCTAAAACTATTTATAAGATTAAAGGGGATTTTACCATGATAGGAAATACTAATTTGACTTTGCAGAATTATGATGTGAAAAGAACCAATGGAACAAATGCAATGGTTTATATTGATAAGGACAATGATTCTCAAACCTTTAATTCTTCTTCTGCAACTTTAGATTTATTAAATGACAGCGGTTCAAAATTAACAAGCTGTTATAACATCGTTTATGCTGGTTTGTACTGGACGGGCAGAGTTTCAGACGCTGGCACGAGTCCCAATTCTTTTTCGGTTACAAAAAATGGCGTCACTAAAACTTTAGATAAGAGAAAAATTTTGTTTAAAGGACCTGGTGACAGTTCTTATGATGAATTTACCGCAACGGATATTTACTTCCCAACTAATGCGGACAATAATATGTTTACGGCTTATGCTGAAGTGACGGATTATGTGAGAACAAATGGCGTTGGAGAATATTTTGCTGGTAATATTGCAGCAACTGAGGGATCAAACGGCGGCTCTGTGGGAAAATATGCAGGATGGGGCTTGGTAGTTATCTACGAAAACTCTAATATGAAAAATAGGGACATTACTGTTTTTGACGGCCATGCTTATATACAAAATCAGACCAATTACACTTATGGGTTTGCTGTTTCCGGCTTTAACTCTGTTGCTTCTGGACCAGTGGGAATTAAACTGGGTATTATGGCAGGTGAAGGTGATGTAAATTATACTGAGGATTATTTTCAGATTCAAAAATTAGATTCCAACCAGTTTTTGAGTTTAAGCAGACCTGGCAATTCTCCCACTAATTTCTTTAATTCCTCTATCAATACGGGAGGAAATGCACGAAATCCAAATTTGGTCAATAATACAGGAATTGACATCAGCATGTTTAATCTTCCAAATGAGAATAAAGATATTATTGGAAACAATCAAACTTCTACTGGTTTTAGATATGGATCTGCTATTGATAGTTATGTTATTTTTTCAATCGTAATGGCGGTTGATGCTTATGTTCCAGAGATTGAAGGTGTTCTTACGGCTACTACAATTGTTGGAAATCCAGCAGGCTCAGGTCCGTACACTGTTTTACCTGGTCAGGAAATGGGTTATAAAATAGAAATAAAAAATAAAGGTTCTGAAGCCATTAAGAATAGTAAGCTTGTTATTCCAATTCCTTACAATGCTTCATTTGTAGAAGGAAGTTTAGCTAAAACATTGAATTTCAATCCCCCTCCAACTCCAAACGCGTTGACGTATGAGCCTACACTTGGGGCAAATGGGTCTATAGTCTGGGATCTTGGTACATTACCACTGCCTTCCGATCCTAATACGGTTTTAGCAGAATTAACATTCAAATTAAAATCTACGGAGAACTGCGCTTTGCTTAAAAATTCTAACTGCAGTAATATAATTCAAGTAAATGGTTTATTAAGCGGACAAGGAAAAAATTCGACTGTAACGGTTAGCGACAAACCTTTAATTTTAGGTTACACAACATCTGGAAACTGTATTGGAACATCAATCTCTGCACCGCTTGAAACGACTATTAATTCTACCAATTATACTAGTGTCAATTGCCAGACTACCTCGCCTACAATTGCTTTTACGTTTTGCAATAGTACCTCGACAATTCCTATTACCGATGTAACAGGCTCATTTCCTCCGGGTTCAACATTTTACAATGCCTATCCAGTTGCGGCGGGAACAACTACAGAATATACTATTAACAATCCATTCCCTGCAACAGCAGGAACATCAACTTACTACGCGATTCCTCCCGGAGCTTCTAGTGGATGTTACTTTCAGTTTACGATTAACATCGAAAGTATTAGCACAATGCCAGCTGTAACAGATCCTGTAAACTATTGTGTTGGTGATGTAGCCGTTCCTTTAACTGCAACACCAAGTAAACCTGAATATACATTATACTATTATCAAACTGCGGCCTCAACAGGACAACAAACATTCACTCCTTCTACTGCTGTTTCAGGACAATTTACATATTATGTCGCTGAAGGAAAAACCAATGCTTGTATAGGTCCAAAAAAAGCAATTGTAGTCAATATTCATTCAAAACCAACCCTAACTATAACCAATCCACTTCCTATTTGTGCGCCGGCACCTTCTGTAGATTTAACTGCTGCAAATATTACTGCTGGCAGCACATCAGGATTGACTTATACGTATTGGAATGATGCTGCTGCGACAATTCCCTATACAAATTTTAGCGCGGCTCTTCCTGGAACTTATTACATAAAAGGAACAAATGCCTCTAATTGTTATGATATACAACCCGTTGTAGTTACCAAAAGTACTGTTTCCGTTACGGAGTTAACAGCTTCACATGTAGATGTCAAATGTTTTAACGAATCTACTGGGTCAATTACTGTAAATAATGCATCTGGAGGAGTGGCTCCATACACTTATTCATGGAAAAAAAATGGTTCTGTTTACGGAGGTAATTCTCAAACCTTAGATAATTTAGGATTTGGAAATTATGAAGCTACAGCAACCGACGCTAATGGCTGTCAGGGAGCAGTAACAATCTTTATTGCACAGCCAAGCACAGCTTTAAGTTTAGGAGTTTCTTCTAAAACAGATGTTTTATGTTTTGGAGAAAGTACTGGATCTGTAACCGCAGGAACAATTACAAATGCTGTGGGAACAGTAACGTATTCTTGGAAAGACAGTGTAAATGTTGAAGTAGGAACAACTGCTTCTGTATCCAATCTTCCAGCGGGAAATTATACTTTAACGGTAACAGATTCTTGTTCTTCTCAATCTAATTCCGTTACAATCGATCAGCCAATTGCTGCTTTAACTTTAGGAGTTTCTTCT
>Ga0160437_1000036_pt1 | contig 100368 bp, 87 predicted proteins | sample HID1975I_E0MG_FD_108227 | JGI IMG/M metagenome (GOLD analysis project Ga0160437, IMG submission 108227) | Enriched soil microbial communities from UW Madison campus, WI, USA - HID1975I_E0 MG | ecosystem: Environmental > Terrestrial > Soil > Unclassified | place: USA: Madison, Wisconsin... | reverse complement strand
CACCCCGCACAGCACCAGGCCGACTGATCCATGCCGCATCCGACCGTCATCCTCACCGATATCGAGGGCACCACCAGCAGCATTTCGTTCGTCAAGAACGTGCTGTTCCCGTATGCGCGCAAGGCATTGCCGGCGTTCGTCGCGGCACACGGCCATCAGCCGCAGGTGCGGCGCTGGCTGGACGCGGTGGCAGTGGAGATCGGCGGGGCCTGCCAGGACAGCCTGGTCGTGGAGACGCTGCAGGGCTGGATCGACCAGGACCGCAAGCACACCGCGCTCAAGGCCTTGCAGGGCATGATCTGGGAAAGCGGCTACCGCAACGGTGACTACAAGGCGCACTTCTATCCGGAAGTGGCCGCCGTCCTGAAGGGCTGGCATGCCGAGGGCAAGCCGCTGTACGTGTATTCCTCCGGGTCCGTGCCGTCGCAGAAGCTGTTCTTCGGCTTCAGCGAGGCCGGTGACCTGACCGGGCTGGTCTCGGGCTGGTTCGACACCGAGGTCGGTGGCAAGCGTGAGGCGGACAGCTACCGTCACATCGTCGAGGCGATCGGCGTGCCGGCCGGGCAGATCCTGTTCCTGTCCGATGTGGTGGAAGAGCTGGATGCCGCGCGCGAGGCGGGCCTGCAGACGCGCCTGATCGACCGCTTGGACGATTACCCGCTGCCGCGCAGTGGTGAAGCCACCCACGGCCACGACCGCGTCGAGAATTTCCAGCAGATCACGCTGTAGAGCCGATGGGTAAACCCGACCGGTAGAGCCGACTGTTAGTCGGCTGACGCTATGCCGGTCGAAGAAAAGCAGCCGACTAACAGTCGGCTCTACCGGTCGCCTCTACCCCCATCGGCTGACGCCATGCCGGTCGCCCGTCGCGTTACCTTGCCTTCGCATCCGCAAGCGAGGTGAAGCGCAGCGCATCACGCAGCGTGTCCAGGTCCGCCTCACTGCGCAGGCGGATGGTGACCGTCTCGCCCGGCACCAGGTCCAGCGCGTTGTCGTCCAAGGTGGCATCCACGCCATCGAAGGCGACCCACAGCGCACGCACCAGCGTGGACGAGCGCAGCGTCAACACATGGCCGCCGCCGTCGGCGCGCAGCTCGGCATCGATCCTCGCAGATGACAGCGCCAACGCCTTGGCCGGGACGAAATACACCACCTGCTGCGACAACAGCGTGGCGCCATCGAACAGCTCGACCACCGCCACGGTCCGCGTGGGGTCGGCCCCCTTCAGCAGGTCCGCATCGGCAAATCGCCCCACCTCCAGCGCGGACAGCGGTGGCAGCGCGACGGTGTGGCGCTGCTCGCCGCGCCGGGTGCCATCGAGATCGAGCACGCGCAGCCGCCAGGTCGCCTGCAGGCCCTGCTGACGATCATTGAGCAGGCTCACCCGGGTCACGCCATCGTCGCGCAGTGCCGCCACGGCCTGATCGGCGAAGAACCGTTTGGCGTGGAAGTGCAGCGCTTTCCAGCGGCCGGCGTAGTCGATGCTGGACCACGAGGCGCCCGGCCACACATCGTTGAGCTGCCAGTACAGCGAGCCCATCGTGTACGGCCTGGAGGCGCGGTGATGCAGGGCGGCAAGCTGGATGCCATCGGCCTGCATGACCTGGCTCAGGTACACGAACGCCGGGAAGTCGCGCGGCGTGCCGTACTCCTCCTCGATGTACTTGAGCAGACGCTGGTTGCCCTCGCCTGCCATGAATTTCTGGTGCGCGCGCACCGTTGGGCTGTCCACCTGCTGTTCGGCGTCCGGAATGATGCCGTCCAGCGTGCGCAGCACCGGCCAGGCCTGCAGCCCGTACTCGGACATGAAGCGCGGCGTTTCGTGCAGGTACGCGGTGACCGGCAGGGCTGGATTGCCCCACACCTGCCAGTAGTGCTTGTCGCCGCGGGTGGAATCGTTGGCCTTCTCGTCCAGGTCGTTGCTCGGCGAGCTCGACCAGTACGGCACGCCCAGGCCCTCCTCGGCCACCACCTGGCGCAGGTCATTGCCGAACAGATCCACATAGCCCTGCCAGACCTTCGCGGCGAACGCGGGATCGGCGGCGGTCAGGTCACGCCCGTGGCCCCAGTCCTTCCACGCGGTCTCTTCTTCATTGTTGCCACACCACAGCACCACGCTGGGGTGATGACGCAGGCGCCGCACGTTGTCGCGCGCCTCGGCGACCACGTTCGCGCGGAACGCCGGATCGTAGCCGGGCTGCATGCCGCCGCCGAACATGAAGTCCTGCCAGACCAGCAGGCCGAGTTCGTCGGCGATGTCGAAGAACACGTCGTCTTCGTAGTAGCCGCCACCCCAGTTGCGCAGCATGTTCATGTTGGCATCGCGCGCCGCGGTCAGCTCGCGCCGGATCCGCGCCGCGTCCACGCGGGCCGGGAACATGTCGAACGGAATCACGTTGGCGCCCTTGGCGAAGATCGGCACACCGTTGATCACGAACGCGAAGCCCTGCCCGCCGTTGCGGTCCACCTCACGGCGCAGCTCGACCGTGCGCAGGCCGGTGCGCTGCTCGATGTGCGTCGCACCGGGCGTGTCAGGAGCCAAGGTGGCACGCACGGTGTAGCGCGCCTGCTCACCCTGCCCGACCGGCCACCAGCGCCGCGGCTGCTGCAGCGCGACCGGTACGGCGATCCGGTTGTCACCGGCTTTGAGTAGCGCCGTGCGGTCGATGCGCGCCACGCGCGTGCCGTCCGGATCCAGCACCTCGATCTGCACCGCAGCGCTGCCGACCGCCGCACTCTCGATCTGAACGGCGATCTCCAGATCCGCACGAGTCGCATCCAGCGCCTGCGTCTGCACGGCCAGCGCGGTCAGCCGCTGAGCGTCCCAGCTCTCCAGTTGCACTGGCCGCCAGATGCCGGCAGTCACGTAACGCGGGCCCCAATCCCAGCCGAAGTGATAGCCCGGCTTGCGCACGAAATTGCCGACCATCGCGTCTTTGGGCTCGTCGCCATACGGTGAGGGGTAATTGCCGGCGATCTTGTGCGGCATCGCCTGCACGTCCGGCAGCAGCGTGCGGATCGGCGAGCGCAGCACGATACGCAGCTCATTGCCGGCAGGCCGCAGCTTGCCGTCCACCCGCGCACGCCAGGTGCGATGGCTGTTGTCGGCCTTCAGCAGCGGCTGGCCATTGAGCGTGACCGCCGCGAACGTATCCAGCCCTTCGAACGCCAGCTCGGCATGCGCGCGCGCCAGCGTCGCCGCGTCCACATCGAACCGGGCACGGTATTCCCAGTCCGCCAGACCGATCCACTGCAGGCCCGCCTCCGGCGCGCCGACGTAAGGATCGGGGATCTGCCCCTGCGCCAGCAGGTCGGTGTGCACGGCGCCAGGCACCTGCGCCGGCCGCCACTGTTGCAGGCCAGGGTGCGCGGCACCACGCGCGTCACCGGGCAGCAGGCGGAATGACCACTCCGCTGCCAACGGGGCAGCTGCCACGGGCAGCGCCCAGGCGGCCAGCAGGACCAGCATCAGCCAGCAGGCCGGTGCAAGGACATGGAGACGGCGGTGCGCGCGCATGGGAACCTGCCTGGCTGCGGGAGCAGCCGACCAACGGTCGGCGCTACCGGGGTTGGTGCAGCCGACCAACGGTCGGCGCTACCGGGTTGGGGTAGCCGACCGACGGTCGGCTCTACTGGATTCAACGCACCACGTTGAGCACTTCGTGGCACGCACCCATGGTGTGGTAATCGGTCTTGCCGGCCGGGCTCTTCTCGTCGCTGTACTTGCGGTTGTCCGCGTCCAGGATGCGATACCAGGCGCCGTAGCGGTGATCGATCATGTGCTGCCAGGCGTAGCCCCACAGCTTGTCGTACCACTCCCAGTACACGGCCTCGCCGGTGCGCTTGGCCAGCAGCGCCGCAGTCGCCAGCGATTCGGCCTGCACCCAGAAGTACTTGTCGTCATCACAGACGCTGCCATCCGGTGCGAAGCCGTAGTACAGCCCGCCACGCTCGGCGTCCCAACTGCGCGCCACCGCCACATCGAACAGATGCCGCGCGGTCGGCACGAGCCAGTCGGCCTGTACATGGCGGTCCAGAATCAGCAGCAGCTTGGCCCATTCGGTCTGATGCCCGGGCTGGAAACCCCACGGACGGAACAGGTGCTTGGGGTTGTCGCGGTTGTACGCCCAATCGATCTGCCACTGCGGATCGTAGTGCTCCCACACCAGCCCGTCGCCCTGCGCGGCCTGGCGGCGGGTCATGTGGTCGGCCAGCAGCAGCGCGCGATCCAGATAGCGCTGCTCGCCACTGGCCTCGAACGCGGCCAGCATCGCTTCGCACATGTGCATGTTGGCGTTCTGGCCGCGGTAATCGCTGAAGGCCCAGTCGGCGTCGGCTTCGTCCTTGTAGAGGCCGAACGCCGGTTCCCAGAAGCGCGTTTCCAGCAACTGCCAGGTCTCGTCCATCCACCCGCGTGCCTCGTTGATGCCGGCCTTCAGCGCGCAACTGTAGGCGAGCAGCACGAACGCCACGCCGTAGCAGTGGTTGGTCGCGTCTTCGACCACCCCATCGCGCAGCGTCCAGGCGTAGCCGCCGGTGGCCGGGTTGCGATGCACCTCGCGCAGGTAGCGGATGCCGTGTTCGACCGCAGCCAGATCGTCCGGCTTGCCGAACTCGCGGTAGGCCATCGCATGGTTGAACACGAACCGGGTGCTGCTGACCAGATGCCGATGGCTGGCATCGTAGACGCTGCCGTCGTCACGGTAGTAATGGAAGAAGCCGCCCTTGGGATCGATTTCATTGGGCTGGTAGAACGCCATCGTCTGCGCGATGTGGGCGCGCAGGAATGCAGGCGAGCGGAAGTCGGGGGTTGGCGGAACCGGCGTGGTCATGCGGCGTCATCCTGTTGTTGCTGCAGCAGTAGCTGGACTTCATGGAGGCTGGGCATCGCGGCGAAGGCGCCCTTGCGGGTCACCGCCAAGGCACCGACGGCCGCGCCGAACCGGATCGCCTCCACCAGCGCGGTGGGGTCCTGGCAGAACGCGGCAAAGCCCGTCCCGTCGCCGCCGCGCTCGCCGATGCCGAACAGCAGGCCGCCGACAAAGGCATCGCCGGCCGCGGTGGAATCGACCGTGGTGACACGGAAGCCGGTGAGCACGCCGTGGGTGTGGCGGGTATGCCAGCGGATCGGCGCGGCACCGTCGGTGATCACCACCGCCTGCGCCTGCGCGGCGAGCAGGCGCTCGACCACGGCGGCGTCACCGCCCGGCACCGAGGCCGCCAGATACTCGAGTTCTTCGCGCGAGAGCTTGACCAGATCGGCCAGCGACAGCGCTTCCCACAACCGCGGCAGTGGATCGACACCGGTCGGCCACAGGGCCGGGCGCAGGTTGAGGTCGAGACTCACCATCGCACCGGCCTGGCGCGCGCGGCGCATGCCCTCCAGCGTGGCCTCGGCGATCTCGGCCTCGGTCAGGCTGTTGGAGCACACATGGAAGCTGCGTGTGCCTTCAAAACAGTTCGGGTGGAAGTGCGCGCTGCGGAACAGCAGATCGGCCGCCGGCGGGCGGTAGAAGCTGAAGCTGCGCTCGCCGCTGGCATCCAGGGCAACGAACGCCAGCGCGGTCTTGGCCGCGTCGGTGCGCACGATGCAGTCGGTTGCCACGCCGGCACTGGCCAGGCTCTCGGCGAGGAAGTCGCCGAACATGTCCTGGCCGAGCATGCCGGCGAAATGGGTGTCCGCACCGAGCCGCGCGGCGGCCACTGCGACGTTGGCCGGTGCGCCGCCGGCGTACTGCAGGAAAGCACGCGGGGTGTCCGGGGTGGCCGGCGGCTGGGCTAGTAGATCGATCAAAATCTCGCCGAAACAAACAATCTTGGACATCGTGGCCTCAAGCTCCCTGGCGGAATCCGACGGCCGGGCGCGAACCGGACAGGCCGTAGAAAATGATGTAGCCGTAGCACAGCAGCGGCAGGATGAAGGACTCATGCAGCCCGATCTGGTCGGCCAGCAGGCCCTGCAGGTACGGCACCACCGCGCCGCCGACGATGGCCATGATCAACAGGCTGGAGGCCTTGTTGGTCAGCGTGCCCAGGCGTTCGATGCTCAGCGCGAAAATGGTCGGGAACATGATGGAATTGAACAGGCCCACCGCCACGATCGAGTACAGCGCGACCTGCCCCTGGCTTAGCATGGTCAGCGCCAGCAGCGCCACGTTGATGCCCGCAAACAGGGTCAGCAGCACGCGCGGCGAGAACCGGGTCATGATCGCCGAACCGGCGAAACGACCGATCATCGCCAGCGTCCAGTACGCCGAGACGTAATGGGTGGCTTCCTTCTCGGTGAAGCCGCCGATGTTGGGCAGCGACAGGTAGTTGACTAGGAAGCTGCCGATCGACACTTCCGCCCCCACGTAGAAGAAGATCGCCAGCACGCCGAACAGCACGTGGCGATGGCGCAGCGCATCCAGCAGGGTGTGCTTGCTGGTGTCGGCCTGCTCGGTGGTCTCGGTCAGCGCCGGCAGACGGAACAGATAGACGAACACCGCCAGCAGGAACAGCGCCACCGCCAGGCCGACGTACGGACCCTGCACCGACTGCGCTTCCTGCACGCGGTAGGCGATCTGCTCGGCGGCCGGCAGCGCGCCGATTTCATCGGCACTCTTGACCGTGTTGCCCAGGATCAGCAGGCCGCCGAAGATCGGCGCGATCGCGGTACCCAGCGAGTTCAGCGCCTGGGCCAGGGTCAGGCGGCTGGAGGCCGTCTGTTCCGGCCCGAGCAGCGCCACATACGGGTTGGCCGCCACCTGCAGCACGGTGATGCCGGTGGCCAGCACGAACAGGGCGCCCAGGAAGGCTTCATACACGCGCAGTTCGGCCGCGGGCCAGAAGCCCAGTGCACCGACCGCGGCAATCGCCAGCCCGGCCACGATGCCCTTCTTGTAGCCCAGGTGCGCGACCAGCCGGCCGGCCGGGAGCGACATCAGGAAATACGCGCCGAAGAAAGTGAACTGCACCAGCATCGCGCGGGCGTAGTTCAGTTCGAACACGGCCTTCAGATGCGGAATCAGGATGTCGTTGAGGCAGGTGAGGAAGCCCCACATGAAGAAGATGGTGGTCGCCACGGCCAGCGCGACGCGCGTGTTCACCACGGGCGCAGCGGAGGATGAGGTCGGGAGGCGGGGCGTTGGAGAGATGGGCATTCAGGTACGCGCCTCAGTGCGCGAGCAGGTGATTGGGGGAGCCATCAGACGGTCATCGCGCCGCTGCTCTCGCGGACGCGGAGCTGGACCGGTGCAACGGTACGGGCCGGTGCGGCATCGGGATGATCCAGACGCAGCAGCAGCAGTTCGGCGGCCTGTCGCCCGCGCTCGCGCGGGTTGACGGTCAGCGTGGTCAGCGGCGGCGATGCCACCGACGCCTCGGAAATATCATCGAAACCGGTCACCGCGAAATCGCGGCCCGGCTGCACGCCACGTGAGGCCAGGCCCAGCATCAGGCCCAGCGCGACGCTGTCGTTGTAGCAGACCGCGGCGGTCGGCACGGCATCCAGCGCGAACAGCTCGCCGGTGCGCGCGGCCGCATCCAGGCGGCTTGGCGAGGTTTCGATCAGCCACTCCGGCTGCACCGGCATGCCGGCTTCCACCAGTGCCTGCGCATAGCCGGTGCGACGCTGGTGGCAGGAGCTGGAGACCGCATGGCCGCCATAGAACGCAATGCGGCGGTGGCCCTGTTCGATCAGATGACGCGTGGCCAGATAGGCACCCTGCTGGTTGTCCAGGGTCAGGAAGTCCCAGTCGGCGCCCGGCAGTTCGCGATTGAACAGCAGTACGTTGGCATGACCGAGCACCTGGCGCAGCTGCCCGGCATCGCTGCCTTCGGCCGGCGAAAGGATCAACCCGGCCGGCATGTGCTCCATCAACGTGGTCAGCACCGCCTGCTGCCGCTCCGGCGATTCGCCCGTGCTGCCGAGCAGGGTCACGAACCCCTTCCCGCCCAGCGCTTCGTCCACCCCGGAGGCGAATTCGGCGAAGAACGGGTTGGACAGGTCGTTGATGACCAGGGCCACGCTCGACGATGTGCGCCGACGCAGATTGGCCGCGCCGCGGTTGTACACGTAGCGCTGGCGGCGCAGTTCGGCCTCCACCTTGGCACGGGTGTCGACGTTGACCAGCGGGCTGCCACGCAGCACCAGCGAGACGGTCGCGCGCGACACGCCGATCGCTTCGGCGATGTCGGTCACGGTGACCGCGCGCGTGCCTTTGCCGGCGGGGGTGGCCTTGTCTTTCATCGGGTCGTCGAATTCCTCAAGCAAGGTGCAAGCCTAAACGATCGCATTGACCAGCGGTCCGCGCCCGTGCCGACGGTCAGCCCGGGGGGCTGGCCACGGCGCGGGCCGGCGCGTGGCTCATTCCAGTACCGCGCCGGGGGTAGCGCAGAAGGACGCCGGCAGCGCCTCGGCCTGCGTGCCCCAGCCGTTCTCCGGGGCGGTGCTGCCCAGCGCGAAGGCGATGGTGCCACCGCGCTGCAGCTGCGCCCAGTCCAGCCACACCGGCGCATGCGCGCGGCCATCGACCTGGACGTTCTGGACGTACTGCAGCTGGCGGCCATCCGCGCCCGGTGCCTTCAGCGTGAGCGTCCTGCCCTGGCCCAGATCGATCTCGGCGCGGGCGAAGCGCGGGGTGTGCAACAGGAACTCGCCGCTGCCCGGCACGGCCGGGTACAGGCCCAGCGCACTGAACAGGTACCAGGCCGACATCGTGCCCAGGTCATCGTTGCCGGTCACGCCGTTGGGCGCATTGGTGAACAACTGCTGCGCGGCGCGCACCACGGTGGCGGTCTTCCACGGCTGGCCGATCAGCGTGTACATCCACGGCGCGTGCAGGTCCGGTTCGTTGTTGGGGTTGTAGCGGTACTGGTTGTAGTAGCTGTAGGGGCCGACCACCCATTCCTTGCGCGCGGCGGTCAGCGGCGACGTCACCAGCGCGTCGTAGGCAAAGAACGTATCCAGGCGGCGGGCGGCCTGCTCGCGGCCGTGCATGGCCTGGACCAGGCCCGGCACGTCCTGCTGCGCCAGCCACTGGTACTGCCACGCGGTGCCTTCATGGAAGCCATGGTGCGAACGCGGGCTGTACTTGCCATCGGCCGGCAGATACCACGCGCCATCTTCCATGCGCGGCCGCGGGAAACCGTTGAAATCACCCTCTTCGTCGCGCACCGATGGGTCCCACACCTTGTGCCAGTTGCGGCCACGCTCACGCAGCACGCCGGCATCGGCCGCATGACCGAGGCCATCGGCCATCTGCGCCAGCGCGCAGTCGGCCAGCGCGTATTCCAGCGTTGCCGAGCCCCCGTGGTGCGGATCCACGTCCATGCCCTTGGAGGGGAAGGCGCGGTCGTACTGCACGTAGCCGTTGGCCAGGTAGCTGGGGTTGCCCGACCGGCCCGCATGACGGGAGTTCATCGGCGGCACCTCGAACGCGTTCTTGCGCAGCGCGGTGTACGCCTCGCCTTCGCGGCCGGCCAGCGCGCCGAAACGCCACAGGTCGACCAGGAACGGCGTCACCGGGTCGCCGGTCATCACGTTGGTTTCGAAGTTGGCATAGCCCCAGCGTGGCAGCCAACCGCCCTGCTCCTCGATGGCCAGCAGCGTGCGGCCGATGTCGCGCGCGACCTCCGGCTTGGTCAGCGCCAGCCACTGGTTCTGCGCGCGATAGGTATCCCACAGCGAGAAGTACTCGTAGTAGGTCCAGCCATCGGCGCGATGGATGTTGTCGTCGTAACCACGGTAACGGCCGTCGGCATCGCTGCCGGTCAGCGGCTGCAGCAGCGCGTGGTACAGCGCGGTGTACAGCACGGTGCGGTCGTCATTGCTGCCGCCCTGCACACGCACGGCCGCCAGTTCCTTGCGCCACTGCTGCTGCGCCATCTGGCGCATCTGATCGAAGCCAAGCAGGCGCTCGCCCTGCATGCCATCGCTGCGCAGGTTCGCACGCGCGCCTTCGGCGTCCACGTGGGAGATCGCGCTGACCGCGGTCACTGCGCGGCCCTTGGCCAGATCGAAGCTGAGCCATGCGCCACTCGGCTTGAGCTCGCCTTCCATGCCATGACGTGCGCCGGGAAGGCCACCGCCCTCGCCCCAGGTACCGAACGCCTTGAACGGCCGGTCGAACTCGATGCGGAACCAGGTGGTGTACTGATGGCCACCGCAGAAGCTCTTGGTGACCAGCTTGCCTTCCACGGCACGGTCGCCGACCACATCGACCACGCTGCCGATCACCGAATGGCGCTCGTTGGCCTGGCCGAGGTTGACCAGCACATGGCCGGTGCCCGCATCGGCGGCGAAGGTGTAGCGCTCGGCCGCGGCACGGGTGCGTGCGGTGGCCTCGGCATCGATGCCACCGTAGTTGGTCAGGCGCACCTTGTAGTAGCCGGCCTGGCCGACTTCGCCCTCGTGGGTATAGGCGGAGGCGTAGCGCTTGTGGTCGAAGCTCTTGGCGTCGTCGGTATTGAAGTCACCGCCCGGGCCGATGCTGCCGGTCACCGGCAGGACCGAGACCTGGCCGCCCTGCTCCCAGCAGCCCGCGCCGGACAGGAAGGAATGGCCGAAACCCCGGATCTTGGGATCGTCGTAGCGCCAGCCCGCGTAGTGCTCACCGATCGGGCTGACCTGGATCAGGCCGAACGGAGCCGAGGCCCCCGGGAACGTATTGCCATCGTCCTTGCTGCCGATGAAGGTGTTGACCTCGCGCTCCAGCGCGGCCGGCGCGGCCTGCAGCAGCAGCGGCGCGCAGCTCAGCGCCAGCAGGCAGGCCAGGCCGGCGAGCGGGCGGCGGCGGGCCGGGACGGCACCGGCGGCAGGAACAACGGAAGGACGGTGAGAAAGACGGGTCACGGACACGGACTCCTTGGCGGACGTGGCGAGAGCGCGAACCCGTGGCGACGTGCGCCGCGGGTTCCCTGGACTGGGCGACCCAATCCACACCCCGGTGAATTTAGATCGATTTAAGTAAAGCACGGGAATTTCGACCGATGCATTCTGCGCTGCAACATCACTGCCCCATCGCCAGCCCTCCACCCTGCCCGAGGCTGCGCAGTGCCGGCCGGCCCCCGGGTTCGACGCTCGACACTCCGCCCCATCGGCCGGTATACCGGGCCAAAGCCCCGGACCCAGCAACGTCGCGGCATCGGCCGGGGTCAAGCGAAAGCACGCTCCGCGTCCATATTGCGGAGCAGCATGCGTCCCTCGCGTGGTCGTGCTAAAAATCCCCCGCCAATCGTTTAGATCGATCCAACTTAAAACGGTCACGATTGCCGGAAGTGGGGAGCCGGGGGACTGCCCCACGCGATGCATGCGGGACGCGCCAGGCAACTCGACGATCGAGAAATTTGGCTTCAAACATTAGATCGATTCAAAGAATTCGTATCGCCACCGTTTCAATCCAGGAGAGGGAGAGAGTGGAATGAAGATGTCACGCATGCACCGCCGCGTTACGTTGTCCGCGGCCATTGCCAGCGCGTTGGCCACGGCCTTCGTGCCGGCCAGCGCCTTCGCGCAACAAGCGACCCCCGCCACCGGCACCCCGGATGCGACCACGCTCGACAGCGTGACCGTCACCGGCTACCGCTACGCCATCGAAAAGAGCCTGCAGCAGAAGCGCGACGCCAATGCCGTGGTGGAAGTGATCACCGCCGAAGACGTGGGCAAGTTCCCCGACAAGAACGTGGCCGACGCGCTGCAGCGTGTGCCCGGCGTGGTGATCGAGCGCAGTGGCGGCGAAGGCAAGACGGTCAGTGTCCGCGGCCTGGCCCCGGACCTGACCCTGACCCAGTTGAATGGCAATTACGTGGCCACCTCGGAAACCAACAACGAGGCCACCCGTTCGTTCAACTACACGCTGTTGCCGGCCAACATGCTCTCCAGCGCCGAGCTGTTCAAATCGCCCGAGGCGCGCCTGGATGAAGGCGGCATCGGTGGCACGGTGATCCTGCACACCCGTCGCCCGCTCGATATGGAAGCCAACTCCGGCTACGTGAACCTGGAAGGCACTTCCTCCGATACCAGCCACGATGTGGATCCGCAGGCATCGGCGCTGTATTCCTGGCACAGCAAGGACGAGCGCTTCGGCGTGCTGGTCGGCGCCACCAAGCAGACCCGCACCAGCCGCACCATGCAGGCGAGCACGGAGGACTACCAGTGGTACGGCAACGGTACCGACGCGGTGGATGCGTACGGCAATCCGCAGCTGCAGGATGGTATTCACTACTGGTGGGGCCAGTCCGGCTTCAATGACCAGAGCGGGCGCAACTACAGCGAATTCTTCATGCCGACCTCGGTGAACTTCGCCGTGAAGGAAGAAAAGCGCGAGCGCACCGGTGGCCAGTTGACGTTCCAGTTCAAGCCGACCGACAACCTGACGCTGACCGCGAACTACTTCCGCTTCGAGCTGGAAGGCAATTACACCCAGAACATGCTGAAGATCCCGGAATGGAACCTCGCCCGCTTCAACGGCGACGGCAACTGGGACGGTGGCCGCCTGCTCAACGGGCTGAACTTCGATCCCTCCGGCAGCATCGTGACCGGCGCGCAGTACGAAAAGCTGGCCGGCAAGACCTATTACTGCAGCGAAGAACAGGCCGCTGCCGCCGGCATGGCGCCGGGCGGCTGGGGCCCGGACGACTGCACCATTCCCACGCCGCAGCTGACCGGTACCTACAGCAAGGAAAAAGCGCTCTCGCAGACCGGCGACCTGACCGTCGAGTGGGATATCAGCCCGCTGTGGAAGGCCTCCTTCACCGGTGGCCGCACCTGGTCCGAAGGTGGCCCGTCGATGAACTTCGGCATGTCCGCCAAGCCGCGCCGCCAGGTCGACGGGGTGTGGCAGTCGGGCAATACGTACAGCGCCTGGGACCTGACCGGTACGCCGAGCGCGACCTTCTCGCCGAACCTGCAGGACCAGCTGATGGCTGGCATCGCCGAGATCGACACTGGCTCGACCGGTTCGTCGTGGATGCAGACCGAGGTCAAGCAGAACTACTTCCAGGCCGACTTCACCAAGCTCTTCGAAACCGGCTGGCTGGACTCGATCCAGTTCGGCGCCAAGTACCGCGACGGTGATGTGCACCGTAATACCGGCAACACTTACTGGGTGTGCCAAGGCAAGGATCCGGCCGACTACGACAACAACCGTTACCAGGCCGGTTGCGATGCCACCGCCGGTGTCGCCCAGCCGGGCTTCTTCCTGTCCAACCCGATCAGCAACATCGCCGGCGGCTTCAACGCCAACGTGTTCCCGGGCATCAACTACCCGGCCTACATCAACTACCTCAACGAGAAGTACGGCGGGTCGCACAGCCGCAAGGAAGAGGACTTCGTCTACAACGTCAACGAGAAGATCTACTCGGGCTACTTCCAGGCCAACTTCCGTACCGAGCGCGTGCGCGGCAACGTCGGCGTGCGCGTGGTCCGGACCAAGCAGTTCGCCGAATCCAGTGACTCGGTCGAGAAGTTCAACGACTACTTCCAGGACAACGCGGCCGGTTCGCCGATGGGCTGCAACGATCCTGCCGCCGCGCCGCTGATCGCCTCCAACACCGGTTATGTGTGCCAGAGCGGTTTCGTGCGCCTGCCGGATGGCCTGGCCCGCGAGAAGACCTACGCGTTCACCTCGATGGACAAGACCTATACGGACTTCCTGCCGAGCTTCAACATCGCCTGGGACATCACCGACACCCTGGTGCTGCGTGGTGCGGCCTCCAAGGTCATCGCACGCCCGAGCTACACCAGCATCGCCGCGCCGGGTGCGCTGAACTACATCAGCGAGGAGTACAGCAACGACCGTCGTGTCGCCGGTGGTACCGACACGCCCGGCTGGTACGGTTATGGCAGCAACAAGAACCTGGAGCCGTTCGAAGCGACCCAGTTCGATGTCGGCCTGGAGTGGTACTTCAAGCCGGGCGCGGTGGCGGGCCTGGGCCTGTTCCGCAAGAACGTGGACAACTTCACGGTCCCGGTGGTCCGCGACCAGCAGATGAATGTCGGTGGCGAAACGGTCACGGTGCAGAAGTACGAAACCCAGGCCAACGGCCGTGATGGCGTTTCCCAGGGTGTGGAGCTGTACGGTCAGTACACCTTCGACATGGGCTTCGGCATCCAGGCCAACTACACCTACAACGACACCAACCTGGCCGCCATCGTGCTGGATGGCGAAGAGATCGGTTCCTCGCCGCTGGTGGGCAGTGCCAAGAACCAGGCCAACGTCACCCTGTTCTATGAGAACGAGAAGTTCCTGGCACGCGCGTCGTACAACCGCCGCGGTGAAGTCGTGGGCGGTCCGGTCAACGGCATGAGCCAGTACTCCGAACCGTACGACCAGCTGGATCTCAACGTGGCCTACAACTTCACCGAAGCGCTGACCTTCACCGCCTCGGTGCTGAACGCGACCAAGTCCGAGCAGCGCATCCATCTGGGCAACGACACCAAGGCCCGCCTGGTGTCCAACACCTACACCGGCCGCCAGCTGTACTTCGGCGTGAACTGGAAGTTCTAAGCCCCACCCGCCCCCGCCTTCGGGCGGGGCAACGGTCCTCCACGGCAGCTGCGCTCGTACAGGCGGCTGCCGTTTTTTTTAATGGGGACGGGGGTAATTAATTACGGTAGTGAGTCACGGATTAACTACCTCCGTCCCTGTTATCCAGCACTGCGCGCAGTGCGCTGACCTGCGCCGCGTCGGTGACGGTCCAGTCCGGCGACAGCCCGGTCAACGCGGGATTGTGGCGACGCATCGCCGAGGGCTGCGTCGTCTTCGCGGAGGCGTGCAGTTCAACGCACCCACTGCGCTCGGCCACGTCCACGACGTTGGCGGCAGTGATGCCCGCACCCGCCATCAGTGCGATCCGATCACCCGCCTGCGCCACCAGTGCGGCCAGGACGTCGGCACCGGCCAGTGCACTGGCCTGCCCGCCCGAACTCAGGATGCGCTGGCAGCCCAGCGTCACGATCTGCTCCAGCGCTGCTGGCAGATCACACGCGGCATCGAAGGCGCGGTGGAAGGTGATGCCGAGCGGGCCCGCTGCGGATACCAGTTCCCGGCACAGCGGCATGTCGATGCCACCGTCGGCATCCAAGGCGCCGATCACCACGCCATCGCAGCCGAGTGCACGGCAGTACGCGATGTCGCGCAGCATGATCTCGGCCTCGAGCGCGGTGTAGAGGAAATCGCCGGGCCGCGGCCGGATCAGCACGAACAGGGGAATCCGAAGGCGATCGCGGGCGACCGCGATGCTGCCCTGCGACGGGGTCGTGCCGCCCTCGGCGAGGTTGTCGAACAGTTCGATCCGGTCCGCGCCCCCCTGCTGGGCGGCCAGGGCGGAGGCCACCGAGTTCGAGGCGATCTCCAGCAGCCGGTGCGGCGCGCTCACGTCTGCTCGCTCGTGTACACCGACGCGGAATCACGCAGATCGTCCTGCCGGTCCTTGTCGCAGACCGCGTAGACGAAGCCGCGATGCAGCGCATACGCGCCGACCTCACCATGCTTGTTCAAGGCAAGGAAGCAGACCTGCAGGGTCTTGCTCGCCTCGGGGCGCTTGCGTACCACCCGCGCGATCGCCTCGCGGCAGGCTTCGGCCGGCGAACGCCCCTGACGCATCAGCTCGACCACCAGGAAGGAGGCTGCGTTGCGGATCATTTCCTCACCGACGCCCGAAGCGGTGGCGGCGCCGACCTCGTTGTCCACGTACAGGCCCGCCCCGATGATCGGGCTGTCGCCGACGCGGCCGTGCATCTTCCAGGCCATGCCACTGGTCGTGCAGGCGCCGGCCAGACGCCCTTGGGCATCAATGGCGAGCATGCCCAGGGTGTCGTGGTTGCTGCTGTCGCCCGGGCGGCTGCGCCGCTCGGCATTGATCTCGGGGGTGTACTGCGCGGTCTTGAGCCACTCGCGCCACGCCTTCTCGGCTTCCGGGGTGAGCAGCTCCCTGCGTTCAAAACCCTGTTGCACCGCGAACTGCTGGGCGCCCTCGCCGACCAGCATCACGTGCGGCGTCTGTTCCATCACCCGCCGTGCCACCGAAACCGGGTGCGCGATATCGCTCAGCGCCGCCACCGACCCACAGCGGCCATCGCCGTCCATGATGCTGGCATCCAGGCTCAGCACGCCGTCGCGGTCCGGGTTGCCGCAGCGCCCCACCGTGGGATTGCACAGGTCGCTCTCGGCCCAGCGGGCGCCGGCCTCCACCGCATCGAGCGCGGAGCCGCCGGTCGCGAGGGTTTTCCACGCCACCTGGTTGGCCCCCACCCCGAAATCCCAGGTGGACACTACGCGCGCACCGGAGGCTGCACGTGCCTGCAATGTGGGCAGCGCCAGGGCGCCCGCGGCCAGGGCACTGGCCTGGAGAAATCGCCTGCGGTCAGTCATGGGTACGTCTCCAGCGAACGGTCAAGGAAGGAATTACACGACGATACAGCGGTGCTCCGCATGCCAGACCGCCGCGCCGAGAACGCCGAGCTCACCGTGGTCCACGCGCCAGATCGGCACCTGGCGCAGCACGTCGTGCATCACGCCCTTGGCCAGGAAGCGCGCGCGGAAACGGCCATCACGCAGGAAGCGATCCACCCGGGTGGAAATGCCGCCCGCCAGATACACCGAGCGCGCCCCGAAGGTCGTGGCCAGATCGCCCGCCAGGCTGCCCAGCCAGGCGCAGAACACCTCCAGCGTTTCCACCGCCACCGGATCCACGCCCTCGTGCGCGGCGGCGATCAGGGCCTCGGTGCTGGTCCAGTGCGGGGTGACGCCACGGATATCGCACAGGCAGGGATACAGGTTCATCAGGCCGCCACCGGACAGCACGCGCTCGTTGTCCACGTGGTCCCAGCGCTGCAGCAGGCGCGAGAGCACCTCCAGTTCCAGCGCGTTGCAGGCATTCAACGCGGCATGGCCGGCCTCGCTGGCCAGTACCGGCCGCTCGCCGCCTTCAAAGCGCAGCGCCGCACCCAGCCCGGTGCCCGGCCCAAGCACCAGCGCCGGCCAGCGCCCGCCTGCATCCGGATCGCCGTTGAGGGCCACCAGGGTCTCCGGCGCCACGTGCGGAATCGCATAGGCAACCGCTTCGAAATCGTTGATCAGCGCCAGCGAAGCCAGCCCCGACTCGTGACGGGTCTGCGCGACCGAGACCGGCCACGGCAGATTGGTGTTGACCAGATGGTCGCCGTCCAGCAGGCCGGCGATGGCGACCACGGCGGTATCCGGCGCTGCCGGCAGCGTGGCGATGAACCCGGCCAGGATCGCGGCCAGGCTGGCGTGCTCGGCGCAGACATAGCGCTGCAGGCCGCTGAGCTGTGGTGCAGCGCCCGCCCGCACGGTGGCCAGCGCGACCCGGGCGAAAGTACCGCCGACATCGGCCACGATCAGCGTGTCAGGAGGGGAATCCCGGTGGACCGCGGTCGGCGCCACATCAGGTTGAGCCGGAACCGGTGCCGCTGCGCTCACTCGCTTGCCTTCGTTGAATCGATTGAATCCCGGCGATTCTCAGGCATCGCCGGGGGAATGCAAAGCTGCCTGCGCCATACAGCGCCGTACTGAAACACCGGCGTCGCGGTCAGGGTTTGGCAGTCTGCAGGCGGTAGCTGGTGCTGGCCGTGGCGGTCGGGCCATCGCCCTGCACGGCGCGCACTTCCACCTTGTGCTCACCCACCGCCAGGTGGGTGGGCAGCGCGCCGCGCCACAGGTGCGGCGACGGCGTGGCTTCCGGCGAGCGGTCGAAACCGCGCAGGCGCTCGGCGGTATCGTCGGCGACGTTTTCCTGCAGCAGGCGCGGGTCCGGCTGCTCGACGCGCTTCATCGGCTGCCAGGCGCCATCGTCCACGCGGTATTCCACCAGCGAATCAGCCTGGCCCATGAACACGTTGGCGTACACGCCCCACGCCGGATACGCACCCTGGCGCAACACCTTCGGCGCATGCAGCGCGATCTGGTAATCGTCCGGCGCGCGCGCCACGTAGTAGCGCAGGCCGTACTCGCCACCGGGCTTGACCGAGAGCACCGCGTAGCCATTCGGGGTGCCATCGCTCATGGTGGCATCGGGGATCCCGCTGCTGTCCTTCACCCCGGACCAGAACGCACCGCAGGCGGCGCCCACGTTGTATTCGTGCAGCGGCTTGCGGCCCTGCCACCCCTCGGCGGCCCCATGGTAGTAATGCTGCTGGGTGTGGCTGTGGCCGCTGAGCACCAGTACGTTCGGGAAGTCCTTGAGCAGCGCGAACAGGCGCGTGCGGTCGGCATGACGGAACGTCTCACGGCCCGGCGCCGCATCGAACAGCGGGATGTGCATGCCGAGCACGATCAGGCGATCACGCGGCAGGCCCTTGAGGTAGTTGCCGAGGAAGGTGAACTGGTCCGCGCGCAGGCCGCCCACGTAGCTCGGCTTGGCCTTGGGATCGTAGACCACGTCATCGAGGAACACGAAGCTCGCCCCGCCCTCCTCCACCGCGTAGGTGTCCGGACCGTACACGGCGCGCCAGCTGTCCAGCGAGTGCGCATCGGTGCCGGCGTCCATGTCCAGGTCATGGTTGCCCGGCACGTGGAACCACGGCACCTGCAGCTGCGCGGTGACCTTGTTGATGTCCGGGTACAGGCCCAGGTCGTCATTGACGATGTCGCCCAAGGTGGTGCCCAGCCGCGCCGGGTGCTTGCCGATGATCGGCTCGACGATGGCGCGCTGGTAGTAGCCGATGTCCTGGCGGCTGGCCGTCTGCGAATCGGTGAACACCAGCATCTCGAAGCCGTTGCGTGCGGCATCGGTGCCCTTGGCCGGCTCCAGCGCGAAATCCCAGTTGCGGGTGGCGCCGCCCGTGGGACGGATACCGTCGTACTTCAGCTTCGGCGACCCCTGCGGCGCGTAGTGGCGCCAGTAGGAGGGCAGCCCATTGGCGGCCGCCGGGAAACGGTACTCGTCCGGCTTGATCACGAACACCGTCTGGCCCTCGCGCACCGGCAGGCTGTAGCTGCCATCGGCGGCGGTACGCACGATCGTTTCGCCGTTGGAGACCTGCACACCGGCCAGGCCGGGATCGGTCGGGCCGCGCCCGGGCTTGCCGTCGCGCTCCTGATACACCTTGCCGGTGACGGTCGTTTCAGCAGCCCAGGCAGGCGAAGTCATCAACAGCAGGCAAGCCAGCCAGGCGGCAGTACGGGTCATCGGGGGCGGTCCGGTCGGGGGTGGGGAATTGTAGAGCCGCACATCATCGCCTGCACCGCGTTTCACCGACGTTAAACGATCAGCGGCCCGGACCTACCCCGCGTGGCGGGCCGCCAGCACCGCCACCGCGTCGTCCAGCGAAAGCCCACGCGCACGCAGCAGCACCGTCAGGTGGAACAGCAGATCGGCCGACTCGCCGAGCAGCGCCTCATCGTCCTGCACCACCCCGGCCAGCGCGGTCTCCACGCCCTCCTCGCCCACCTTCTGTGCGATACGCCGGATGTCGCCGTCGAACAGCGACGTGGTGTAACTCCCCGCCGGGCGCTGCTGCTCGCGTTCGCGCACCACGGTATCCAGCCGGCCCAGGAAGTTGCCCGGGGCCTGCGGGAAGCAGCTCTCGCTGCCGGTGTGGCAGGTCGGCCCGGCCGGACGTGCACTGACCAGCAGGGTGTCGTTGTCGCAGTCGATCCGCACCGCGGTCACCGCCAGCACGTTGCCGGAGGATTCGCCCTTGGTCCACAGCCGCTGCTTGCTGCGGCTGAAGAACGTCATCTGGCCCGTGGCCAGGGTCTGCTCCAGCGCGGCCGCATTGGCATAGCCGAGCATCAGCACACGCAGCGTATCGGTGTCCTGCACCACCACCGGCAGCAGGCCATCGCCCTTGCCCCAGTCCAACTGCGCCAACGCCTCGCGCGACGGCTGCACCTCAATGGAACTCACTTCAATAGACATCTCGAACCTCGATCTGCTGCTCACGCAGGAACTGCTTGAGCGCGGGAATGGCAATGGCGCCACTGTGGAACACGCTGGCCGCCAGCGCGCCATCGACGTCGGCCTGGTCGAACACATCGGCGAAGTGCTGCATCTCGCCGGCACCGCCGGAGGCGATCAGCGGCACTTGGCACAGCGCGCGCGCCTGGCGCAGCTGGGCCACGTCGTAACCGCGGCGCACCCCGTCGCTGTCCATGCAGTTCAGCACGATCTCGCCGGCACCGCGGCGCTGCGCTTCCACCAGCCAGTCCAGGGTGCGTACGGCCACCGCCTGGGTCTTGTCCGGGTCGCCACTGAACCGGCGCACCCGCCATTCGCCGTCCGCCTCGCGCACCGAATCGATGCCGACCACCACGCACTGCACGCCGAAGGCATCGGCCAGCTCTTCGATCAGTTCCGGCCGGCCCAGCGCCGGTGAGTTGATCGAGATCTTGTCGGCGCCGGCATGCAGCACGCGCCGCGCGGTCTCCACGTCACTGATGCCGCCGGCCACGCAGAACGGAATGTCGATCAGGCGCGCGATGCGCTCGATCCAGGCCACATCCACCGCGCGCCCTTCCGGGCTGGCGCCGATGTCGTAGAACACGAGTTCGTCCGCGCCCTGGTCGCGGTAGCGCAGCGCCAGCTCGGCGATGTCGCCCATGTCCACGTGGTCGCGGAAGCGCACGCCCTTGACCACGCGGCCATCGCGCACATCCAGGCACGGAATCAGGCGACGGCTCAACATGCCAGCGCTCCTTCCAGGGTCATGCGCCCTTCCAGCAATGCCTTGCCGAGGATCGCCCCGCCGCAGCCGACCGCCTTGGCCTGGGCGACATCATCGGCATCGCGCACGCCGCCAGAGGCCTGCACCGCCACGCCGGGAAGCAGTGCGGCCAGATGCTGGTAGAGATCGATGTTCGGCCCGGACAGCATGCCGTCGCGCGCGATATCCGTGCACAGCAGGTGCTGCATGCCCGCCTCGGCATAGCGCTGGGCCAACACGTCCAGGGTGTCCTCGGCGGTCTCGGTCCAGCCATGCACCGGCAACAGCCAGCGGCCATCGTCGGCCTGGCGCGCGTCCAGCGCGATGGTCAGCCGTTCCGGACCGAACTCGCGCAGCCAGCCGATCACGGTGTCCGGCTCACGGACCGATACCGAGCCGACCACCACGCGGGTGGCACCGGCATCGAGGATACGCGCGACGTCATCGCGCGAGCGCACACCGCCACCGGTCTGCACCTTCAGGCCGGTCTGCGATGCGATCGCCGACAGCAGCGGCGCCAGCGTGTAACCGCCGGCACGTGCGGCATCCAGATCGACCAAGTGCATCCAGCTCGCGCCGGCCGCGGCAAAGGCCTGGGCGCGCGGCAACGGGTCATCGCCGTAGGTGGTCTGCTGCGCGTAGTCGCCCTGCAGCAGCCGCACCACACGGCCTTCGCGGATATCCAGGGCGGGATAGACGATGAAACTCATGTCGGTTCGTTCTCGATGAAGTTGCGCAGGATGCGCGCGCCGGTGTCGGCCGACCGCTCCGGGTGGAACTGGGCCCCACTGTGCCGGCCGCGCTGCACTACGGCCGCGAACAGCCCACCGTGATCGCACGCCGCCACCGTGTCTTCGCCCAAGGGCGCGGCGTAGCTGTGCACGAAGTAGGCACTGGCGCGTTCCGGCACGCCGGCGAGCAACGGCGACTCGCGCAGTGGCAGCAGGCGGTTCCAGCCCATGTGCGGCACGCGGATGCCGGTTGCCGGACGCAGGTGGCGCACGACCCCGGGCAACAGGCCCAGGCATTCGACATGCCCTTCTTCAGAGCCGTCGAACAACAGCTGCATCCCCAGGCAGATGCCGAGCAACGGCACCTGCAGGTCACGCAGCGGCTGGACCAGACCCTGTGCATGCAGGCGCGCCATCCCGTGCGGGGCTGCGCCGACGCCGGGCAGGATCACCCGCGAGACGCCCGCCAGCCCCTGCGCATCGCGGACCAGCCGCACCTGCACACCCAACCGTTCCAGCGCATAGCGGACCGAGCCGAGGTTGGCCCCACCCGCATCGATCAGCGCAACCTCGGTCACAGCGCCCCCTTGGTACTCGGCAACGCGGTGCCCTGGCGTGGCAAGGCCTGGCGCAGCGCACGGGCCAGCGCCTTGAAGCAGGCTTCGACCTTGTGGTGGTCGTTGTCACCACGCACGCTCAGGTGCAGGTTGAGTCCGGCCGCATCGCACAGCGAGCGGAAGAAGTGCGGCACCAGCTCGGTCGGCATGTCGCCCACGCGCTCGCGCTTGAACTCCCCTTCGAACACGAAGTACGGGCGGCCGCTGAAATCCAGCGCGGCACTGGCCAGCGTTTCATCCATCGGCAGGGTGAAGCCATAACGGCCGATCCCGCGCTTGTCGCCGAGCGCCTCGCGCAGCGCCTGGCCCAGCGCCAGCCCGGTGTCTTCGATGGTGTGGTGCTCATCGATATGCAGATCGCCTTCGGCCTGCACACTCAGGGCGAAGCCGCCGTGCTTGCCGATCTGCTCCAGCATGTGATCGAAGAACGGCAGCCCGGTGTGGGTCTGCGGCTCGGCGGTGCGATCCAGATCGACGTCGACCCGGATCTTCGTTTCCTTGGTGTTGCGCTGCACGGTGGCCCGGCGCGGCGCATCGGCCAGCTCGTGCGCGATCGAGGTCCAGTCCCAGTCGCCGCCGAACTGTTCAGTGCGCAGCTGGAAACCGCGGATCTTCATGTTCTCGGCGAACTGGATGTCGGTCAGGCGGTCGCCCACCATGGCCGAGCGTGACCAGTCGATACTGCGATCCTGCAGGTAGGGCAGCATCAGGCCAATACCCGGCTTGCGGGTGGGTGCGTTGTCCTGCGGCCAGGTGCCGTCGATCAGCACGTCACGGAAGGTGATGCCCTGGCTGGCGAAGATCTGCAGCATCAGGTCGTTGGGCCCATCGAAGCTGGCCTGCGGGTAGCCCTCGCTGCCCAGCCCATCCTGGTTACTGACGATCACGAACTGGTAGCCGGCATCGCGCAGCTTGAGCATCGCCGGGATCACATCGCGCACGAAGCGCAGCTTCTCGTAGGCATCGATCTGGAAATCGGCGGGCTCTTCGATCAGGGTGCCGTCGCGGTCGACGAACAGAATCGGGGTCATGCGGCAGCCCTCCGGGCAGTGAGGGCGGCGAGTACGCGGTCGTTCTGTTCCGCGCTGCCGATGGTGATGCGCAGCGCATCGCCCAACTGCGGCGCGGCACGCTGGTCGCGTACCACCACGCCGGCGGCAAGCAGCGCATCGAACGCGCCTTGGGCGTCGGCAAAGCGGACCAGCAGGTAGTTGCCCTGCGAGGGATAGACACGCGCCACACCGGGCAACGCGGCAAGCGCCGACGCCAGGCGGGCACGTTCGGAGGTGATCTGCGCGATGCGCTGGTTGGTCACCGCCAGACTCTCGTCGCCGAGACCGGCCAGCGCCAACTCGGCACAGGGCGCTGGCACCGGATACGGTGCCTGGCAGCGGCGCAGCACCTGGATCAGGTCCGCATCGGCGATCAGGCTGCCGATGCGGGCGGCCGCCAGCGCGTGTGCCTTGGACAGCGTGCGCAGCACGGTGATGTTGGCGTAACGGTTCAGCAGCGTGGTCGCGGAAGGCTGCTCGGCGTACTCGCCGTAGGCCTCGTCCACCACCACCAGCGCCCTGCCCTGCAATGCTGTGGCCACCCGCTCGATCTCGGCCAGCGTGATCACGCTGCCGGCCGGATTGGACGGCGAGCACAGGAACACCAGCTTGGCGTTGCCCGACAGCGCAGCGGCGATCACGGCATCTATATCGGCGACCAGTGCATCGCCCTGGTCGACCAGGGGAACCTCGATCAACGGCGCGTTCTGCAGGCGCGCGCAGACGGCATACATGCCGAACACCGGTGGCGTAGTCACCACCGCATCGCGGCCCGGCTCACAGAGCGCGCGCACCAGCAGATCGATGGCCTCGTCACTGCCACGGCCAATCAGCAGTTGTCCGGCGGCGCAGCCATACAGCTCGGCCAGGCGATCACGGAGCGCCACCGGTTGCGGGTCCGGATAGCGGCGCGCGCCACCGGCGACGTCGGCCGGGTTGGCCCACGCCGACTCATTCGCATTGAGCCAGACATCACCGGTCAGCGCACTGCTGCGCGCCGAGGAGTAGCCGGCAAAGGCCTGCAGATCGGCGCGGACCAGCGACAGGATGGATGCCGTGCTCATGCGGCCGCCTCCATGCGCAGGGTCACCGCGTTTTCGTGGGCATCCAGGCCTTCGGCGCGTGCCAGCACACGGGCGCACTCGCCGATCTCCGCGATGCCGGCGGCGGTGGCCGACTGCACGCTGATCAGATTCTGGAAGCTGGCCACGCTGACACCGCTGTAGGCGCGTGCGGCGCCGGCGGTGGGCAACACGTGGTTGGTGCCACTGCAGTAATCGCCCAGCGCTTCGGGGGTGTAGTCGCCCAGGAACACCGAACCGGCGGCCTCCACCTTCTCCAACCATGCGCGCGGCTCGCGCAGCGCGAGAATCAGGTGCTCCGGCGCGTACCGGTTGCTGATCGCGAAGGCGTCATCAAGCGCATCGACCAGGATCAGGCGCGAAGACGCCAGCGCCTGCGCGGCGATCTCCGCACGCGACAGCTGCGCCAGCTGCGCCTCCACGGCCGCTTCAACGCGCTCCAGCATTCCCGCATCGTCGGTCAGCAACAGCACCTGCGAGTCCGGGCCATGCTCGGCCTGCGACAGCAGGTCGGCGGCGACGAACGCCGGATTGGCGCCGGCATCGGCAATCACCAGCACTTCGGAAGGGCCTGCCGGCATGTCGATGGCCGCCGCGCCGTCCTGGGCCACCTGCTGCTTGGCTTCGGTCACGAAACTGTTGCCCGGGCCATACAGCTTGTCGCAGGCCGGCACGCTGTCGGTGCCGTACGCCATCGCGGCGATCGCCTGCGCGCCGCCCAGTTTGAAGACGCGGTGCACACCGGTCAGGCGTGCCGCCACCAGCACCGCAGGATCGGCACTGCCGTCCTTGCGCGGCGGCGTGCACAGCACCACTTCGCGGCACCCTGCCAGCTGTGCGGGCACGCCCAGCATCAGCGCGGTGGACGGCAATGGCGCGCTGCCGGCCGGCACATACAAGCCCACCCGACCGATCGGGCGCACCACGCGTTCGCAACGCACGCCGGGCGCGGTTTGGACCGCATAGCCCTGGCTCATGCCGGCCTGATGGAACATACGGATGCGCGCGGCAGCATCGATCATCGCCTGACGCAGTTCGGCCGAGACCGCCTGTTCGGCGGCGGCAAATTCGGCCGCGCTCACTTCGAAGGTGTCCGGCGCCACCGCGTCGAAACGCAGGGTGATCTCGCGCAGTGCGGCATCGCCGCCTTCGCGCACCGCTGCGATCAACGCTGCGACAGACTCACGGGTACGCGCCGCCACGGCCTGGACCGGGCGTTGCAGGGCCTGCGCCTGAGCGCCGGCATCCAATTGGGACCACGTCAAACGATTCATGCCAGCGACCGCTCCACACTCAACACCATCAAGCCCTGCGCGCCCGCGCGCTCCAGTTCCTCCAACCGCTGCCAGGTCAACGCACCGTGGCACATGGTCTGCAAACGCAGATGGCCGCCATCATCGGGCAGCTGCACCAGCGGGTCGGCATCGGGCAGCAGGCGGGTCAGCTCGGACACCCGGTCCAGCGCAGCGCGGAACATCAGCAGCTTGCTGTCCTGCACCTTCACCACACCATCGAGGCGGCGCAGCAGCATCGCCATCAGACCGGCACGGGCGTCATCGGGGGTGCGGACCGGACCGGCCAGCACCGCTTCGCTTTCCAGCAGAGTTTCAACCGGCTTGAGCTGGTTGGCGGCCAACGTCGCGCCGCTGGAGACCAGATCGCAGATCAGATCGGCCGTGCCCAGGCGCGGGGCGATCTCGACCGAGCCGGACAGTTCGACCACCTGCGCGTCCACGCCACGCTCGGCCAGCCAGTCGGCCAGGATCGCGGGGTAGCTGGTGGCGATGCGCTTGCCGGCCAGCTGCTCGACCCCGGTCCACTCCCACTCGTCCGGCACGGCCAACATCAACCGGCACTGGCCGAAGTTGAGCCCACGCAGCGCCTGGTAGGCGTCCGGCAGGCCGATCCGGCGGCGCGCGGCGCCCTGCTCGTCCAGCTCGTTGCGGCCGACGATGCCGAAATCGCACACGCCATCGGCGATCAGGCCGGGGATATCGTCGTCACGGACCAGCAGCAGATCCACCGGCAGCGATTCGCCGTAGCAGAACAGCTTGTCGCGGCTCTGCCGCCAGCTCAGCCCGCAGGCGGTCAGCAGGCTGCGCGCCGGCTCGGCCAACCGCCCGTTCTTCTGGATGGCGATACGCAGCCGGTCACGTGCCGGGGCGGTCTGGGTTGCACTCATGGGGGAGGTCTCTACTCGGATTCGGGGGAGGACGGCGTGGCAGCGATGGCGGCGGCATAGCCGCCGTGGCCGTGGTCCAGCGAGCGCGCCACGCGCCCGGTGGTGGTCACGCTGACCCCGGTCAGCTCATGGATCTCGCGATACGGCACGCCCTGCTGCAGCAGCGGCACCACCTTCCAGCGGTCGGACAGCGCCTCCAGCTCGGCGGGGGTGCACAGGTCGCGCAGGAACGCGGTCACCGCCTCCGGATCGGACAGGGCAGCAAACGCACGCGCCAACGAGGCCAGATCGGCCTGGGCGTCTTTTTCGCGGGGGACGGGACGTAGTTTCATCGTATCAATGTAATAGCGTGCTATTACATTAGCGCAAACACGCGCGCACGGTCAAACCGCCGCAGAGGTCGGAATGGGCCGGTTCAGGGTCTGGAAACGAACAACGCCCGCGTTGGCGGGCGTTGTTGGACTACTCGGGGGTTCGTGCCGGGCAACGGCCGGCCTCTACCGGCAGCGCACCTCGGCACGAAGCGCGCCGCGGCGCAGGCATTCGCCGAGCAGGCTGCCCTGGCGGCTTGGGAGTGATTCCACCGCCTCCAACGCCCCGGCGGCGCCGGGACATTGTGTGTCGGCCAGGTCGCGCAGGTCGCGTTCGAGCTGTTCCTGATCGATCACATGGCAGCGATCGACCACGAGCCGGTAATGCCCGGGGCCGATCCGCTCGCTGCGCAGGGCCGGATCGCTCTGGCAGCCGGCGAGCAGGAGCACCATCAGTGCCCCTGCCCCACGCCGCTTCATGCCATCGCCTTGGCCTGCTCCAGCTCAACCTGCAGGGCGCTGGCCAGCTCGTCGCGGGCGACCTCGAACTGCTGCTCGCGCAGCAGGTCCTTGACCGCCACCACGCCACGCGCCAGCTCATCCTCACCGGCCAGCACGACGAAGCGGATGCCGGCCTTGGCGGCGTACTGGAACTGCTTGCCGATCTTCTTCGGCTCCATCTGCACTTCGGCGTTGATGCCGCCCACGCGCAGGCGGCGGGCGATATCCAGCGACTCGGGCAGGCCGTTGTCGTCCATCAGGGCCACCAGCGCGTGCACGCTGCTGTCTTCGATCCCGGCGATCAGGCCGGCCTCGCGCAGCTGCCAGAACAGGCGGGTCAGGCCGATGGAGATACCCACGCCCGGCAGCTTGGACTTGCTGTAGTGGCTGGCCAGGTCTTCATAGCGGCCGCCCGAACAGATCGAGCCGATCTGCGGGTGGTCGGTCAGCGTGGTCTCGTAGACGGTGCCGGTGTAGTAATCCAGGCCGCGCGCGATCGAGAAATTCAGGCAATACGCGGTTTCCGGCACGCCCAGCGCCTTGACCAGCTGCAGCACTTCGCGCAGCTCGGCTACGCCCTGCTTGAGCGTCTCGCTGGCGGCGCCATCGACCAGCAGCGCATCCAGCTGCGCCAACGCGTCGGCATGGCTGCTCGACCGCACGGCCACGAAGGCCAGGATGCGCTCGACCTGCTCGGCCGGAATGGCAAAGCCCTCGCCGACCAGCGTGTCGCGCACGTAATCGGCGCCACGCTTGTCCAGCTTGTCCACTTCGCGCAGCACCGCCAGCTGGCGCTCGCCATCGGCCACGCCCAGGCTTTCGAAGAAGCCACGCATCAGCTTGCGGTTGTTGAGCTGCACCGAGAAATCACCGATGCGCAGTTCCGCGAACACCGCATGGATGACCGCCAGCACTTCGGCGTCGTAACGGGTGCTCAGCGTGTCCTTGCCGATCACATCGATGTCGCACTGGTAGAACTCACGGAAGCGGCCACGCTGGGCACGCTCGCCGCGGTACACGCGCTGCATCTGGTAACGGCGGAACGGGAAGGTCAGGTCGTGTTCGTGCTCGGCCACGTAGCGCGCCAGCGGCACGGTGAGGTCGAAGCGCAGGGCCATTTCGGGCAGCGCTTTCTCTTCGGCTTCGGCGGCATTGGCCAGCGCGCCGGTGGACTGCACGAAATACACCTGGCGCTCGGTCTCACCGCCGGACTTGGTCAGCAGCACATCGGACAACTCGAACACCGGGGTTTCCACCGGCAGGAACCCGAACCGCTCGTAGTTGCGGCGGATGACGTCCAGCATGCGCTGGAACGCGATCTGCTCACGCGGCAGCAATTCCATGATGCCGGGCGGCGTACGGGGCTTGATCACTTGCGGGACTCCTGCGGAAACGGGGGGATGAGCGAGCGGCATATTCTAGCCGCAGCCGGCGCGACGGGCCGCATCCGGGCGCCGGGACCGGGCCAATGGCGGCATGAAGTATCATAGGCAGGCCCCGCTTGCTGACCTGACATGACCCGGCCCCACTCCGGTACCGCGCTTTCCGCTGTTGAAGACCCCGCCGCCTCCGGTTGCTCGCCCCTGCGCGACTGCCTGCATTGCTCGGTTCGGCACCTGGCGGTCTGCTCGGCGCTGTCGCCGGATGAAGTGCAGGCGCTGGAACGGGTCACCGTGTCCCAACCGCTGCCGCTGGGGTCCACCCTGGCCCGTGCCGGCGAGCCGCGCCAACATGTCTATACGATTACGGCCGGTGCACTACGCCTGGTCCGTACCCTGGCAGACGGCCGCCGCCAGATCAGCGGCTTCGTGCTGCCCGGCGATTTCCTGGGCCTAAGCGGCAGCGATCACCACCGCTATGACATCGAGGCGATCGCCGACAGCCGCGTGTGCCGCGTATCACTGCCGCAGATGAAGGACCTGCGCTCGCGCTTCCCGCATCTGGAGCGCAAGCTGCTGCAGCGCGCCTGCCAGGAACTGGATGCCGCGCAGGATGCCGCGATGGCGTTGGGCCGGCTGCAGCCCGCCGAGAAGGTCGCCGATTTCCTGCTGCGCCTGGCCGCGCGCGAAGCCCTGCTCGGTGAGCCGGGGCTGCGCGTGACCCTGCCGATGGGCCGCGGCGACATCGCCGATCATCTCGGCCTGACCATGGAAACGGTCAGCCGCACCTTCACCAAGCTGCGCCAGCAGGGCCTGATCGCCCTGCCCCATCTGAACACCGTCGAGATCCTCGACGAAGCCGGGCTGCAGAAGCTGTCGGCCGACGAGTCGTACTGACCCCGGTTACCGGCGCAACAGCACCTCGCGCAGCGCGCCATAGGCCGGTGCGCATGCCTCGGCCTGCGCCGGCCGCTGCAGCAATGCGGCCAAGGCCGGCGGAACCGCCAGCGCCTGCCCGATCAATGGCTCCACCACCGATTCGAACTTGGCCGGATGCGCGGTCGCCGCGACCGCCCAATGCCCCTGTGCACCCGCGGCACGCAGGTGCTCCAGGCGCGCCACCGCCGTCGCCGTGTGCGGGCAGAACACCTCGCCATGCAGGTCATGGCGCCGCTTGATCACCTCGCGGATCGCCGCATCATCCACGGATTCGGCGGTGAACGCGCCACGCAATGCTACGTCATCGTCGTTGTACAGCCACCGCAGCCGCTCGAAATTGCTCGGCGCGCCCACGTCCATCGCATTGGCGAGGGTCGCGACGCTGGTCTGCGCCCGGTAAGCCTCGCCACGGAAATAGCGCGGCAACACGTCGTTGGCGTTGGTCGCCAGGGCGATCTGCCCCAACGGCAGGCCCATCGCCCGCGCCAGGATCGCCGCCATCGCATTGCCCAGGTTGCCGGTCGGAATCACCAGGTTGAGTACGTGGCCGGTCTGCGCCTGATGCAGCAACGCGGCGTGCGCGTAGTAGCTCATCTGCGGCAGCCAGCGGCCCAGGCTGATGCTGTTGGCCGAACTCAACGGCACATCGGCCTGCAGCTCACGATCGCCCAGCGCCTGCTTCACCATCGCCTGGCAATCATCGAAGGAACCGGCCACGCGCAGCGTGTGGATGTTGTCGCCGAAGCACCCAAGCTGATGCGCCTGGCGCGGCGAGACCCGTCCATCGGGGTACAGCACCACCACACGGATTCCCGGCTGCCGATGGAAGGCGGCAGCAACCGCCGCGCCGGTATCGCCGGAGGTGGCAACGACGATCGTCAGCGGACGCTCGCGCCCCTGCTGCAACCGGGCCAGACAGGCCGCGAGGAAGCGCGCACCGAAATCCTTGAAGGCGGCCGTAGGGCCATGGAACAGTTCCAGCACATGGTCGTCGGCCGTTGCCAGCGGACGCAGCGGCGCATCGAAATTGAAGGCCTGCGCGCAGAGCTCGGGCAGCACCTGCTCAAGGGCATCGTCATGGAAGTACGGCGCCAGCACGGCCGCGGCCGTCTGCGCGAAGGAATCGTGCGCCGACCAGTGCTGCAATCGCGGGCGGTGCTCGGGAACATACAAGCCGCCATCCGGGGCAAGGCCGGCGGCAAGCGCCTGGCTGAGCGAGGTGGCGGGGGCAGCGTGACGCGTGGAGACAAACTTCATCGGACATCCCAAAGTAGAAAGTGATGAGGCGTCACAGCAATCGGGCGGCGGGCGCGTTCAACGGCGACACCCAGCCCTGGCTGTCGAAGCCTGCGTCAGCGAATGCCTGCTGGACGGCGGACTGCGCGGCGAATGCGGCCTCTCGCTGTTCGAACCAGGCAAATACGCTCGGCCCCGCACCGGAAATGCTGGCGCCCATCGCACCGGCCACCAGCGCCGCGTCGCGCGCGGCTGCAAAGCCGGCGATCAACCCTGCCCTGCGCGGCTCGATCAGCACATCACGCAATCCGGCACGGACCAACGCGGCATCGGCGGTGTAGCAGCCACTGAGCACCAGCGCCAGATTCGCGCTCTGCGCCACGAACTCGCCCAAGGCGTAGTGGCCCTGCAGTGCGGCGCGTGCCCGGCGGGTCTCCAGCACCGCGTCCGGATGCACCAGCAGGCTGTGCCACGCCGCCGGGACCGGCACCGGCACCAGCCGGTCCGCCGTGCTCAGTACCAGCCCACCCAGCAACATCGGCCCCAGGTTGTCGCCGTGCCGCCCGCCACTGGCCACCGCCTCGCCGGTCAATGCGAACGGATACAGCGCTTCGCGCAACAACGGCTGCGGCAACAGCGCATTGGCCGCGACCAGCGCCGCCACGCACGATGCGGCCGAACCGCCCATGCCAGACCCCAGCGCAATGCCCTTGTCGATCTCCACCTCGAACCCGAATGGCAGATCCAGTGCGGCACGCAGCGCGATCAACGCGGCACCGGCGGTATTGTCCTCGGCCCCCAGCGGCAGGTCCACCGTGGTGCCACGGATCGCGTGGATGCGTACCACGGGCTCGTCGATCCGCCGCACCGTGACCGTATCGCCCACACCTTCGATCGCGTGGCCGAGAATATCGAACCCTACCCCCACGTTGCCGACCGAGGCCGGTGCGAACGCGCGTGCTTCCGTCATGCGGCCCTCACTCACAAGCGTGCTCCTTCGCCCACCGCCACGCGCAGCACATCGGCGAACACGCCGGCGGCGGTCACCTCCGGCCCAGCGCCAGGCCCCTGCACCACCAGCGGGTTATCGCAGTAGCGGCGCGTGGTGAACTGCACCACGTTGTCGGTCAGGCGCAGGTTGGCGAAGGCATGTCCCGCCGGCAGCGCGACCAGCCCTACTTCAGCGCCGTCCGGGGTCAGGCGCGCTACGTAGCGCAGCACCGCCCCCCCGGCCTTGGCGACGGCCAGCCGCTCGGCAAATACCGCATCGATCTGCGGCAGGCCGGCCATGAAATCCTCCACGCTGGCCTGGCGAAGTGCCTCGGGCACCAGGCTCTCCACGCGCACCTGCGCCAGGCTGAGCTCACGGCCCGCCTCACGCGCCAGGATCACCAGCTTGCGCGCGACATCCACGCCGGAGAGGTCATCGCGCGGGTCCGGCTCGGTGTAGCCCATGCCACGCGCCTGGCTGACCAGCTCGGAGAACGGCACCTGGCCGTCGTACTTATTGAACAGCCACGCCAGCGTGCCGGAGAAAATGCCGTCGATCGCCAGCACCTCGTCGCCGGTATCGACCAGGTCGCGCAGCGTGGTGATCACCGGCAGGCCGGCACCCACCGTGGCCTCGTAACGGAAGCGCGCGCCGCTGCCGGCCGCCGCCTCGCGGATTGCGTGATAGCGCTCCAGCGGTCCGGCACCGGCCTGTTTGTTCGGGGTGACCACGTGGATGCCCGCGGCCAGCCAGCCCGCATAACGGTCGGCCACATCGGCACTGCCACTGCAATCGATGATCAGCGCATGCGGCAGATGCGCGGAGAGCAGATGCGCGGTGAACGCGTCCAGATCGCTGGCCTGCGCCGGGCCGGACAGCGCCGCCCGCCAGTCGCCCTTCAAACCCCGTTCGTCCAGCATCATGCGGCTGCGCGAGGCGACCGCACGCAGGCGAAGATCCACATTGGCACGGCCGAGCAGCTGCACCTGGGCCGCCTGCAGCTGATCCAGCAGCGCCGCACCCACGTTGCCCGGGCCGATCACACCGACCGAGAACGTCTGCGGCGACAGCCAGAACCCCGCATGCGCCGCGCGCAGGGCCTTGGTTGCATGGCGACTGTCCACCGCCACGGAAATGTTGCGCTCCGACGAGCCCTGCGCGATCGCCAGGATATTCACCTGCGCGCGGCCCAGCGACTCGAATAGGCGTGCGGCGACGCCGGGCTGGCCAGCCATGCCATCCCCCACGGCCGCCAGCACGCTCACGTTGTCGGTCAGCTGCACGCGCTGCACCTGGCCCAGGCTCAGTTCGTGCGCGAACGCCTGCAACAGCGATTCACGCGCCCGCACGGCCTCGGCCTGCTTGACCACGCAGCAGATCGAGTGCTCCGAGGACCCCTGCGAGATCATCACCACCGACACATGCGCATTGCGCAGCGCCGCGAACACGCGCTCAGCCGTGCCGGGCACGCCGATCAGGCCGGTGCCCTCCAGATTGATCACCGCCAGGTCCGGGCTCAGGGTCAGGCCCTTGATCGGGCCGGACGCGGTGCGCTCCGCGGTGATGCGCGTGCCGGGATGATCCGGATGGAAGGTGTTGCGGATGATGATCGGCAGGCCGCGCTCGATCGCCGGCGACATCGTCTGCGGGTGCACCACCTTGGCGCCGAAATAGGCCAGTTCGCAGGCTTCGTCGTAGCTCAGCGCTTCGAGCTGGACGGCCTCGGGCACCACCCGCGGGTCAGCGGAGAGCACGCCATCCACGTCCGTCCAGATATGCAGCTCATCGGCATTGAACAGGGCGGCGAAGATCGCGCCGGAGTAATCGCTGCCGTTTCGGCCCAGCGTGGTGATGCGGTCCTGGCGGTCGCGGGCGACAAAGCCGGTCGCCACGATGCGCGATTGCGGATGCTGCAACCGCCATTGGGCCAGGCGTTCGGCACTGCGCACCCAGTCCACGTCCACGCCCAGTTCGCCGCGTTCGATCACCAGCACATCGCGCGCATCCAGCACGGCGCAGTCTTCGCCCAGCGTCCGCAGGTACTGGCCGAGCAGCTGGGCGGAATACACCTCGCCCATGCCCTGCACGCGGTCCAGCACTTCAGTGGGCAGGCCGCCGATCACCGCCAGCGCGCCCAGCACCTCGGCCAGCTGGTCGAAGCGCTGGTCCAGCCACTCCACCGTCGCGCCAGCGTGCTCACCCAGCAAGGCAACGGCGGCACCGCGGTGGCGGGCCCGCAGCGCATGCCAGTGCTCCCGCCAGGCCGAGCCGTCTTCGGCCGCCAACGTCGCCACGCCGATCAGCGCATCGGTAACACCCTTCATCGCCGAGACCACGGTGACCTGCATTGCCTCCTCGCGCGCCAGCAGCAGCTGTGCCACATGGCGATAGCGCTCGGCATCGGCCACCGAGGTGCCGCCGAACTTGTGGACCACGGTGGTCACACCGGCCCGCGAGGCGACAGAGACGGCAGGCGGGGCGGAAGGGGGAGCGGAAGCGGCGACAGAAGACATGCTGACCTCGATGGGAGGCCCCGCGTCACATCAGGCTTGAGAGTGTCCCCCGCCACCTGATCTGGGTGCGGGGCCGTGGTTTTCGGAAATTACGCGAAGACGACGGGCCGCACCGGGCGAGTGGTGGCGGTGGTAATGATGGTGGTACCGGTCGACACGGTCTGGCTGCCCGCGGAGGCGGGAACGAGCACAGTGGCGTGGGCGGCGGTGATGACCATGGATCAAGAAAACTACGCCGCCGCCCTGCTTGTCAAGTGCTGCGCTGCAAAAGATCGCGGCACGCAAACCACCGCGATCGTCGGCCAAACAGTTGCGATTGTGACCATCCAGGCGCAGCAAGGGCTTGCCTATCCCACGTGCTCGGCCACCGCCGCCGGCGGCCGGTGGGCGTGCGCGCACATCAGCACGCCGGAAATCAGGCAGACGATGGCCACCGTTTCCATCAGCGTCGGCCAGCGCTGCTGCCAGGCAAAGCCATACAACAGCGCGAACAGGGTTTCGAACACGATCATCTGGCCGGTCAGGGTCAGCGGAAGGTTGCGGCTGGCACGGTTCCAGCAGGCGTTGCCGAGCACCGAAGCGACCACCGCCACGCCGGCGCTGATCAGCCAGAAGTTCAGCCACTCGCCCGGCGGATGCACCGTCGTACTGGTCAGGAACGCACTGGGCACCAGCACCAGGGCAAGACCGCCCGTCGTGATACCGGTCAGCAGCGACCAGTCGTGGCCGGACAGATCCGGCCGGCGCGCCAGCCATCGGCTGTTGCCGATCGAGTACACCGCCCAGGACAGCAGCGCGCCGATCGCACACAACAGGCCGAGCAGCCGGCGCCCGGCCGAGCCCTGCGCGTGTTCGGCCATCAAGGCCTCATAGCCCACCAGCGCCACGCCGAGCAGGCACAGCAGCAGCGCCGGGGCCAGGCGGCGCAACGGCACCGCCCCCTCCTCGCGCACGCCGGCCAAAGTCACCACCACCGGAATCAAGCCCACGATCAGCGATGCCGCGGCACCGCCGGCCCACTGCACGGCATTGGCCAGCAGCAGGAAGTAGACCAGATTGCCGGCCAGGCTCAGCCACAACAGCCCACGCCACTCGGGCCAGGCCAGCCGGTTCTTGAGCTGCCGCCAGCGCGGTGCCAGCAGCACCACGGCGATCAGGCCGTAGACCAGATAACGGCCCGCCGAGAGCTGCACCGCGTTGAAGCTGTGCAGCATGGCCGGGGCCAGGAACACCACGCCCCACAGCGCGCCGGCGGCAATGCCATTGGCGATGCCCACTCCCATCGATCGTTTCATTGCGGCTCACGCGGTGTGCATTGGCCGCGCAGTGTAGAAGCCACGCAGCGCGGCGTCTTGACCGAGGCTACTGCCGCCGGAAAGCCTGCGGGGTCAGCCCGGTTTCCCGGCGCAGGGCGCGGGTCAGCGCGCTGTGCTCGGAGTAGCCGGCATCCAGTGCGATCGTGGCGATGCTGTCGGTACTGGTCAGCAGCCGGTGCTTGGCCCAGCGCAGCCGGCAGGCACTGAGCCAGGCCTGCGGTGGCACACCGAACTCCTGCACGAAGGCCGCATGCAGGCGGCTGCCGCTGATCCCGACCAGTGCGGCCATGCGCGCCACGTTCCAGTCCGCGCCGGGGTGGGCGGACAGCCGGGTGCACAGCGCATGCAACCGCGCCGCGCTGCCGGCGGGCGCGTACTGCTGGAGCAGGGTCGCAAGCAGATCGTCGCTGCCGGGCGCGGACCCACCGGCCAAGCGCTGCCGAAGTGTTCTGGGCAGTGCCAGCCAACGCTGGCGGCGAAGATGCTCCAAGGTGTCGTCATCGATCAGACCGGCCGGGCAATCGACGATCAACATCAGATGATCACCATCGCCAGTCTGCGCATGCCCCTCGCCGGGCGCCACGAAGGCCCCCTGCAGCACATCCAAGCGGCCACCGAATGCATCCACCTCGAAATCCAGATCGCCGCGCAGTGGCAGTACCCATTGCGCAAAGTCATGCCGGTCCACATCGCTGGACGTTCCGTAACACCGCAGGTGGCAGGCGCTGGCGTGCATGGCGATAGTCTGCGCGCTGGGTGAAGTGTGCTGCAAGCGGCCACGAAAAGCGCGCGCATCCGCGTACCATGGCAGCCGACCCGTACAACATGGACCGTTCACCGTGGCCTGCACCATCGTCCCCCTCAGTGACCGCCCCGACCTGCTGCCCGTCCTGGCCGAGTGGTATTTCCAGGAATGGGGACGCCTCGTGCCGGGCCTGACCCTGCTCGACCAGCAGCAGCGGCTGGAAGTCTTCCTGCAGGATGACGAGTTGCCCCTGCTGCTGATCGTCCTGGACGACGCGGTCCCGGTCGCTGCCGCCCAGCTCAAGTTCCATGAACGCACCGAACGCCCGGAACGGTTGCACTGGCTGGGTGGCGTGTATGTGCATCCGGAACACCGCGGGCGCGGCCTGGCCGAGAAGGTCATCAGGGAATTGCTGGCACGCGGCCGCGCGCTCGGCGTGCGCGATGTCTACCTGCAGACCGAAGCCGATGATGGCGGGCTGTACCGCCGCCTGGGCTGGGCACCGCTGGAATCGCTGCAGCATGCCGCGGGCATGCCAGTCCGGATCATGGTCCGCAGCGTGGCCGCCGACCGCCTCGACTGAACGCGCGGTTGCGGCACCATGTGTTGAGAATGAATGCGGCGCCGGTGAACGGCGTCAGCGGAAGCGGACCGGCTGCGGTGCCGGACGGTCGGCCAGCGAGCCGAGCGTGAACGTGTAGCCGGCCTCTTCCAGCAGCTTGCGCATGCGCAGCTCCGCGCGCTTGGGATAGGCCAGCGAGGTCGGCGCGTGCAGCGCGTAGGAGGTCGATTTCCCGGGCAGCGTTTCGCGGGTCACCGAGGACTGATTGGTCTCGCACGCGTTGGCCCACAGGTCCATCAGCACCTTCGGGCCGATGGATTGATTGTTGCTGAGACGAAGCGTCAGCCAACGCATGTGTTCCATGACAAATCCAAGCGGCTCTTTGTCCCGAGTATGCACCAATTCCCCCACCACCGTTCGGCGCCGTCCGGTCCCTGGCTGCCACTCGGCCTGCCGGCCACAAACAAACAGCCCCGGCAGTGCCGGGGCTGTTCTGGTTACCGCTTCAGGGGAGCGGTGCACTGGCGACCGTGGGGAGTGGCCAGCGCACCGCGCGCCGGAAACTCAGTGCTTCATGGCGTGCTTGCGGTCGCGCATCACGGCATGGCATTCCTGCACCTGCGGCAGCAGACGCTGGACTTCCTGGCGCGCGGCCGGCGAGGTGTCGGCGTCGGTCAGGGTGTCCTTGAATGCCTTCAGCAAGCGATCTTCGGATTCTTCCAGCTCGGCCACGTAGCCGTACTGCTTGTCGCCCAGGGTGGCGCGCACCTTGCCGTAGAACTGCTGCATGGAACCGACGAAGGTGCCATGGTCTGCCGGCTTGCCGCCGGCGGCAACGACGGTGGCGCTCAGCGAGCGGACGATCTCATTCTTGACACCGGCGATACGGGTGAAGAGCGCCGCCAACTCGGCATCTTCGACCTTGCCTGCGGCCTCGGTGTAGAACTCCTGGCCATCGCGGGCGATTTCGATCAGGTCGTTCAAGTTATGCGCGGTCTTCGATTCGGTATTCACTGCGATGTACTCCTGTTGGTCCGGTTTGGCCCGTGTGTTGTTGTCGGGGTGAGTCGACTTTTCCGCATCGGCCATGAAGTCGGCGTGACACTGAAATGCGAGTGTTCAGCGAGCTCAACGCACTGCGCGACAGATGTGCACGGCGCGTCGTCGAGGTGCGAAATGCGCGTTACTTCCCTGCCCGTCGGCGCTTGATCCAGGACAGACCTTGCCCGGCAATGGCGGTGAGCAGAATCAGTGAATTGGTCACGACGAAGACCAGCGAGCCGGTTGCCGCGCTGTAGGCAATGAACAACACCGAGGCGGTGATCTGCCCGACGAATAGCCACGTGGATACCGCTTCGGGATCCTCGGCCGTCCACTGTTTCCAGATCTGCCGCCACAACGTGGCGATCAGCACGGCCGTCGCCGCCCAGCCGAGCAGGTCGATGGTGTCCATCAACGCGCCAGCAACGACAGCGGCGCCGCGTCGCCCACCACCTCGTCCGCCGCCAGGCCCACGCGCTGTTCCAGCCGACGCAGGAAGTCGCTGAAACCGTGCGGTGCACGGGCGTGTCGGCGTGCGCTGGTCATCACCTGCGGGCTGGCCAGCCGCGCTACCTGCATGCCGGCGCCGTGCATGGCCTGGATCAGCGCAACATCCTCACCGGTCGCCAGTGGCGCGAAGCCGCCGCATTGCCGGTACGCCACCGCGCTGAAGCCCATGTTCGCGCCATGTACGTGCGGATGTCCGTCCACCGCATGCTCGCCCTGCAGGAACTGCTCGCGCACGGCCTGCGGGTAGTCCAGCCAGTCACCCACAGCCACCACGCCACAGAAGGCGTTCGCGCCACACTGCAACTGGCGCGCAAGCCAGTCCGGCGGAACCACGCTGTCGGCATCGGTGCAGCCGATCCAGCGGGCGCCCAGCGCCAACGCACGCTCACTCGCCGCTGCACGCGCGACGCCGACACAGCCGGCATCCACCGTCACCACCTCTACCCCCATTCGCTGGCAGATCCACTCGGTCGCGTCACTGCAGCGATCCAAGGCGACCACGATCACCACCTCGTCGCCGCGCAAGGCGGGATGCAATGCGGCTACCTGCAGCGACTGCAGGCAGGCGGCGATCAATTGTTCTTCATTGTGTGCGGGAAGGGTCACGGCGATCATCGCAGGCCCTCGCGCTCGGCCACCGAGGTGGTATCGGCCGACCAGCCTTCCAGCAGCATGTCCTGGTCACGATACGAGAACACGCGTGGCAGACCCTCATCGAACTGCGCGTGCACGAACGCGGCGCTGCAGCGCGCCTGCTCGAACGGAACGCGCCAATGGCAGGCGATCACAATGCCTTGCGGCGTGAGCGAGCGGACCACCTGCGCGGCGGTGTGACGCATTTCCTCCTGCGAGAGGTAGTAACCCATCTCACCCAGCACGATCAGATCGAAGGTGCCGGCCGGCCAGTCCTGTGGATGACGGGCCTGTTCGATGGTGACGTGCGCGTGGCGGCGGGTCATCGCCCGCGCCGCGGCGACCGCGCCGTCGCTCAGGTCGGTGGCGAGCAGTTGATCGCAACGCTCGGCCAGCGCGGCAGTGAGCACACCGTTGGAGCAGCCCAGCTCCCAGCCGCGGGTAAAGCGCTCGCGCGGCAGGCTGGCCAGAGTGAGCGCACGCTTGCGCTGTTCGTACCAGCGGGTGCGGTAGTGGAAGGGATCGTCCTTCTCGTACAGCGCATTGAAGTAGGCGACATCGCTCATCCGATCAGTACCTCGTATTTCCGTTCGAAGCGCTGCAGCACGGCAGCCGGCAGGATGGGTTCGCAGTCCAGTCCGTCCACCGCCCCGGTCTGGGTCACGAATTGCTGGATCGCGCCGCGTTTGCGCTCCACCAAGGCGTCATCCAGCGCAACGCGCGTGGCCGCTGCCCAGGCCGTCGGCGCTGCCTGCGGATCGAGCCAGTGCCAGCCCCATACCGGGTATTCCTTCAATGCCACGCCGCGCGCCGTGGCAGCCTGCATGCAGGCGCGCGCGACCGCTTCATGGTCTGGATGCCCATCGAAACGCCATGGGGCCAGCACCAGATCACCTGGCTCCAGTACGGCCGCCAACTGTTCGGCAATCCCTGCCTCGCCGGCCGTCACCGCGCCATCGCCGATGTGCCAGGAGATCCGCGCTGCGCTCGCCAGCCCCAGGCTATGCAGCGCATGGTCCAGCTCGGCCGCACGGGCCACGCGCAGCCGCTCGGGCGACCACGCGGGTTGATCGGGATAGCAGGCTTCGCCGTCCGTCACCGAGATCACGGTGATGGCCAGGCCAGCTTGATTAGCAAGCGCCATCAGGCCGCCGCAGGCCAATACTTCATCGTCGGGATGCGGCGATACCACCACCAGCCGCCGCGCACCGCCGAACAGCGCCACAGGGGAGGCAAGCGGCAGCGTCTGCAACCATGGCGAGGCCGCCCATTGCGCTTCGGTCACGCCGCCGCCTTCGATCTGACGATTCACAGCGTCCACGTGCGGCCCTCGCGATGCATCAGGTTGCCAAGATGCTGCCAGTCGCGGTCGGCATGGCTCTGGCGGATGAAAACCGTCAGGTCAGCCCAACGCCGGGCGTGCGCCGGGTCCATGCACATCGGGCCAGGCCCCAGCGCCCTGCCCACCCGGTCCAGCGTCAGGGAGGCGGCACGCTCCACGGCGCTGCGCGCCCGCACGATTTCGCGCTGATGGGGTTGATCGGGCTGTGCATCGATCAGCGCGGCGAGCTCGCGCAGCAGTGACGCACAGGGCGACAGTGCCAGATCGACCTCACCCAGCAGGCCCGCCGCCGTGCCCGGCTCATCGGCCCGCGCGCTGCGCAGCAACGGCTCGGCCAACGCGCTCGCGCCGCCGAACCAGCATGCCGCGATACCTGCGCCGCCATGCCAGAAGCCCGGCCGCTGCAGATAGGCATCGGCCGCCCCCACTTCAACGGCAGGCACCCGATCAAAGCGCGCCGTACCACTGGGGACCCGCCCCATGCCCGTGGCCTGCCACGTCTGCGGCAGGAAACTCACACTCGCGCGATGCACCGGCACCAGAAACAGGCGTGAGCGGCCGTCATCGCGCACTGTCACCAGCGCATGGTCCACCCAGCCGGCGCCGGAGCACCATGGCTTGTCACCGGAGAGCGTGCCGCTGGCCCGATCAAAGCGCAGGGTCGCCGCAGGTCCTTCGGCCGCCCATACCGCACCCAGCTGATCTCGCTCCGGCATGGTGGCGCCCAGCTCTTCCAGGATCGCCTGCGCGTCGTAGTGCGCTTCCAGCACCTTGGCCAGGCACAGGTCGCGCGCGGCGATATGCGCCAGCGCCTGCCAGCGCAGCAGCGTATCCCCGCTGCCGGGGCGCGGCAACGAGGGTTGGTGTTCGATCCACGCACGCGCCTGCGCCTGCAGGTCGTCGCCGTCGGTCACCAGCTGCGGTGCCGCCGGCGGTACAAGAGAAGCCACGGCATTCATGTCAGGGCGTCAGGATCACCTTGCGGCAATCCTCCTCTTTGCGGTCGAAGATCTCGTAACCACGCACCGCATCCTCAAGCGACAGGCGATGCGTCACGATCACGCCGGGATCCAGGCGGCCCTCGCCGATATGGTCGAGCAGTTCCGGCATCAACTTCTGCACATGGGTCTGGCCCATCTTGAAGGTGAGGCCCTTGTCGAACGCATCGCCGAGCAGGAAGCCATGAATGAAGCCGGCATACACACCGGGGATGCTTACCGTGCCACCACGACGCGTGGCCGCGATGCACTGGCGGATCGCCACGCCGCTGCTGCCCTCCACCTTGAGCGTGGTCAGCGCCGATTCCAGCACACTGCCCTCGGCCTCAAACCCGACCGCTTCGATCGTGGCATCCACGCCGCGGCCGTTGGTCTGGGTGATGATGTATTCCGCCGGATCCTCCACCTTGGTGAAATCGATCGGGGTCACGCCGTAGGTCTGCTGCGCGAAGGCCAGGCGATACGGCAGGTGATCGACCATGAAGATCGTCTCCGCCCCCAGCAGGCGGCAGCACGCCGCACTCATCAGCCCGACCGGACCCGCACCGAAGATCGCGACCGTGGAGCCAGGCTTCACCCCGGCGTTGATCGCTGCCTGGTAGCCAGTCGGCAGGATGTCCGAGAGGAACAGCACCTGCTCATCGGAGAGCGCGTCCGGAATACGCAGCGGGCCGACATTGGCCTTCGGCACGCGCACGAACTCTGCCTGCCCGCCGGATACGCCGCCATACAGATGGCTGTAGCCGAACAAGGCCGCCGGCGGACGGATGCCCTTCTGGTTCACCGCCGCGCCCTTGCCGGTATTGGTGGTCTCGCAGGCCGCGAACTCGGTGAGCCGGCAATGGAAGCATTCGCCACAGGCGATCACGAATGGAATTACCACGCGGTCGCCCGGGCGCAGATCCATCACGCCCGCACCGACTTCCTCCACCACGCCCATGAACTCATGGCCGAGCACGTCGCCGGTATGCAGATCCGGGATCTTGCCGCGGTACAGATGCAGGTCCGAGCCGCAGATCGCCGTGGCGGTGACGCGCAGGATGATGTCGTCCGGGGCGGCCAGTGCGGGATCGGGGACGGTATCGACCCGTACATCCTTGCTGCCGTGGTAAGTCAGTGCGCGCATAGCAAACTCCGTGTCCAAGTACCTCTTTCGTACGTGGTACGGCGTGGCAGCGTCGTGACCGCACCGTGTGCGGCGTGTCTATCCGGGCGAATGCGCCGTACGGCAGCGCTGAAGCGCATGGCGCTGCGCAGTACATGAGGACTGAATCATTCATTCTGCGGGCGCGGCCACGTCCTCTCGCGGCGGTGGCCTACTCCACCGAGGGCGCCGCCGGCGTCTCCGGATCCGGCGGCAGTTCCTGCGGCGGGGATGCCGGCGCGGGGTCACCCTCCGGTGGGATTTCCTGCGGAGGTTCCTGCGCGGGCGGATCGCCCCTGCCGGGTTCTTCCACCGGCGGCGCGGGCGGCACGGGCTCCGGGGCCGGGTCAGGCACCTGGGCGATCACGGTGTCAAAGGGGGCAGCTGCTTCGCCGTTCGCTGTCGTGTACATGGCGCATGTTCCTTCTGTGGGGCAGCGTCCGACGCTACGCGGCGTACCGTCAACATCCGGCGAGGGCGCCCATTTGGCGAACGGCGCGGCTCAGTGATCCCCCTCAGAACGGCGCTTGTGCACGGTGATCTCGCCGGAGGTTTCCAGCACCGCCAGTTCGACCTGCCCGAAGCCTTCGCACCCGTTGGCGCGCATCGCCACTTCCAAATCAGCCGGGCTGACGTTGCAGCGCTTCACCTGCTCCCAGTAGATCGTGCCGTGCCGCGCCAGCACCACCGGCACGCCCTCCACGATCTCGTTGAGTCGCTTGCTGCGCGCCCCCAGAAAGCCGACGAACCAGTTCAGCCCGATCAGCGTCGCGGCCAGAATGAGCCCGCCGGGCAGCGAGGTGTCCTCACCGATCAGCGAGTTCTGCACAGCCGTGCCCAGCAGCACGATCACCAGGATGTCGAACGGCGTGGACTGCCCCATCGAGCGCTTGCCGCTCATGCGCGTCAGCAGCAGGACCACTACATACACCGCGACCGCGCGGACCACGAACTCCCACCACTCCATCCCCAGCTCGAACATCTCATGCATCGCGGCAGCCTCCATGTGGCGAGGTCTGGACGATAGGAACTCCCAGGTGAAGCCGATGGGAGCACCCGCCCTTCACGGGATCCCTGCCGCTTCGTAACAGCGGCAGGGCTAGCGTCGAGGCATCACCGCCCTACCCGTTCGCGCAGGAGACACGCCATGCAGCACGACAAGACCCCGCCCGCCTCCACCGAAGACGCCCACGCCGCGCACAACTGCCCGCCCGGCGAAGGCAAGGTCGACAAGAAGCGCACCTCGGAGAACCACGACGAAGCGCTGGAAGAGACGTTCCCGGCCAGTGACCCGATCTCCCCGTTCGTGGCGGCCAAGCCGCCGAAGGATGACAAGGACGAGAAAGATCCGGACGCAGCACGGTTGAAGACGGAGAACGAGGGATACAACCAGCACGGCCACGGCAAGGGCGGCAAGGCCGGTGAAGGCGAGCCGGATGGCGTCCGCGAGGATGACGGCATCACCCAGCCGAACTTTGGCCAGGGCGGGACGTCTGGCAAACAGACGCTAGATCGCTGATCAAACGAGGACATGTCATGACTACGATACCGCGAGCGCCCGCCACGAAAGAAGACGACCAGCAGAAGAGCCATACGCCGGACAAGCTGAGAAACGATGACGCCCGGTGGAAGGACAAGGACATGCCGGAGGCGGAGCATGGGGCCACGCCTGAGGATTATGAGCGGCCGGGGAAGGTGTGAGGTCTGGAGCGGCGGAGCGCTTGAGACCGTCACTTCACTGCCAGCGCGATGAAAGGTTCCGCCGCCAGCGCCCCACGGGCCTGAACGGGCAAGGATGGTGACCCCGGCCCGATTCGAACGGGCGACCTTCCCCTTAGGAGGGGGACGCTCTATCCAGCTGAGCTACGGGGCCACGGAGGGCGTAAAGGATACAGGCAAACGAGGGGCCTCATCCATGCCCGGCCGGTTGCCCGCCACTCATCCCCGGCAGCGCCAACTGGCCTATGCTCCATCGTCCCCTGCGACGAGCGACATGGATGCATCCTCTGTGGGTCACCCTCTCCCAACTCGGTGACAGCCGCTGGCTGTTGCCACTGAGCCTGGTGCTGATCCTCTTCGGCCCCAAAGAGAGCCGCGGCCTGCGCATTCGCTGGGCGGCCGGCTTGGCTGGCGCTGGTGCCCTGACGCTGGCCACCAAGCTGGCGTTCTTGGGCTGGGGCATTGGCTGGGCCCGACTGGATTTCATCGGCTTCAGTGGCCACGCGACCATATCGGCGGCGGTATATCCGGTCGCCCTGTATCTCGCTACGCATGGGCGGCTCCGAAACCCACTGCCCATTGCGCTGCTTGGCTCACTCCTTGCCGCGGCGATTGCGTACTCGCGCCTGCCGCTCAACGCCCACTCGGTATCCGAAGTGGTCAGTGGATGGCTACTGGGTACAGCGGCGACGGCCTTCGCACTGTCGGCGAGCCGCCAGAAGTGGCGCACGCCGCTACCTATCCTTGCCTTCTCGCTGGCGATCGGCGCGGCCACACCATTGCTGATGCCCACCGTTCGCACGCACGACTTGGTGATGCGCATAGCAACAGCGCTCTCTGGCCGCGAACAGGTCTTCAACCGTCATCATTTTTTGCGATAGCCGTCAAATATTCGGCGCCCAAGGCCCATCCCGCCCGCTCAAACTGGCTTGACACTGAATAGCCTTCAACGCGAAGATAACGGCGAAAATTTACCTCACGGAGTAGGAAACCCCGTTATGAAGAAGATCTTTGCTGCTCTCGCCCTCGCGGCTCTCTCCCCGATGGCACTGGCTCAGGAAGCCCAGGTTGAGCAGGCGGCTGCTGGCTTTGATAGCGCTGCCGCTGCGACCAGCGCCGAAGTCGCCGGCACCGGCGCTGCCGGGATGTCGACCGTCGCCATTGCAAGCACGGCATTTGCCGCTGTCGCGATCGGATCGGTTCTTTACAGCGTGGGCGGCGACAGCTCGAGCGGCGCCAATGATCCGGGCGGCAACAATGGCGGCACCGATCCGGGCGGTCCTGGCACCGGTGGCACCGGTGGCACCGGCGGCACCGGCGGCACCGGCGGTACCGGCGGTACCGGCGGCTGATTTAGCCTAAGCCTGAATCCATGCCCTCGCCGGGCCATGCTTGGCGAGGGTTTTTTATGCCCGCCGAAAAATCAAAGTCTACATGACCATGAAGTTCACCTGCCTTGCAGTCGCCTTATTGGCGACCGTCACCCTGTCCGGCTGCATGCTTGCGCCAGGTCAGCACCTGCGTCACAGCGATGTGTCGGCCGGCCACCAAAGCGATGATCGCACCCTAGAGATGGTTACCATCACTCCAAAACTCATCGCGATGGATCGGGCGACGCAGGCTGATCAAGTCCTTCCAGCGGAGCTTTTCGATTATCAGCCCTCCGATTACACCATCGGCACAGGCGATGTCCTGTACATCACGGTGTGGGACCACCCGGAACTTACCGTACCCGCAGGTTCTCAACAGCAGGGCAACCTTGCCGGCCGACTCGTGCAGAGCGACGGCACCCTGTTCTACCCCTACATCGGCAAAGTGCTAGCCCGCGGCAAGACGCCCATGGCGCTTCGCGAAGAGATCAGCCGCCGTCTGGCGCAGTATATCGAGTCTCCTCAGGTAGACGTCTCGATCCTGAACTACGGCAGCCAACGTGTCTGGGTCACCGGAGCTGCGGAGCGTTCTGCACCAATTGCTATGGGCACCTCTCCCCTGACTTTATCCGATGCAATCAGCCAAGCTGGCCTTAACCCAAATCAGGCCGATCTGTCGGGCGTGAAACTGAGCCGTGCCGGCGCAACCTTCACTGTCAACCTTGAGACGCTTGCCACGCAATATGGTGGTCGGCAGCTCTACCTGAAGGACGGTGATTCAATCTTCATCCCGTACTTGGACCGCAAGGAAATTTTTGTTGTCGGCGAAGTGAATCTGCCGGGGGCTTACAGCTTCCGCACGGGCGACGTGTCGCTCAATCAGGCATTGGGTCGCGCACGCGGGCTCACGCAGGAAACGTCGAACGGCAATGCGGTATACGTGATCCGTGGGAGCAAGGATCTGCAGACAATACCCTCCCGTGTGTTTCAGCTTGAGGCACGATCGCCAACCTCGTTCGCAGTCGGCGGCCAGTTCATGCTGCAGCCTGGTGATGTGGTCTTTGTTGGAGCCGCAGGCGTAACTCGCTGGAACCGCTTCGTGAATCAGCTGTTGCCGTTCAGCAACATTCTGTACACCGCTGCACGCACGGAGAGCGAAATCGGGAACAACTGACATGGCGCCTTTTGACGTGCACTCACATCGCCGCGAGGCGCGATGGGCGCTACTGCCGTGCATTGCACTGGCCAGCACGATGTTGCTCGCCGGCTGCACCACGGGTAGCCGCGCCACAAGTGACTTATTCCGACTGCTCTTCCAGAAACAGGTTCAGACAACCACAGTGCAGGTGGCGGCCACCCCCTATCCGCAAGCACAGCTCAAAGCACCGGATATGGCGGCCGTCATGGTGCTCGGCTTTGTCGATGAGGGGCAGCAGACCTGGTATGCCGGTAACCATGCCGTGTTCAAGCTCGATGCCAATGGGCTGCTCGTGGGGACATCTGGCAATGGGCGCGAGCTTCATACGCGTATAGTTGGCCCATCACCTTTCAGCAACCTCGCAACACTGCAAGGCATTGCGAGGGTACAGCGTGAGTACGACTGGATTCCCGGCTACCGCATGGGGGTGCAGACGCATGGCACCGTCGAACGAGGACCACTGGAGTCGGTGCAGATCCTTGGCCGAAAGCACGATTTGATTAGATTCGATGAACGCCTCGAGGGTGGCATGCGGGCTCACAACATCTATTGGGCCGATCCTGCTACGGGCTTCATCTGGAAGAGCCGCCAACAGCTGAGTCCGGATTATGAGGTTGAGCTGATTCAGCTCAAACCCTACCGGACATGGAAGGACTGACATATGCAGTTGCGTTTCCTTGCCCTAGCGGCGGGGCTTGTGTGGGCGTGCGCCGCCTGGACGGCTACAGCACAATCGACATTACTGATGGTCCATGTGGAAGGACAGGTCCATACGCCGGGTGACTACGCGCTGCCTGCTGGCGCGCGACTGTCTCACCTACTTGCCGCCGCCCGCCCCGCCAATCAAGCCTATTTGCCCGGCGTCGCCTTGTTCCGCGAACGCGATCGCCTGGAACAGGTGCGCCTGCGAGCGGGTATCGAACATGATCTTATCGACCTCCAAGCAAACAAAAATCCCGCGATAGCCGAGGTTGCCGGACAGCTCCTGCAGTGGGTCGACGCGCGCGATGCCACAGGGCGCGTCCCGCTGACAACCACTGACGTACGTCTGATGCAGGTTCAGCCCGCAGAGGACCCGCTGCTGGCTTCCAAGGACAGGCTGCACCTTCCAATGCGTCCGATGACGGTCACCGTCATGGGCGCTGTCCGTGCTATCTGCGAACTGCCACACCAACCCGAACGCGATGCGCGCGACTATCTTCAGGATTGCCCTGTCACGACGGCTGCCGACCCCAGCGACCTGTATGTCGTCCAGCCTGACATGGTCGTCCAGCGGCTCGGCATCGCGCTGTGGAACCGCGCTGATCCCCAAGCGGTTGCCCCCGGAGGGGTCATCTATGTGCCCATCCGCCAACGCGCGGCCGACAGGCTCGATCGTTCGTTCAATACCGATTTTGCCACGTTCATCGCAACACAGGCCCTGACACCGTGAGCCGCCGTAAAACGACGCGTCCGACGAGGTTTGCACTATCGATGCTTGCACTGGCGTTGTCCGCCAGACTCCATGCACAGGAAGCACCCCCAGCCACCGCGAGTGAATGGGGCGGTATCGGCCTACTGCAGACGCCAACCGCGCGAATGGCTCCAGACGGGGATATCGCCTTCACGGCTTCGCACAATTCGCCCTACAGCCGCTACAACCTGACCATGCAGCCATTTCCGTGGCTCGAGGGTGCGTTCCGCTACATCAATGTCTCCAATATTCGCTATGGCTCGACAGACATCAGCGGAGACCAGAACTACAAAGACAAATCGATCGACTTCAAGGTACGCCTCTGGGAGGAAACCCGCTGGGCCCCTGCCTTGGCCTTTGGCATTCGCGATCTTGGTGGCACGGGCTTCTTCTCAAGTGAGTATCTTGTTGCCAGCAAGAACTTTGGGCGGATTGATGCGTCCATCGGCCTGGCAACTGGCTACATCGGCAATCGCGGCGACTTCTCCAATCCACTTGGCGCCATCGATGACCGCTTCAAGGACCGCCGACCGATTGCAGGCAGCGACATAAATGACGCTGGCAAGTTCGGCGTCAGCAACATGTTCAAGGGGCCAGTGGGCATCTTTGGCGGCATCACTTACCAGACACCTTGGGACGCTCTTCTACTCAAGGTGGAGTACGACGGAAATGACTACAAGCGCGAAGCTCGCAGAAACAACCTGAATCAGTCCACGCCCATCAATGTGGGCGTCGTCTATGTTCCCAAGCGACGTATAGAGCTCGCCGCGGCCTGGGAACGAGGAGATGCTGCCATGTTCTCCCTCACTCTCCGCGGGAATCCGGGTCGGGCACCGTCGTCCGCGAAGCCATTCGACCCGCCTCCGGTCACGCTGAAGCAACGCGCTCCCGCAGAGGAAGATGCACTGCTATCGTCCTCGGCTGGAGTTCCGCAGGTCGAAGGTACCGATGTCGACTGGGAGAGCATCGCCGGCGAGCTACGCCAGAATGCTGGCATCCTTGTCGAGCAGATTTCACGTCGTGGCAGTGAACTCTACATTGACGGCTACCAAGCCAACTATTACCACGCCTCTAAAGGTATCGGGCGCGCCGCGCGCATTCTCGGGAATGGTCTAGGCGACAACTACAACTGGTACACGTTCCGGACCACGCGATTGGGGATGCCCATCATCGATACCTCGATTAATCGGGACATCTTCGAATCTTACCTAGACAGCCGTGCAACCGAAGATGACCTACGCCGCAGCACCGAAATCTCCGTGCCTGCCGAGGTTGATCGTGAGGTGCTCTACACCCAGCCCAAGAAGCCTTGGGGCGGCGGTTACAGCGTCGGCTACCGCCAGAACCTGGGTGGACCCGATGGCTTCATCCTCTACCAGGTGGCTGCAAACTTAAGCGGCAGCATGTTCTTCAGACCAAATGCCTGGGTGACCGGCACCATTAGCGCCGACATCATTAACAACTACGACAAGTTCCGGTTCGACGCACCAAGCAACCTGCCACGCGTACGCACCGACTTGCGCCAGTATTCGACCACGTCGGATGTCATGATGCCGAACCTGCAGTTCAATGCAGCGAGCCGGCTGGGACGCGACCTCTATGGCTTGGCTTACGCGGGGTACCTGGAGTGGATGTACGCCGGTGTTGGCAGTGAGCTGCTGTATCGGCCCATGGGACAGAGTTGGGCGGTCGGCGGCAACCTGAACTACGTGCGCCAACGCGATTACGACCAGCACTTCGGCCTTCGTGATTACAGCATCACCACTGGGCATGCGACCCTTTACTACTCCTTCGACGCGAAGGAACGGATTGTCGGGTCGCTATCGGCTGGTCGCTATCTGGCGGGTGACTATGGCGCTACGATCAATCTCGCCCGTATGTTCGACAATGGCATGACCATGGGCGCTTACGCGACCAAGACCAATGTTTCTACAGCCGAATTCGGCGAGGGCAGCTTCGACAAGGGCATCTACTTCAGCATTCCGCTGGACACCGTACTTCCTCGCTCGACGCGCTCGCGGTCCACGATCAACTGGGCACCATTGATCCGTGACGGTGGCGCCATGTTGAATCGCAAGTACTCGTTGTACAACCTAACCGGCGAAAGAGATGAGCGATTCTTCTACGACAATATTGAAGCTGCCAAAGAGTAGATTTGGCGGAAAGTCAATAAATGCGCCTTAGGCTCCCCTTGCAGCCAGACATCCCATGCGTACGACTTCCTGAAATCTTTAGCCATTCAAGTTGTTGCATGCGCATACCCGAGTTCACCGAAAGCACATCGTCACGATGCTTAAGCAGCGATGCGCGGGACGCTGAAGGATTTACGTCTCCGGTATCCGCACGGGGACGTGATACCAGTGAAAGAGCAAGGAACGTGGGCTTGAGCCGTCCGAGCTCTGGTGGTCAAGGAACTCGAAGCTGAGAACGCGAAGCTCAAGCGCTCGTTCGCGGAAATTGCGCCGGACAGCGCCGCCCTGAAGAAGCTGATCGCGAGAACTCAAGCTGAGCAGAAGCGCGAGGCGATGCGCTTCCTCAGCGAGGTGCACTCGCACCCCCTGAGTCAGTCCACGGCTGCGACAGCTCGTGTACCGCGGCAAGGTGTGCGTCGCCACTGATTCGGACCGTGCGCGATGCGGACTTGATCTGGGCATTGGTCACGTTGTTCAACAAGCGGCCAGGTCGAGCTTTCAGAAAGTGCAGCGACCACCCACCCAAGAAGCCACAAGATTGGAAACCGAAGCGGACCTGTCCCGTTTGCAAGGCGATGGAGATGAACCTGACAAGGTAGGCCAACCGTCATCTTCCAAAGCCTGAGGCATGCCGCAGTACGCTTCCAAGCACTCCAATAGCGGCTGGTCCGTGGACCTGATGAGTGACGCGCCACTTCCTGGAAGACCATTCGGACTAAAAGTCGACAACCTAAACCATGACGCGTTGCATATTGAGGCCACTACATAGCCCAACTCTGGTTGTCCAGTAAGCGCGCTTGAGCAGCATAGCCCCGGCCACGAGGTGCCGCAGGTTCTACGATCAGTCAACAGCGAGCAGTTTCTGGACAGACCTATTGACCCGACGGGCCAACTCAGCGGCGTAGCCGCGGGAAATCCAAGTTGGCAAGTCAACCAGAACGCCCCCGACTACGACAGCCAAGGGCAGCAGGTCATTCGGCTAATCACATGCTCAAAGGAAACTGACCTACTCATAGCTGACCAATCACAAACCATTCAGAGAAATGACCCTCCAAACGCGTGCGCCACCCGAGTAAACGACAGGTTGCGCAGGCAGCCTGCATTTGCTCGCTCATGAGATTAATTCGGTACCCTGCACGATTCAATGAAAATATAGCCTTCGGGATGCGCCGCACTCCAAAGCACCCGCGTAGCAAGCCAATCGCATGACTCGGAATACTTGCATCGACAAGAGCAAAGGCTCGATATCAAACGGCACTCGCATCTCGAATATTCCGCGCAACATGATCGCGAAATCCATAGGAGTACAGGAACATCACCAGCAGCATAAATGAGGTTATGTTGGATGTCTTCACAAAAAACGATTCCGTGATATTCGATGCAAGATAGAGAACCAGGAACGAAAGAATTGCTATTTTCTCACCCCCAACAGGGTAGCGAGAAGCATTCGAATAGATCTTAAATCCAATAATGAAGAATATTAGAGCCCCCACTATGCCGAAATTCAAAATCAGGTCAATGTAACCATTGTGCGAATCCGCGGGGACAAAGACGCCGAGTCCTATGTTGGAAACGTATGATCTAAAGGAGGAGCCATAAAAGCCCTCGAGACCAAATCCGAAAAGCCAGCGCCCCTCCTTGTTCAAACCATCTAAAGCACCTTGCCAGATTGTTGCCCTTCCCGTCAGAGGGACGTCCAAACCGAGTATGGTGACGTAATCGCGACTAGTACCCAAGTCGCCGAAATAGACTTCCCCGGAAGCAAACCCAATAATTGTCAGGACCACGAGAGCAAGCAGGATTGGCACAATCGACAGGCGAATGTAGCTGTACTTGAACGCGAATGGAACAAGGCCGAGAATCAACGCCATAGCCTGAGAAGTTCGAGAATTAGAAAGAATTAATCCAATCGAACAAAGAATAACCCACATCAAGTCACGTGCGACCGGTCTCTTCCAGCCTGCCACGAGCTGCAGGCTGATAAAGAAAATTAAAAAGTAAATTAATCTACCAAAAGTATTCTTCTGCACGTATACGCCGTTTAACGAGTTCTGCCCATCTACAACATGAAAGGCAATGAACGGCAACACTACCGCGAGCACTAGAGAAATGGCGAGCATCATCTTTAGGACGCCCGACACATGAAGCACAAAAGTCTTCAGCGGCATAGTCTTGGCTACATGATTGGCAACCACTATTACGCCGATATAGGAGAAGTATTTGAGCCAAAAATCAAGTGACCACCCATTCAGCGCGACACCAGTAAGGAGAATGTAAGCGAGGAGGACGATCAAGAATTTATTTATGCGCGCAAGGGATCCTCGAGCACATGATAGGATAAGGGCATAACCATAAATTAATAGGATAGCGCCATGGTGCAGCTGAATACCTCCCAAATCCCCAAGACCCCAGAACATTGGCCCGACAGAAAGAGGAATCCACAAATACAGGAGTAGGCGATCAGAAAAACGGATTCTTGCCACATCATTCATCATCATCATTCTCTGGCGCGCGAAACGCACGACCTTGGATTTTACTTTTGGCCGCTAATGGATAGCCGGACTGGCCAAAATTTTCTCACCGCACTTGCTACGAGATTATTTCCAATCATTTGACCACCATTAACCAAAAATCAACGCTTTACTCTTTTCCCAAAAAAAACATTGTCCACGATGAACTGTGCGAGTCCGACCGGGTAGTCGAAGAAGTATCTTGGAACTAGGCGAGCGGGCTCCATCAACAGTCGATACAGCCACCGAATATTTAGCCTATCGAACACTGGAGGATAATACCCTGCCCCGCCGGCGTCGACCAGCTGATCGAGGTAGCCACCACAGGTATAGCCGGCACCATTCCAACCACGAGATGAAAGCTTGATGAGAAAGTCCTCTTGTATCGGAGTTCCCATGCTGCATATCACGACCTCACAACGTGCTGCACGCGACAGTACCTCCTGCTCGCCAAGTTCGGAATAGTACCCATCCTGGGCAAAATCTATAATCAATCCGGAATAGCGTGCGCGCAAGAATTCAGCCGCGCTAGCTGCGACGCCAGGCGCCGATCCGACCAAGGCCACGCGCAATCCCGCTTCGGCACACTCGCTGAAAACAACTGGCGCAAGTGAGGTATCATCGAAGCTTCGCCGAACGACTCGCGCCCTCCCAAGCCAGCTTGCAACTAGCGCAAGAGATACTCCGTCATAATTCACCTCGAATCTATCTCCCGACAGGTACTCGGGGCGCGCCGCTCTCAGAACCCTATAGGAATAAGGATTAACAAACGTACGTAGGCCTGGAGCTGACAGGTTGCGCATTCCTTCTGCTGGCGACGCCCCCCCCGTCACGAGAGCATCTTCTCGAGTTTCTTGAACACTCTGGGAAGCACCCCTTGACGCCAGGACTTGCCCCAATGGTGGACTGCATAAGTTTCGGCCGTAATGTCCTGGTACATTAGTTCTTTAGTTAGCGCGAGCTTGTCATACGGGTTGTAAGGGTAGAAATATCTGGAAGGCAGAACTCGAACATCGCTTCCTCTGTACTGCGCAAGTGCCTGCATTGCCACCTCTGGCGCAATTAGGTATGGCCTACGCTCGGAGTACCTCAGATCAATGATATCCATACATGCCGTAAGCAGCTCGTGGCCTTTTGTGGCACCAAAGACGCCAGTCGTAACCCGACCCGGCAATTCCTCACCGATAAACAAAGAGCAATCCAAGAGCGGCGAAAAGTCCCTGACCGCTTCAACGTCAGCGTCCAAATAGATTCCGCCCTGTTCTCGCACAACCCGCAACCTCACGTAGTCCGAGAGAAACGCCCATTGCTTCTTTGCGAAGGCGGATTTCAAGAAAGGCGTATCTATGGGGGTGTTCGACTCGTCCCAGCGCACAATTTCGTAATCGGCCAGCTTTTGCGACCAGCTATCGACACACCGCTGATAAAGTGCTGGCAACGGCCTCCGCCCGTACCAGCAGAAGTGAACTCTTTTAGGAACCATTGGTAATCCTCTCTATCACTGACTTAATTGCAGCTCCGTGCGATTTCTCTAGGAAGCGATCCAATCTCGCTGCCGAGCGCTGCCATGCTTCACGACTACTGTTCTTATCGTCCAGTACCCTGCGGATGGCGGAATTCCACGTGCCGCATGTGTCGTCAGCGACGACAAAGAAGGGGTCGACAGTTTCCGGCAATCCGCCCCTATCGCTGACAAGCGCAATTCTGCCGTGCGCAATTGCCTCAATCGCCGCCCTGCCTAATGGCTCATGCCACAGTGATGGTACGATCAGAATATCAATCTCACAGAATATCCCCGAGACGTCGGCCTTCCAGCCGCAATATAGGACATTAGAACGATGAAAATTTCGATCGACGGGACCGAAGTACTTAAATACGATATTAGGATTGGCATCCGCCAGACCAATCATCACAGCCTCGCCCTTACGTGGCGAGGGATTAATAATTCCGATAGTAATCTCTTGTCCCGGTTCGACGAAGTCACTAAAGGACGCTGATAGCGGCGGATATAGCACTTCCACCATCGATGAGTGCAGCCCGAAATAGTTTGAGACTACGGCGCGCATAAAGAGACTGTTCGTGACGATCAAGTCAGCGCTTCTGTAGGACCTTGCGACAGCGCCCAGTGCAAGCGCATCCAGAGTCAGACACTTCAATCGCGCAAAAGTGTTACCAACGTACTTGCTGTAGTACAGGTCCTCGAAGGCTCTTGTAATAATCACATGGGAGGCGGATGCCTTACTTTTCCGGATCGCAGCCGCTGCAATGTCTGTGACTCCATTTGTGGAGAAGACGGCGGCAACGCCCCCCCGGCAAAGCGCCCAATGGAGGTGCCTCGAAAGCCAACGCCTCTTCTGAAATCGCGCCCTCAACCCCGTCTGGGGGAACTCAGACGTTATTACCTCAACCCCCCCCTGCCGAAACAAATCTACAGCTCTTGGGGATAGACCAGGCGCCAAGACAGCACACCCACATATTGCGGCCGTATCCATTATTAATTGAGTATTGGATATATGGCCACCGCTCGCGCCAGAATCGCCGCGAACCTTGAGTGCATACATCGCGAAGATGATCATGAAGCAGCCCTCGCGTTCAACTTCACTTTTGGCGTCACCGCCCGTGCAATCCGGAGATAAAGAAGCGCCAACGCACATTCGCCAGCAATCGTCGCCGCTACGGCGCCCCATACGCCAAGAGACGAGATTGTAAGAATATTTAGACCAATGCATAGCAGTGCAACAAAGAACATTGCCGCCACCTTTACCCTAACAAATCGATCTAGTGAGAGAGAAGCACCTACAGAGATTGAAATGAATCGAAAAGGAATCGCTATAGACAGTACAAGTAGAATCAAACCAGCCAACTTATAGTCATCCCCGAAGACAAATGGAATTCCCCAAGGGGAGATCACGCCCACCCCGACTGCTACAGCACATCCCAACGCAAGCATTATCCGAAAGCCGCGGACGTGAGCATCGACGAACCGTTCCCGTGAATGAGAAGCCCAGCGATGCAGCCGAGGCAGGATGAGCTTTTGATATACCACATTGGGAACCATATAAACCGCGGCCAATATAGAGGCCGCCGCACCGTATTTTCCTGCGTCCACGGGAGAGGCCAAGTACGTGAGACTTACTATCCCTGCTTGGAAGTAGAACTGGTAAAAAATGCTTCCAAGGCCGTATGGCCATGCGCCGCGAATGGCCGCTATCAGCCCAGGATCTGCGCCTGGTCCATCATTAATCTCGGCCACTCTCGCTCCATGCCCCACTAAAGCGATATCTCCTCGAGCGACGAGGACCAGGTTCCGAAGTCCCATTACTAGCGTTCCAAGCCCCACTGCCGCAAAAGCTGCGCTTATCGAAAGAGCATTTAGCTCTCCGGCATTCAGGGACAGAAAAGCGACGATTGAGAGTCGCAAGACCTGGGGAACCGTTTGCCATAGCATTAGAGCAAGCGGCCGCTCCTCGAGCAGGAATTTTGTCCCGACAATCTCCAGGTATGCCATCGAAAGCATGTGTACCTGAAGCAAGATGAGGCTGCCCCCTCCCCCCATCCGTGCCCTGACTGCAAAACCGCCGAGACTTAGAAGACCGACTGAGAGCACTGCGGTCCAAAGGCTGAATGTCAAAGACGCCGATAGCCATCTGCGAGCTTGCCAGCCCTCCTCTCCAAACACCCGCAGCCAGAAAGACTGCACGCCGAATCCAATGAAAGGAGCAACCGCAGTCACAGTTGCAAGCGCAGATGAGAAAACACCAAACTCACCAGGACCAAGCGCCCTCGCAGCGATGATCTGCGTAATGAACGCGCAGCCCGAGCCGAGCAACGTGAACGCCGCGAGTATGGCAACACTACTATTGTTAGATCGCGCCACCAAACCAGACCTCTCTCCGGCACGTGGCCATGGCGCCCACATAACAGGTCAGCTCACCAGGTCCGCCAAACTGAGTCAACGTGCCCTGCACGTCGTCGACTACAGCCACGGTAACACTAGCGGCTACGGCGATCACCGCCATAGCCAGCCCTTATGGAACAGATTTGACATTCGCACAATCATCAATCACCGCAAGTCCATTTGCCAGGTACTCGGGAGCAGCCTGAAAAGCTAGTGCTCCGTGGACTTGTACTCGTAATAGCCATAGCTGTAGTAACCCGTAGCTCGGCGCTGTACTGCATTGAAGATTGCCCCCCTGATACGAACACCATTTTGCTCAAAGCGCCGCTTCGCTAGGGCAAGCTCCTTCGCCTGATTGAGCCCGAAGCGCGCAACCATCAAACAGGTTCCTGCATGGTGGGCAATGATGGCCGCATCCGTCACTGCAAGAATAGGCGGAGTGTCCACAATGACCAGGTCGTATGCTGGGGCCACTTCCTCTAAAAGCTTGGTGAAGTTGGAATGCATCAACAGCTCGGATGGATTAGGCGGAACATCACCACGTGCGATGAAGCTGAGACCAGGCAGGCCCGACATAACTCGAACGGTATCTGTGAGTGAGGCTTTCCCCACAAGAAGATCTGACAAACCGGGAGTCTGCGTCACACCGATCGCCTTGTGCAGAGTGCCCTTTCGCATATCAGCGTCGATGATCAGGACCCGCTGCCCGGCCTGAGCGATAACAGCTGCCAGGTTTGAAGATACGAATGTCTTGCCCGCATTCGGACTAGCGCCTGAAATCAGGACAACATTGTTCTTCGCCTCCAGGCGGGCGAAGTGAAGACTGGTTCTCAGACTCCTGATCGCCTCGATTGCAAGATCAGCAGGGTCTTTCATGGCCAACAAATGAAGTTTGCCATCAGCGCGGAATTTACCGCGCACTGAGTCGCTCTGCTGCTGCACACTCACTGGAATGGAGGCATAGACGGGAAGACCAAGCTCCTCAATCTGAGCAGGATCTTCCACGCCTCGGTTTAGCATCTGCTTGAGCAGCACAAGAGCGACGGATAGAAACGCGCCCAGCAGCGTACCAATCAGGACCACGATCACTTTGCGTGGCTTGACGGGCATAGTTGCATCTACCTCTGCCGCGTCAACAATCCGGACATTGCCAACAGTCCCTGCACGCGCAACATCAAGCTGCTGCGCCTGGTTGAGCATGCCGGTGTACATTTCATTGCTGACTTGCAAGTCGCGAGTAAGACGTAGAAGCTGTTGTTGCGCCTCTGGGAGCTGTTTGACTTGCCCTTGGAAGCCGGTTTTCCTACCCTCAAGATCACCAATTTGACGCATAAGCGCCTGATAAGCGGGGTGATCACGGGTGAACTTGCGATCCATCTCAGCTTGCTGCAGCCGCAACTGCTGAATACTGGTCTCGACAGCGACCTCTTGGTCCAACAGCCCCTTGGTTTGCAGAGTCAAATCGACAGAATTTGCAGTAGTCTGATACGCGCTAAGCGCCTTTTGAGCAGCATCGACTTGATTGCGAATTCCCGGCAGTGCATCTTTTACGAAGTTTAGCTGTGCAGATGCCTCGGCAGAGCTACGCTCAACGTTCTGCCTGACGTAAGCCTGTGCGACCCGCTGCAAAAGCGATTGAGCCAATAAAGCATCCGCGCTCTCATAGCTCAGATTTAAAATCCCTGAATCTTTCCCAGACTCACCGACTACTATACTTCTTTGGAATTCATTTATTACGGCGAGGCGTCGCTTCTTCACGACCTTGAATCGCATCCCAGGGTTTGCCCGAAGATTTTCCACCTGAAGGGTCACTCCACCGCCAGTCGCAACCTCTCGGACCTTGCCCTCTAAAAGAACGTCACCGTCTTCGTTGAGTAGGTCGTATGAGCCCGCACTCTTAACTAGCAGCGTCAGCTCGCGCTCCGCCAACGTATGCGGCACGTCTAGCCGAAAGATTTCCAGCCTCTCGCCGCCCCAGCCAAACCTGCTTAGGCCCAAGCGAGTAGTTGCCAAGTCGTTGGGATTCCGCTCCTCATACTTACGTACAAGGTAGCCACCAAGCAAGGGAAAGACGTTGGGCTCCACCTCTACGTCTAATTTTAGTTCGTCTACGGCACTACCCACTACTGCCCTCGAAGTAATCAGAGCGATCTCAGTGGTTGCTTCCGCAGAGCCCCCCCCCATCCCGAGTGATTGGCTTATATCAGAAAGTCCAGGCAACGAAGGCATTTTGGGCTCTACCTGAACAACAGCATCTGCCCGATAGATTGGTTTCGCCAGTAGCACATACCCTGCTGATACAGCAAAAAATACAGCAGTCATCAACACGATCGACCACTTGTTGTCAACGAGCGTTCCTAGCAGCTGACGCAGATCAAGCTCGTCGTTTTCGTCTGGCGAAGTGCTTCGTGAATCAGTAGTCATGAGATTTAACGTCAAAGCGGATAGATTAGATTCGAGGAGATGGAGTGGTGCATCAAAGATGATGTGACCAACTCTCCACACCTTCGGCCATCAATTTGTAAACATGCTCGAAAGCAGGTCGCTGCTGGCGATAAGGATCTGGAATTTCACGGTCCTGCTGCCACTTTCCGAGCAAGAAAGTCTTTCCAGAGGCCTCTGGCGCGATTTCCGCAATACGACGGATGTGCTTTCGTTCCATCGTCAAAACGAGGTCAGCTGACGCCAAAATGGAATTGCTAATCTGGCGGGCGCGATGCTTTGCACCGTCAAGATGGTGTTCCATCAATAGCTGTTGGGCCGTTGGATCGATCGCGTGATCGACAAGCGCCCCGAGGCCCGCCGAGGACACCTCGACTCCCCTCCCTGCTACGGCGTGCCGCAGCATCACCTCTGCAGAGGGACTTCGACAGATGTTTCCAACGCATACGAACAGAATGTTACTAAACACAACATAGATCCCGTAAGAGATGACGCAAGCCTCGGCGCCGGGCCGACAGTAAAGCGTACCGCACAGCGCCACTGAATGCGCAGGATTTCGACGCCGACCGGTTGCGTCGCAAATTTGAAAACCGCTTAGTAAGCGCTCTTCTGGCCAAGTACCTTGAGAACTGTAAGCCCTATGATCCGGACATCCAGCAATGGGCTCCACCGACGGATGTAATCGATGTCGTACTGCACTCGCTTCTTCATCTGCCGAAGTTGAGGCGTCTCCCCTCGAAGGCCGTGGACCTGCGCCCAGCCGGTGATACCCGGCTTGACGTAGTGGCGATGCATGTAGCGCTCGATCAGCCGTTCGTATTGATTGTTGTGCTGTACCGCATGCGGCCTCGGCCCAACTACCGACATGCTTCCACCCAACACATTGAAGAACTGCGGCAGCTCATCAAGGCTACTGCGACGCAGGAATGCACCAAAGCGGGTAACACGTGGATCATTGCGAGTGGCCTGCGTCACTTTGTCCTGCTCCTCGGCATGCACGCGCATCGAGCGGAACTTGAGCATCCAGAATTCCTTGCCATCCAGCCCATGGCGCCGCTGCCGGAACAGTATCGGCCCGGGCGAGCTCAGCTTGACCCCAAGGGCCAAGACGGCCAACAACGGCGACAGCATAACGACCGCTAGGGCAGCGACCAGAAAGTCCTCGAAGCGTTTGATGATGAGGAACCGCGGCTCCACCACGCCCTGGCGCACACCGATCATTGGCACGCTACCGACCTGATGCACGCCTGGATTGAGCGCCCGCAAGCCAGTGATATCCGGCACGAGTCGCACCTGCACCGGATATCGCTCTAGCAACCGGAGCACGTCTTTCAACCGCGCACGTCCACCCAGCGGAAGCGACACCCAGATCTGCTCGATCTGGCCGCGATGGGCGTCGAGATAGGCCTCAAGGCCATACAGATCACCTAGACGCCGCGGCGCATCGGCCCCGTCTCTACGCAGTGCAATGTCATCCGGCCCGGCGAAGTAGCCAATTACCTCTTTGCCGATCTCCGGTCGACTGCGCAGCAGCCGATGTACTTTCAATGCCGGCGCACGCAGGCCGACCAAGAGGACGCGCTGACGATCCAGCCCCCGCGCCCGCATTCGATGCAGGCGGAAGCGGATGCCGATACGGGTAGCACTCATCGCAACCAAGCCCGACGAATACCAGCCCACCAGCCAAGCGGCGGGCACCGTATCGGCCATATCGATCAGGACCGAGTACATGGAGAACAGGGCAAATACACCTGTCCAGCCCAAGAACAGGGTCCACAGATCTGCCAATAGCCCGCGGTTACGCCACTCGCGGTAAACCGGCGCCAGGCCGAAACAGACCAGCGTGCACAGCAGTACCGCCCCGAACACCACGCGCTGCGGGTGCGTCGGCGAAAGCCAGCCGTACGTGGCGATATGGGTCAACGCCGCCGCGCTCGGCACCAGCAGCAGATCTCCCACCCGCAGCCACACATCAAGTGCAGCGCGCGCCTCGGCAGTCACACGCTGGCGTCCACGCCGCGCGGGCAACTGTTCTACGGATCCATGTAGCAAAGGCAACTTCTCCATCAGGGATACCCGCCGGAACGGCTCTCCGTTCCCGCCTGTGCAACCGACCTCCCCGTCGTTCTCACAAGACCTTGAGCGAATGTATGGTCACTAAACCGGCGCCAATCTTACAGATTTCTCACAAAGATGACCGTGCATCTAACTGAACTGATTCATGACACTAAAAAAATCAATGACATAGATGATCGTGTCGCCCCCGCCTCTTGCGCGTCAATGTCCTGACACCGCTGGGGGATCCACAGCGTCGGGCGCTGCTTCTTTCTCAACCGCCCTCTGTAGCATCGAAGAGAGCTTTCATTCAACAGCCACTCGCCCCTAGAGTTGCGCCCATGAATTCCTCCAGCATCCTCATCTGCGGTGGCGCCGGGTACATCGGCAGCCATATGGCTCAATGGCTGGCCGAGCATGGGCACGTGGTCACCGTGCTCGACAACCTGTCCACCGGCCACAGCGGCGCCGTCCGTTGGGGCGACCTGATCGAGGCGGATCTGTTGGATCCAGCTGCGTTGGAACGCGCCTTCCACGGGCGCAGCTTCGACGCGGTGATGCACTTCTGTGCCAAGTCGCTGGTAGGCGAGTCGGTCGTCGAGCCCTACGCCTATTACGCGAACAACGTCACCGGCACGCTCAACCTCCTCGAAGCCATGCGACGTCACGAGGTAAACAAGCTGGTGTTTTCGTCGACCGCAGCCGTCTTCGGCAACCCGGTTTCAGCGGTGATCGACGAAGATCACCCCAAGGTGCCGATCAATCCCTACGGCGCCAGCAAGCTCATGGCCGAGCGCTTCCTTGAAGATGCGGCGCATGCCTATGGTCTACGCTCGGTGGCCCTGCGCTACTTCAATGCGGCAGGCGCCCTACCCGACCAGGGCATTGGCGAGGCCCACGCCTGCGAGACGCACCTGATCCCCAACGTCCTCAGAGCGGCGCTGGGCCACGGGCCGTCGCTGAAGATCTTCGGCAACGATTACGACACCGCCGACGGCACCTGCGTGCGGGACTATGTCCACGTCCAGGATCTTGCCCAGGCGCATGCACTGGCACTGGGGTTCATGGATCGCCACGAAGGTGCACACACCTTCAATCTGGGTAACGGTCAAGGCTTCTCCGTCCACGAGGTGATTGCGACCGCCGCCTCCGTATCGGGTGTTGCGATCCCTTACGAAGTGGCGCCACGCCGCGGCGGAGACCCCGCGCGCCTCGTAGCGTCCAGTGACAAGGCGCGCGAGCTCCTCGGCTGGGCGCCACGTTGGACCGAGCTGGGGCCGATCATCGAGAGTGCGTGGCGTTGGCACCGTGATCAGCCAAGCTGGTCCCCGCATCACGTTCACGCCGACGCCTCCATCCAGGCAGCATGAGGCATGGGAGGGCGGCCCGGACGCCGCCTCCCTGAGACGATGCAAATATGAACTGGGGGCGCCGGCCGCCCCGAAGCTGACGCGCGTTCCCAACCTGCGCTGCACCGCCAGATGAGGCATTGCGCCCCTCTGTTACCATTCCGGGTTCAGCTTGCCGCCCCCCACCCTGCCAGCGGCCAGCGCCTTACAAACGCAACGCAACAGGAGTTTGCATGTCCTCTGACCTGCTCAAGGCCCTCGGCCTCGACGCGACCAACGCTGGCACCTACCTTGGCAACGGCGAGTGGTCCTCGGCCACCGATGCCGGTGTGATCACCCCGGTGAACCCGACCACCGGCGAAGCCATCGCCAAGGTCTACGCGACCACCGACGCCGACTACGAAACCATCGTGGCCCGCGCCCAGGAGGCCTTCAAGGTCTGGCGCACCACCCCGGCCCCGCGCCGCGGCGAAGCCGTGCGCCTGTGTGGCGAAGCCCTACGCGCCAACAAGGACGCCCTGGGCTCCCTGGTCGCGCTGGAAATGGGCAAGAGCAAGCCCGAGGGCGATGGCGAAGTGCAGGAGATGATCGACATCGCGGACTTCGCCGTGGGCCAGAGCCGCATGCTCTATGGCTACACGATGCATTCCGAGCGCCCGGGCCACCGCATGTATGAGCAGTACCAGCCGCTGGGCCTGGTGGGCATCATCAGTGCGTTCAACTTCCCGGTTGCGGTGTGGGCCTGGAACTCGTTCCTGGCCACGATCTGCGGCGATATCTGCCTGTGGAAGCCGTCCAACAAGACGCCGCTGACCGCGATCGCGTCCATGCGCATCTGCAATGAAGCGCTGCGCGAGGGCGGGTTCCCGGACCTGTTCTTCCTGATCAACGATGCCGGCACCGAGCTGTCGCAGAAGATGGTGGCCGACAAGCGCGTGCCGCTGATCAGCTTCACCGGCTCGACCCAGGTCGGCCGCCAGGTCGCCGAGAAGGTCGCGCATCGCCTCGGCCGCTGCCTGCTGGAGCTGGGTGGCAACAACGCGATCATCCTGGATGAAACCGCCGACCTGAAGCTGGCGATCCCGGGCATCGTGTTCGGCGCCGTGGGCACCGCCGGCCAGCGCTGCACCACCACGCGCCGCCTGATCGTGCACGAATCCATCCATGACGACGTGCTGGCCACGCTGATCAAGGCGTACAAGCAGGTGGAAGGCAAGATCGGCGATCCGACCGACCCGGCCAACCTGATGGGCCCGCTCAACAGCGACGGTGCCGTGCAGCAGTTCCTGGCCTCGATCGAGAAGGCCAAGGCCAGCGGCGGCACCGTGCAGACCGGTGGTACCCGCATCGACCGCGCCGGCAACTTCGTGCTGCCGGCCATCGTGACCGGCCTGAAGAACAGCGATGAGGTCGTCCAGCACGAGACCTTCGCCCCGATCCTGTACGTGATGAAGTACAGCACGCTGGACGAAGCGATCGACATGCAGAACGGCGTGCCGCAGGGCCTGTCCTCCTCGATCTTCACCACCAATCTGAAAACCGCCGAGCGCTTCCTCTCGGCCGCCGGTTCGGATTGCGGCATCGCCAACGTCAACATCGGCACCTCGGGTGCGGAGATCGGCGGTGCGTTCGGCGGCGAGAAGGACACCGGCGGTGGCCGTGAGTCCGGCTCGGATGCCTGGAAGGTCTACATGCGCCGCCAGACCAACACCATCAACTACTCCGATTCGCTGCCGCTGGCCCAGGGCATCAAGTTCGACCTGTGATGGATCCCGCGCCCCACCTGCCCGCCGGCCCGCGCCTGGATTTCACCGGGCGCCGGGTACTGATTGCCGGCGGCAGCAAGGGCATCGGGCGCGCGATGGCGCTGGCGTTTGCTTCGGCAGGCGCCCGCGTCTCGGTCTGCGCACGCGGTGAGGCCGGCCTGGCCGCGCTGCGTGCGGATGCCGCAGCCCTCGGCCTGGCCGTGCACACGGCCAGTGCAGATCTCTCCCAACTGGACGACATCGCCCGTTGGCTGGGCGATGCCGCGCAGGCGCTGGGCGGTATCGACGTACTGGTCAACAACGCTACCGGCTACGGCATGGCCGACGATGAAGCCGGCTGGGAAGCCAGTTTGAATGTCGACCTGATGTCCGCCGTGCGGGCTTCGCGGCTGGCACTGCCCTGGCTGCAGCAGTCCGCGGATGCCTGCATTCTCAACCTGGCCTCGATCGCTGCCCAGCAGCCGCGCCCGGGTGGCGCGCCATACGCGGCGGCCAAGGCCGCGCTGATGCACTACACCACCTCGCAGGCCCTGGCCTTGGCGCCGCAGCGGATCCGCGTCAATGCCATTGCCCCGGGCTCGATCGAGTTCGAGGATGGCTTGTGGGCACGCCGCCGCGAGCAGGACCCGGAGCTGTATCGAAACACCCTGGCGAAGATCCCGTTCGGCCGCTTCGGCGAGCCGGCCGCCATCGCCAACGCCGCGCTGTTCCTGTGCTCGCCGCTGGCGGGCTGGATCACCGGGCACACCTTGAATGTGGATGGTGGCCAGGTCCTGATGGGATAAACCCGCCGCTGGCCCTATCATCGAACCACCCCACCGCGACCAGGACCTGCATGAGCCTTCCGCCCCGACAAACTAGTGCCATGGCCGTGGTCAGCCTGATCATGGGCATCCTTGGCTGGACCGCCCTGCCCTTCATCGGCAGCATCGCGGCGATCGTCACCGGCCACCTGGCCCGCGCCGAGATCCGCCGCCGCCCGCTGGAACTGGAAGGCGATGGCATGGCGCTGGCCGGCCTGATCCTGGGCTGGATCATCGTGATCGGCAGCCTGCTGGCCCTGGTGGTGATTCTGTTGTTCTTCGGCGGACTGGCCTGGTTTGCCGCTACCCAATCGTGAGGTGCACATGAGCCGCTCGGATTCGACCGAACGCTTCAGCAGTCGGGTTGCCGACTACGTCCGCTACCGTCCCGACTATCCCCCGGCATTGCTGGACTGGCTGCACCAGGACATCGGTGTACCCACCGAGACCCTGGTCGCCGACATTGGCGCCGGCACCGGCATTTCCACCCGGCTGTTCCTGGCCGCCGGCCACCCGGTCATCGCGGTGGAGCCGAACGCAGCGATGCGCGAAGCGGCCGAGCAGCTGCTGGCACCGGACTATCTGCGCCTGAAGGTCGCCGACGGCACCGCCGAGGCGACCGGCCTGGCCGACAACAGCGTGGGTCTGGTCGCCGCCGCGCAGGCCTTCCACTGGTTCGATACCACCGCAGTGCGCCGCGAATGGGCGCGCATCCTGCAGCCCGAAGGCATGGCGCTGGTGTTCTGGAATTCGCGTCTGCTCGACGCCTCGCCGTTCCTGATCGGCTATGAGCAGCTGCTGCAGGAGTTCGGCACCGACTACGTCGAGGTGGCCGAGCGCTACCAGGACGATGACACCATGCGCGCATGGTTCGGCGAGGGCCTGCGCGGCATGGCCCGCCTGCCGAACGTGCAGCGGATGGACCTGGAGGGCCTGCGTGGCCGCCTGCTTTCCTCCTCGTATGCCCCGCAGGCCGGTCACCCGCGCCACGCGCCGATGCTGGAGGCACTGCAACAGCTGTTCGACGCCCACGCGGTGGACGGCCAGATCGCCTTTGAATACCAAACCCGTGCCTTTGTCGGCACGCTGGACTGATTGAACGCCATGTACTCGTTTGCCCGCCCCTTCCTGTTCGCCCTTGATGCAGAACGCGCCCACGGCCTTGGCCTGAGCGCGCTGGACCTGGCCTATCGCACCGGCACCACGCCGCTGATGGGCCGCCGCATCGACCCGCTGCCGACCAACGCGTTCGGACTGAGTTTCCCGAATCCGGTGGGCCTGGCTGCCGGCCTGGACAAGAACGGCGAGCACATCGATGCGCTGCTGGCACTGGGCTTCGGCTTCGTGGAGATCGGCACGATCACCCCGCGCCCGCAGGCGGGCAACCCGAAGCCGCGCCTGTTCCGGCTGCCGGACCACCAGGCCATCATCAACCGCATGGGCTTCAACAACCTGGGCGTGGATGCGCTGGTCCGCAATGTCGAACGCGCCAAGCGCCGCAGCGGGCTGCTCGGCATCAACATCGGCAAGAACAAGGACACCCCCAACGAGCAGGCGTTCGACGATTACCAGCACTGCCTGCAGAAGGTGTATCCGCTGGCCGATTACATCACCGTCAACATCTCCTCGCCGAACACCGCCGGCCTGCGCGAGCTGCAGGAAGAGACCGCGCTGCGCCAGCTGATTTCGCAGCTGCGCGAGAGCCAGGAAGGCCTGGCCGCCAGGCATGGCAAGCGGGTGCCGATGCTGGTCAAGGTCGCCCCGGATCTGAGCGACCGTGATATCGACGCCGCCGCGCGTGTGCTCGGTGAGCTCAAGGTGGACGGCGTGATTGCCACCAACACCACCATCGACCGCAGTGCGGTGGCCGGTGACCCGCGTGCGAACGAAGCCGGCGGCTTGTCCGGCGCGCCGTTGCTGGGCCAGTCGACCCTGGTGCTGCGCCGCCTGCGCGCGCGCCTGCCCGAGTCGATGCCGTTGATCGGCGTGGGCGGCATCCAATCCGGCGCGGACGCGGTGGCCAAGATGGCCGCCGGCGCCGCCCTGGTGCAGTGCTACAGCGGCCTGATCTTTCGTGGCCCGGAGCTGGTGCACGAGTGCGTGGAGGCGATCCGCCGCCGCAGAGAGGCGCCCAGCCGTGGCGCGGTGGCACCGCTGTGAACGACGCCATGACTGCCTGGTCCATTACCGAGAACGCCTCGCTGAAGGCGCTCAACACCTTCCACGTCGACGCCACCGCCGCGCAGCTGCTGGAGGTGTTCGACCCCGCCGTGCTGCCGGAGGTGCTGGCGCTGCCGCGCGTCGCCGACCAGCCGCTGCTGGTGCTGGGCAGCGGCAGCAATGTGCTGATCGCCGACAACGTGGAAGGCACCGTGCTGGTGTTCGCCAATCGCGGCATCGAGATCCTGGAACACCGCGCCGACCACACCATCGTGCGCGCCGGTGCCGGCGTGAACTGGCATGGCCTGGTGATGTGGTCGCTGCAGAACGGCCTGTCCGGTCTGGAAAACCTGGCCTTGATTCCGGGTACCGCCGGCGCCTCGCCGATCCAGAACATCGGCGCTTACGGCGCGCAGGTCGGCGAGTTCATCCAGGCGGTGGATGCCTGGGACCGACACGAAAACGACTGGGTGCGCTTCGACGCCGAAGGCTGCCAGTTCGCCTACCGCGACAGCATCTTCAAGCACGATCCGGACCGTTATCTGATCACCGCGATCGAGCTGCGGCTGCCGCTCCTGCATGGGCTGCGCCTGGGCTATGCCGGGATCGCCGAGCAAATGGAGGCAATGGGCGTAGAGCTACCGGTGGCCGCCGATGTGGCCAACGCAGTGATCAACATCCGCCGCCGCAAGCTGCCCGATCCAGACGTGCTCGGCAATGCGGGCAGCTTCTTCAAGAACCCGATCCTGCCTTTGGAACAGGTGGAGGTGCTGCTGCAGCACTTCCCCGAGCTGCCGGTGTTCCCGGCCGACGATGACAGTCGCCGCAAGATTTCCGCGGCGTGGATGATCGAGAGCTGCGGCTGGAAGGGCTACCGCGATGGCGACGCCGGCGTGGCCCCCAGCCACGCACTGGTGCTGGTCAACCATGGCCAGGCCACCGGTGAAGAACTGCTCGCGCTGGCGCGGCGAATCTCCGCCTCGGTCCTGGAGAAGTTCGGCGTGCCGATCGAACCGGAACCGAGGCTGATCGGCGCGCAGTGGTGAACCCCGCCCCCGCGTTACCGGTGGCCACGCCATTGCGGGCCGCCCTGCTGATGCTCGGCAGCACCCTGGCCTTCGGCCTCATGGCGATCGCGATCCGCTACGCCACCCGCTACGTGCCGACCCAGGAAGTGGCGTTCTTCCGCAACGCCTTCGGCCTGCTGGCGCTGCTGCCGATGCTGATCCGGCCGGGCAGCGCGCCGCTGAAGACGCAGCAGTTGCCGCGCTACTTCCTGCGCAGTGCGATCGGGCTGGCCTCGATGCTGTGTGCGTTCTGGGCGATCGGCCACCTGCCGATCTCACAAGCCATCTCGCTCTCCTACTCCACCCCGCTGTTCGTCACCATCGCTGCCGTGCTGTGGCTGGGCGAAACCGTGCGCATGCGCCGCTGGGCGGCGGTGATCATCGGCTTCATCGGCGTGCTGATCATCGTGCGGCCGGGCTCGACCAGCTTCACCCCCGGCACCCTGGTCGCGGTGGGCGCAGCGGTACTGAGCTCGCTGGTGGCGATCCAGATCAAGCAGCTCACCCGCGTGGACAGCGCCGATACCGTGGTGTTCTACACCTATGTGTTCTGGGTGCCGCTGTCGCTGGTGCCTGCGCTGTTCGTGTGGGTCTGGCCGACCGGCCTGGCGTGGGTCTGGCTGGTGGCCACAGGTGTGCTCGGCACGCTGGGCCAGCTGCTGTGGACCCGCGCCCTGCGCCTGGGCGAGGTGTCCGCGCTGACCCCGATCAGCTTCATGCAGCTGCCCTTGGTGAGCCTGCTGGGCTGGCTGCTGTTCAATGAAACGCTGGACCGCTGGACCGTGATCGGCGCCGGCATCATCCTCGGCGCGAATGCCTACATCGCCCACCGCGAAGCAGTGCTGGCACGGCGGGCGAAATCGCAGGCCGCGACGGCGGCAGCCAAACCGGGGGAATAGCCCCCCCCGGGAATCAATCCGAGCCGAACAGATCGCGGGTATAGACCTTGTGCGCCACGCCCTCCAGCTCCGGCGTCAGCCGGTTGGCGACGATGATGTCCGCCTCGGCCAGGAACGCGGCTAAATCGTTCACCACGCGGGAGCGGTAGAACGTCGCCTCGGTGAGCACCGGCTCGTGCACGATGACCTCGATGCCCTTCGCCTTGATCCGCTTCATCACGCCCTGCACCGCCGAGGCACGGAAGTTGTCCGAGCCGGCCTTCATCACCAGCCGGTAAATGCCCACCACCTTCGGGTTGCGCGCCACGATGTCATCGGCGATGAAATCCTTGCGGGTGCGGTTGGACTCGACAATGGCGTGGATCAGGTTCTGCGGCACCTTGCTGTAGTTGGCCAGCAGCTGCTTCGTATCCTTGGGCAGGCAGTAGCCGCCATAGCCGAAGGACGGGTTGTTGTAATGGCCGCCGATGCGCGGGTCCAGGCTGACGCCTTCGATCATCTGCCGCGTGTCCAGCCCGTGCGAGCTGGCGTAGGTATCCAGTTCGTTGAAGTAGGCCACCCGCATCGCCAGGTAGGTGTTGGAGAACAGCTTGATCGCCTCGGCCTCGGTCGCGTCGGTGAACAGCACCGGCACATCCTTCTTGATCGCGCCTTCTTTCAGCAGCGCGGCAAACACCGCCGCGCGCTCCGACCGCTCGCCGACGATGATCCGGCTCGGATGCAGGTTGTCATGCAGCGCGCGGCCTTCACGGAGGAATTCCGGCGAGAACAGCAGCGTGTCCGTCCCGAACTTGGCCCGCAGGGCCTGCGTGCAACCCACCGGCACGGTCGACTTGATCACGATGACGGCGGACGGGTTGATCCGCAGCACATCGGCGATCACCGCCTCGACGGAACCGGTGTTGAAGTAGTTCGACGTGGGATCGTAATCGGTCGGCGTGGCGACGATGACGAAGTCCGCCCCTTGATAGGCCTGCGCCGGATCCAGTGTGGCGGTGAGGTTCAGCGCGCGATTGGCGAGGAAATCCTCGATCTCGGCATCTTCGATCGGCGACTGGCGGGCATTGATCATCGCCACTTTGGCCGGGTCGATATCCAGTGCCACCACCTCGTGATGCTGCGCGAGCAGCACCGCGTTGGAGAGGCCCACGTAGCCGGTACCGGCAACGGCGATCTTCATGGAGGTCCTTCTTCTACAGCGTCCAGAGTGAGCCGGGAATTTTAGCAAACGCCGCGGAGTGGACGCCGGACCCGGTGAACGCCGACGCGGAAGCGTCCTGGTACCCGGCCGCAGCCTGTGGCCTGCCAACCGTCTCACGCCCTCAAGGCCGCCCCGCCTGACGAACAGACGAATGTCGTTACACGCCATTTGTGACGCTTTATCGATTTAATTCCCTATAACGCGTCATATATGTCCAGTTAAATAGCTTCCATATGAACTTCATAAATAGCCACACTTGACGCTTTATCGCAATAATGCGATACAAAGCGTCAGGAGGGTCACCTTATGACGATCACACATCTGATGACGGACGACGCTGTCCTGGCGGAGCTGGGGCAACGTCTAGCCCGCCTGCGGCTCTCGCAAGGCATCACCCAGGAGCAGCTGGCCGATGCTGCGGGGGTCTCCAAGCGCACGGTGCAGCGGCTGGAAGACGGCACGCCCGCCCAGCTGGCCAACCTGATCCGATGCCTGCGCGCCCTCGGCAGGCTGGATGCGCTGGACGTGATGCTGCCCGGCGACGGCCCCAATCCGATCGATCTGCTGAAGCGCCGCGGCCACCAGCGCCAGCGCGCGCGACCGGGGGTGGCCGAGCCGGCACCCGCCAAACCCTGGACCTGGGGCGATGAGCAATGAGCACTACGGCCGAAGTGCGCCTGTGGGGCAGCCGGATCGGCGCGGTGACGCTGGCCGACGGCGAGCAGACCGCGCAATTCGCCTACGACCCGGCATTCGCACGCTCCGGCATTGAGGTCGCCCCGCTGACCATGCCGCTCTCGGCGGATCCGATCTATGGTTTCCCTTCCCTCAACCCGGCCAGCTTCCATGGTTTGCCCGGCCTGCTCGCCGACGCCCTGCCGGACAAGTACGGCAATACCCTGATCAATGCGTGGCTGGCCACGCAGGGCCGCACGCCGGACAGCTTCAATGCGGTAGAGCGGCTCTGCTACACCGGCACGCGCGGCATGGGAGCGCTGGAATTTTCGCCCGTGCATGGTCCGCGTGTGCGCACGGCCCACAAGATCCAGATCGATGCCCTGGTTGCGCTGGCCACCGAGGTTCTGAGCAACCGCGACAACCTGCGGGCCTCGTTCGGCGATGAAGAACGTGCCGACGCGCTGCGGGACATTCTGCGCGTGGGTACCTCGGCCGGTGGCGCACGGGCCAAGGCCGTCATCGCCTGGAACGAAGGCACCGGCGAAGTCCGATCGGGCCAGGCCGCGGCAGCGCCAGGCTTCAGCTACTGGCTGCTCAAGTTCGATGGCGTGCAGAACAACCGCGACAAGGAACTGGCCGACCCCAAGGGCTATGGCGTGGTTGAGTACGCCTACGCGCTGATGGCGCGTGATGCGGGCATCCAGATCAGCCAGTGCCGGCTGCTCGAAGAAGGTGGCCGGCGCCACTTCATGACCCAGCGCTTCGACCGCACCGATGCAGGAGGCAAACGCCACATGCAGTCGTTGGCGGCGATGGCCCACTTCGACTTCAATGATCCCACGGCCTACTCCTACGAGCAGGCCCTGCTGGTCATGCGCCAGTTGCGCCTGCCCATGGCGCAGCTGGAGGAACAGTTCCGGCGCATGGTGTTCAACGTGATCGCGCGCAACCAGGACGACCACGTCAAGAACATCGCCTACCTGATGGACCGGCAGGGCCAGTGGTCGCTGTCCCCGGCGTTCGACATCACCTGGGCGTACAACCCGGACGGCGACTGGACCGCACGGCACCAGATGTCGATCAACGCCAAGCGCGAAGGTTTCGACGTGGCCGACCTGGCCGCCTGTGCCGCGACGGCCTCGATCAATGCCCGCCGCGCCCGGGACATCATTGAGCAGGTCCGGCAAAGCGTGCTGCGCTGGCCGCACTTTGCCGACGAGGCCGGCGTCGCCGAGCGCTGGCGCGATCAGATCCGCGGCACGCTGCGTACGGACATTCGCTGAGTCGCGGCCTCAGCCCTGCGCGGCCTGCCAGGCACGGGTCGCGCAATCGGCCACGTTGCCGGGCGCGAACTGCCCGGCCATGTAGCGCAGCGCCTGGCGCCGCTGTGCAGGTGGGCGCGCCGTGGCGCCGGGCTCGAGCAGCAGGTCATGGAATTCCTGCAGGTCCTGCAGGATCCGCCAGTGGCGGTAGTACGCCACCCGCAGCGGATCCACCGCGACCGGCCCATAGCCCTCGCCGAAGCCCGGCGGCTGCTCGCGCCCCCAGCGCCCGCCGATGCCCGCACCGATGAACATCAGATCGCGCTCGCGCGGCGCCAGCACCATCTCGTCCCAGTCGATCAGAAAGACGTTGGCCCCCGGCCCGACCAGCACATTGCCCGCGTGCAGATCGGCGTGACACAGCACGCGGACGCATCGTTCCTCACCAATCCCTGCACGCAACTCGCGGCACCGTTGCCAGACCGTCTCGATCCGCTGGCGATGGCGACACCACAACGCCAGATACTCCTCGCCCAGGGCATCGCGCACCGGTATCCGCGCATCCGCCCGCTGCAGCCACGCGCCCACCCGCTCCACCGCGGTGTCGTCGTCGAAGCCAGGGCGGCGCAGGCCATCGGACAGGCTCGCCGGCAGACGGGTGTCGTGGATCTGGCGCAGCACCCGGCCGAGCCGTTCCCAATGGCCGCGCGAGAGCGCTTCCTCGAAACCGGAGAACGCCTCGACATACGGAAACAGGGTCCACTGCAGACCGGCCCAGGTCGCTGCCGCCGACCCATCGCGCGTCGGCAGCGGTGCGATCAGCTCGCGCAACCCGGCGTGCTCACGCAGGTGGTGCAGTACTTCCCACACCACCGGATCCACGGCATAGCGGCGGCATTTGAGCCACCAGCGCGCGCCGTCCGGGCCAGCCACCTGATACACCGTCGCGCCTGCATCCGCGCCACCGGCGCGCTGCAGCACCGTGCTGGCACGCACGCCGAACACCTCACCCAGCACCTGGCTGATCTGCGCCGCGGACAACTCTTGTGGATGGAGCATCAATCCAACGCGCGTGATGTATACATCGCGACTATCGCAGAACGATTCGGTACCGCCCAGCGCAGTCCATCACGAAAGCGACAACGCGTGCTACCGCGTAGTCGCCTCGTTCGACCGATGCGGGCTGCGCAAACAGATCGCGGCGGCGGTGGCATGACGATCTGCTATCAGGGGGATGCTGCGGTGCCCGCGGTACGCTCGAACAACCCTGCCAGCCACTGTGCGAATACGCGCACACGCGCGGACAGCTGCCGGTTCTGCGGATAGAGCACGGACACCGGCATCGGCGGTGGCGGGTGATCCGCCAGCACGATGCGCAGCTGATCCTCGGCAAGCGCCTGCGCGATGCGATAGCGCGGCACCTGGATCAGGCCCAGCCCCGAGAGCGCTGCGCCGGTGTACAGGTCCGCGCCGGTCACCGAGATGCACGACTGCAGCTGCCGTTCCACCACCTCGCCATCGCGCTGGAAATCCAGGCCTGCCGAGCGTGCGCCACCGGGGCCATAGTCGACCGCGTAATGCTGCGCGAGATCGTCCAGCCCGCTCGGCACGCCTGCGCGCTCCAGGTACGCAGGGCTGGCGACAGTGACCTGCTCCAGCAGCGCGACCTGCCGGCCGATCAACGACGAATCCTGCAGAACGCCCGCGCGCAGCACGCAGTCCACGCCCTCGCGGACCAGGTCCACCAGGCGGTCGTCCTCGCCCACGTGCAGGGTGATGCCGGGATAGCGTGCAAGGAAGTCGCCCATGGCCGGCATCACCACGTGCCGGGCCAGCGTGCCCTGCAGATTGACCCTCAGCAGCCCCTTGGGCGGGGCATCACGGAACGCGCTTTCGGTCTCCTCCAGATCGGTCAGCAGGCGCACGCAGCGGTGGTAGTAGGCCTCGCCATCGTGGGTCATGCGCACCTGCCGGGTGGTGCGTTCCAGCAGCCGCACCCCGATGCGCTGCTCCAGCCGCTTGATCAGGTTGGTCACCGTGGCGCGCGGAATCTGCAGGTCTTCGGCGGCCAGGGTGAAACTCTGGCGGTCGGCGATCCGGACGAAGACCTGCATTTCCTGGAAGCGGTCCATGGTTGACCTATTGTTGATGCAACTGGAATTGTGATCGCAACTTTAGCAGGATTATCCCTGCTGCCGAATGATCCATCCTTCCTTCCGTGCCCACCACTGAAGGAAACCCTGCCATGACCACCTCCTCCCGCGTCGCTCTGATCACCGGCGCCTCCCGCGGCATCGGCGCCGCCATCGCCCGCCGCCTGGCCGCCGAAGGCTTCGCCGTCGCCCTCAACTACGCCTCCAACAACGCCGAGGCCGATGCGCTCGTCGCCGAGTTGACCCGCGGCGGTGCGTCCGCCATCGCGATCCAGGCCGACGTCTCCCAGGCCGATCAGGTCAGCGCGATGTTCACCACTGTCGAACAGCAGTTGGGCCGCATTGATGTGCTGGTCAACAACGCCGGCGTCCTCAAGACCGCCCCGCTCGCACAGACCAGCGACGCGCAGTATCTGCAGCACTTTGCGATCAACACCCAGGGCGTGTTCAACACCCTGCGCGAGGCGGCAACCCGCCTCAACGACGGCGGCCGCATCATCAACCTGTCCAGCACCACGCTTGCCCTGAATCTGCCGGGCTATGCGATCTACAACGGCACCAAGGCCGCGGTGGAAGCGTTCACCCACGTGTTCGCGAAGGAGCTGCGTGGCCGCGCGATCACCGTCAACGCGGTGGCCCCGGGCCCGGTCGCGACCGCCCTGTTCCTCGACGGCAAGACCGAAGAGCAGATCAGCACCTTCGCGCGGATGCCGCCGCTGGAACGCCTCGGCCAGCCGGACGACATCGCGGGGGTCGTCGCGTTCCTCGCCGGGCCGGACGGCGGCTGGGTCAACGGCCAGATTCTGCGCGCCAACGGCGGCGTGGCCTGAGGTCGCCCTCATGTCGCCCCGCCACCTCGCCGTGCTGCTGCCCCTGCTGTGCGCGACCGTCATGACCGCCTCGTGCGAAGCACGCGCCCCACGCCCACATCCGGCCATGAAGCCCTCCATCACCTATCTGCACCTGCTGCGACACACCCCGTTCTTCGCCTCGTTGAGCACCGCGCAACTGCGTCACGTGATCGACCATTCGCGCGAATGGGAGGTGGCCGCCGGTACGACCATCCTCGGCACTGCCACCGCCGAGGGCCGCGATGATTACTGGGTGCTGCTGGATGGCGGCTGGGAACTGCGCTATCGCGGCCAGGTGCTGCGCAGCGGGCATGCCGATCCGGGCACCTGGTTCAGCACCACGCAACTTGGCCCGGAGCCGTTCGAGCTGGTCACCAACGCGCACAGCTACGTCATGCAGATTCCGGCGCAGGACATGGACGCGATGCTGGCACGGGGCTTCGACTTCACCGCCCGCATGGACGCAGGCCGCGCGCTCTACCAGCGCCTGCGCGACGGCACACGCCCTCTCACCCCGTAGTTGTCCTCCTCCCGTACTGCCCCCCCTTTCGATCAGGAGAAATCCATGTCGCACACCATTGTTGTCACTGGCGCATCGTCCGGCTTCGGCCTGATGACCGCCAAAGCCCTGGCCCAGGCGGGCCACACCGTCTACGCCTCGATGCGCGACGTCAGCGGACGCAATGCCGCGCGCGTTGCCGAGATCACCGCGTGGGCGGCGCAGCAGCGCGCCGACCTGCGCACCGTTGAACTGGATGTGCAGTCCGAGGCCTCCAGCAACGCTGCCATTGCACAGGTACTCGCCGAGGCGGGCACGCTCGATGTGATCATCCACAATGCCGGCCACATGGTGTTCGGACCGGCCGAAGCGTTCACGCCTGAGCAACTGATGCAGCAGTACGACGTCAACGTGCTGGGTACGCAGCGGGTCAACCGTGCCGCGCTGCCCTTCATGCGCGGGCGCGGCAGGGGACTGCTGCTGTGGGTCGGATCGTCCTCCACGCGCGGTGGCACACCGCCGTTCCTGGCGCCCTACTTCGCTGCGAAGGCCGCGATGGATGCCCTGGCCGTGGCCTACTCGACCGAGCTGGCACGCTGGGGCATCGAGACCACGATCATGGTGCCCGGCGCGTTCACCCGGGGCACCAACCACTTCGCGCACTCGGGCACGCCGGACGACACGGCCGTGGCCGCCGAGTACGAGAACGGCCCGTACGCCGGCGTTGCCCAGCAGGCACTGCAGGGCCTGGCCAGCCTGGAGCCGGCCGATGCCGACCCCGAGCAGGTCGCGCGCGAGATCGTACGCGTGGTCGCCCTGCCGCACGGCAGGCGCCCGTTCCGCGCGCATGTGGATCCGTCGCAGGACGGTGCTGAAGTGGTCAATGCGGTGGCCGACCGGATGCGTACCGAGATGTATCGGACCATCGGCCTGGCCGACCTGCTCTCACCGCGGGCCTGACCGGCGCCGGTTCAGTATTGCGACGCGTCATGTAAACGGTTACAGCCCCTGCTAGCGTGTCCTCCACCCTGCCGTCGGGGTCGTTTCAGATCAGGAGCGCATTGATGGGGCTGCATGCTGACCGTTCGATTGGGGTGTACCGGCCAGGCCGCGTCATGGCCGGTACCCTGCTCTTTTCCGCCCTTGTGCTGAGCCTCGGCGCTGCCGCCCGGACCCTGCCGCCGCGCGGCCAGTGGCAGGCCAGCAGTTCCTCGCAGCAGGTGCCGGCGATGGCGGTCAGCCACCTGATCGATGGCGACCCGACGACGGTTACCGGGGGCGCCTTCAGCCCCGGCCACTGGTTCCAGGTGGACCTGGGCACGCCGAGCACGCTCAGCGGCGCGCAGATCACCTGGGACGTTTCCAATCCCGAGGGCTACACCCTGCAGACCTCACTGGACGGCCAGCAGTGGCAACCGGCCTACACCATGCGCGATTCGCTTGGCGGTATCGAGACGCTCTACTTCGCGCCGCGCCAGGCCCGCTACCTTCGTCTGGCCAGTCCGGAGCGCACGTCGGACTGGGGCGTGTCGATCTTCGAAGTGGAGCCGTTGGACAGCGCCACCAGTGCGCGCGTGGCCGGGGTGGATGCAGCCCAGGCCGCGGCGCTGTGGCAAGGCGGCAGCGCCGTCCCGATTCCACGTGGCAAGGACGGTACGCACACGCTGGAAATCGCGCTGCCACGCGCGGTCCCGACCACCGGGCTGGCGGTGGACTGGGCCGGGGCGCATGGCGCTGCACGGCTGCAGGCGCGTGATGTGCAGGGGCGCTGGGTGGAGCTTGCGCGCGATCCACAGGCGGCCGCACGCCAGCAGAGCTGGCTGGCCGGTTCTGCCGCCGTGACCGCCACGGCGCTGCGGCTGACGGTGGACGGTGACGCACCACAGGTCGACCGTCTGCGCCTGCTCGGGCCGAAGGCGGTGATGACGCCGATGAAGCGCTACCAGATCGCCGCCAGCGGCGCGCAGCGTGCGCTGTTCCCGGCGTCGCTGCACCTGCAGCAGACCTACTGGACTGCGGTCGGCATCCATGCCGGCCGGCAGAAATCGATCTTCGATGAGTACGGCAACATCGAGGCCTTCAAGGGCGCGCCGCTGGTGCAGCCGATCTGGCGCAATGCCGACGGTGTTGCCGCAGGCGCCGCCGACCAACCGGTACAGCACGCGCTGCGCGATGGCTGGAAGCCGATGCCCTCGGCGACGTGGTCGCCACACCCCGGGCTTGAACTGCAGAGCGAGGCATTCGCCGTCGAGCTCGACGGACAGCCGGTGACCTTCGTGCGTCACCGCCTGCGCAACACCGGCAGCGCGCCGGTCGAAGGCACGTTGACACTGGCGGTGCGGCCGATGCAGATGAATCCGCCGTGGCAGAACGGTGGCCTGTCACCGATCCGCGAGGTCGCCATCGAGGGCCAACGCGTACGCATCAACGGTCGCGCCCTGCTGCAGTCCCTGACGCCCGTCGATGCTGCCGGCGCGGCACCGTTCGGCCCGGACGGCAGCAGCGAAATCACCGCTGCGATCGCCAGTGGCACCCTGCCCACCGCCACACAGGCAAGCGACGGTGACGGCCTGGCCTCGGCGGCGCTGGCCTACCGCATGCAGCTCGCACCGGGTGCCAGCCGCTCGGTGGTGGTGGCCTTCCCGCTTGGCACGGCACCCTCTGCGACGGACGGTGCGCTGCCCGACGCCCCGCCGCTGGATCTGGCCGGCGTCCCGCACGTACCCGATGCCGCGTACGACGCGCTGGCCAAACGTGCATCGGACGACTGGCAGGCGCGCCTGGGCCAGGTCGGCCTGCGCCTGCCCGATCCCTCGCTGGTGGACATGCTGCGCGCGCAGGCCGCCTACATGCTGATCAACCAGACCGGCCCGGCGATGCAGCCCGGCCCGCGCAATTACAACCGCTCCTTCATCCGTGACGGCATGGCCACCTCGGCGGTGCTGCTGCGCATGGGCGAATCCCAGGTCGCCCGCGATTACCTGGCCTGGTATAGCGAGCACGGCGTGCACGCCAATGGGCTGGTCTCGCCGATCCTCAACGACGACGGCAGCGTCAACACCGGCTTCGGTTCGGATATCGAGTACGACAGCCAGGGCCAGTACATCGCCTTGGTCGCCGATGTGGCACGGCTGGATGGCGGCCCGGAATCTGTGCGCGCCTACCTGCCCAAGGTGAAAGCCGCGATGCGCTTCCTGCAGGAACTGCGCGAGCGCACGCTGGTGCCGGGCTACATGGCCAGCCAGCCCTCGCCCGAACGCTTCGCCGGGATCCTGGCACCGTCGATCAGCCACGAGGGCTACCCATCGCCCACGCACAGCTACTGGGACGACTACTGGGGCCTCAAAGGCTGGCATGACGGGGCATGGTTGGCCGAGTCGCTGGGCGATCACGAAACCGCGGCGTGGGCGCGCGATCAGTACACCGCCCTGCACGACGCACTGGCTGCCTCGATCCGCGCCACGATGGCGTGGAAAGGCATCGACTTCATCCCCTCCTCGGCAGATCTGGGCGATGGGGACCCGACCGGCGTATCGATCGCGCTGGATCCCACCGGCGCGCAGGATGTGCTGCCGGCGGAGGCACTGCGCACCACCTTCGCGCGCTACCTGCAGGACGTACGCAGGCGCAGTGAGCCGGGCGCGTTGTACGCCTATACCCCGTATGAAATCCGCAACGTCCTCAGCTACGTCCATCTGGACCAACCGGAGGCCGCCGACGAACTGCTGCAGGGCCTGCTGCACGACCGCCGTCCACTGGAGTGGCAGGTGCTGGCCGAGGTGGTGCACTCGCGGCTGCGCTTCCCGCGCTACCTCGGCGACATGCCGCATACCTGGATCGGCGCGGAATACGGCCGCACCCTGTTCGGAATGCTGATGCGCGAGGACGATGACGCGCTGTCACTGCTGCCGGGCACCCCGCCGTCGTGGTTGGCCGGCGACGGGGTGGCGGTGGACCGCCTGCCGACCGCCTATGGCACCCTGGCGCTGCAGGCCCGGCAGCGTGAGGGAACGCTGCAGGTCACGCTGGGCAAGGGGCTGCGCAAGGACACCGCGGTGCGGGTGTGGTGGCCGAGCCGCACCCGCCCCACCACGGTGCGGGTGGATGGACGCAACGTCACTGACTACGACGCACGCGGTGTGTTGCTCACCCAGCCGTTCCGTCGGCTGGAGGCGGTGTGGTGAGGCTGGGAAAGGATCAGACCCCGCCTTCCTGCTCATGCAGGGTGATCAGCGACTCCATCAGATCCTCGTCCGCGCTGGCACACACGGCCAGCAGCACCGCTTCCTCGCAGCCGGTATCGACGATGTAGGCGTGGCCCATCTGGCTGTCGATGTAGATGCCCTGCCCGGTCTCCAGTACCACCGGGTCGTAGAACTCGGTGTGGACCTGGATGCGGCCTTCCATCACGTGCACGTACTCCTCGCCCGGGTGGCGGACCAGCTCGCCGAACTCGGCGGTGGTCTTGGCGCGTACCTTGGTGAGGATAGGAATCATCCGCTTGCGGCGCAGTTCCGTGCACAGATAGTAGTAGTCGTAGTTGTCGGTCTGCACCCGCAGCGCCTTGTCCAGCGAGCCGAGGCTGCGCCGGGCGGTGACCGGCTTGGGCGCGCTGTCCGAGTCCGGCTCGGAAAACAGGTCGGACATGCGCAGGTTCAAGCGCTGCGCCAGGTGCTGCAGCTTGTCGTAGGTCAACGTCAGGCGATCGTGTTCGATCTTGGACAACGTGGACAGGGGGATTTCGGTGTGTTCGCTCATTTCCTTGAGCGTCCAACCCTGGCGCGTGCGCAGGCCGCGCAGCAGGGTTCCGAGCGTCGGGCTTTTGGGGCTCATCGACAGGACCTTTGGGCTATTGCTGGTGAAGTTGTGGATACGATACTACGTGGAGATGAATGTCATCCTGATCAGGATGGTTTCTTGTCGCGTTCGTCTCCTATCGCGGCAATCCACGCCCTGAAAACGTTCCCAATGGCCGGCGAACGGCGTCTGCACGGGCTTGCAACCCTCACATTGAACCCATGCGACGCACTCCAGCGACGATCACGCGCAATTGACAATTCTCTAATCAGGAATATTGTTGTCTGATTGAGATGGTTTTAAAGGGATCGTCACATGCGTGCGTTGTCAGGGCTTGTCGCGTTGTGTTGTGGGCTGTTGCTGTCCTTCCAGGCCGATGCACAGCGGCCACCGTCCCCACCCGAAGGGGCGACACCGCCCGCCGGCGCGGGTTCCGTTGCCCGGTTGACCGCCGACGATGCGACCACCTGGCTGGATGGCTTCATGCCGTATGCCATCGCGCGGGGTGATATCGCCGGCGCGGTGGTCACCGTTGTCAAGGACGGCAAGATCCTGGTCCGTCGTGGCTACGGCGTCTCCGATGTGGAGAAGCAGACGCCGGTGGATCCGGACCGCACCCTGTTCCGGATGGCGTCGGTCTCCAAGCTGATGACCTGGACCGCAGTGATGCAGCTGGTGGAAGCCGGCAAGCTGGATCTGGACGCGGACATCAACCAGTACCTGGATTTCAAGGTCCCCGAACGCGGCCTGCCGATCACGCTGCGCCAGCTGATGACGCACACCGGGGGCTTCGAGGCCAACATCAAGTACATGTGGACCAGCGAGGCGGTGGCCGAGGCCGGCGGCATCGAGCTGGGCCCGTACCTCAAGCGCCGCGTCCCGGCGCAGATCTTCGCGCCGGACACCGTGCCGGCGTATTCGAACTACGGCACCAGCCTGGCCGGCTACATCGTCGAGCGCGTCTCGGGCCAGCCGTTCGCCGAATACGTGGAGCAGCACATCTTTGTGCCGCTGCAGATGCAGCACGCCAGCTTCCGCCAGCCGCTGCCGCCGGCGCTGCGCGCCCTGGTCAGCAAGGGCTATGCGCTGGGCTCGGGCAAGCCGCGTGACTTCGAAGTCACTCCCTCCGCGCCGGCGGGTGCGCTGTCGGCCACCGGCAGCGACATGGCGCGCTTCATGATCGCGCACCTGAGTGCGGCCGGCGGCCATGACACTGCGATCCTGAAAGCGGCGACCAGCCAGCTGATGCTGACCCCGCAGACGCGTTTCGCGCCGCCCCTGAACACCATGGCGCTGGGGTTCTACGAGATCGACGTCAACGGCCAGCGCGTGGTCTCCCACGCCGGTGACACCTACTCGTTCCACTCGCAGCTGTTCCTGTTCCGCGATCACGATGTCGGCCTGTTCGTCTCGCTCAACAGCGCCGGCGCCAATGGCATCACCGGTCCGATCCGGCGTGAACTGCTGGAGAACTTCGCCGACCGTTACTTCCCGGCTGGCGCCCCCGCCGCGGCACCGGTGGTCGATGCCGCGCTCGCCAAGCAGCAGGCACACCTGCTGGCCGCGCCAAGCTACCTCGATTCGCGCCGCGCCGAGACCGGTATCGGCCGCACCGGCATCCTCACCCAGACGCGCCTGGAAGCCCTTGAGGATGGCAGCCTGCGTCTGCCGCGCCTGAAGCAGCCCAATGGGCAGCCGACCACCTTCAAGCCGATCGCACCGTGGGTATGGCGGGCGAGCAACAGCGAACTGCGCCTGGCCGCCATCCTCAAGGACGGCCAGCCGGTCGGCTTCGCGGTGGATTCCTCCTCGCCGTTCAACGTGTTCCAGCGCGCGGAAGGCTATCGCTCCGCGCTGTGGCTCAAGCCGCTGCTGACCGCTGCGGTGGCGGTGTTGGCGCTGTCCGCGCTGGCGTGGCCGATCGCCGCGTTCGTCCGCCGTCGGCATGGCCGTGTGCTGGGCTGGCCACGCAGGACGCTGCAGGCTTATCGCCTCAGCCGCGCAGCGTGCTGGTTCATGCTGCTGGTGCCTGCCGCAGGGATGGCGGTGATGGCGTGGGCATCGGCGGATTTCGCCCGCCTGGATGATCGTCTGGATCCGGCCGTGATCGGGCTGGGCGTCGCCTCGGTGATCGCGATCATCGGCGGCATCGGTTCCACCGCCTGGAATCTGGTGCAGACCTTCCGCGCCGGACGCGGCTGGCTGGCGCGCCTGTGGGCCGTGCTGCTGCTGGTCTCGGCCTGCGTGCTTGCCTACGCCCTGGTCCTGATGGGCCTGGCCGACTTCGCTCTCAATTACTGACCCGTAGCCCCGCTCCGGGGCTGGAGACACCCTGTGAAACTGACCCTGCAGATCGACTCGCTTGCGTTGCTGGCCCCGTTCCGGATCAGCGGCTACGTGTTCGAACACGCCCCGGTACTGCGCGTGGAACTGGAAGACGGCGGCCATCGCGGCCGTGGCGAAGCCAGTGGCGTGTACTACTTCGATGACACCCCCGAGCAGATGCTGGCCACGCTGGAACTGCTGCGTGCACGGATCGAAGCCGGCATCACCCGCGCCGAGCTGCAGCAGCTGCTGCCCCGCGGTGGCGCGCGCAACGCGCTGGACTGCGCCCTGTGGGATCTGGAAGCCAGCCGCACCGGCAAGCGTGCCTGGGCACTGGCCGGTCTGTCGCAGACGCGTCCGTTGCTGACTACGTGGACGCTCGGCGCCGATGACCCGGCGACGATGCAGTCGATCGCGACCGGACGCTACGCACCTGCCAAGGCGCTCAAGCTCAAGCTCAGCGGCGACCTGGATATCGACATCGAGCGCGTACGCGCGGTGCGCAAGGTGCGCCCGGATGTGTGGATGGGCGTGGACGCCAACCAGGGCTATACGGTGGATGCGCTCGATGCCCTGATCCCGGTGCTGCTGGACAACGACATCAAGCTGCTGGAACAGCCGCTGCCGCGCGGCCGCGAAGCCGAGCTGAAGGGATTTGCGCGGCCGCTGCCGTTCGCTGCCGACGAGAGCGTGCAGGACGTTTCGGAAATCGAGGCGCTGGCGGGTCTGTTCGACGTCATCAACATCAAGCTCGACAAGGCCGGCGGGCTTACCGAAGGCCTGGCGATGGTCGGCAAGGCACGCTCGCTGGGCATGCAGGTGATGGTCGGCAACATGATCGGCAGCAGCTGGGCGATGGGGCCGGCCTTCATCGTGGGCCAGCATTGCGATGTGGTCGATCTGGATGGGCCGTTGTTCCTGCGCGACGACCGCGTGCCGGGCCTGCGTTACGACGAGGGACTGGTGCATTGCGACGACGCCGTGTGGGGCAAGGGAGTGCAGGCATGAGTCTCTTGCGCCCCCTGATCTCCGGCCTGCTGCTGGCCTCGACCGCCGCGTTCTCGCCGCTGCATGCGCAGGCGCCCACGCCCGTTGCTGCGCCGGCACCGGCAGCTGCCGAGGCCACTGACCGCATCGCGCCCGCACCGGCCGCCACGGGCACCTTGGATGCGGCCCGCGTCGATACCTTCCTGGATGGCCTGGTGCCCTACCTGATGGCCCAGGGCGATCTCGCCGGCGCCGTGGTCACCGTGGTCGAGAACGGCAAGGTCGTCACCGAACGCGGCTTCGGCTTTTCCGATGTCGAAAAGCGCACCCCGGTGGATCCCAGGACCACCCTGTTCCGCCCCGGCTCGATCTCCAAGCTGTTCGTCTGGACCTCGGTGATGCAGCTGGTCGAACAGGGCAAGCTGGACCTGGACGCCGACATCAACACCTACCTGGACATCAAGGTCCCGGCCAAGGGTGAGCCGATCACGCTGCGCCAGATCATGACCCACACCAGCGGGCTGGAAGAGCGCATGCGCTACCTGATCGTGCTGGGTCCGGACCATCCGGCCAACCGCGACAACTACCTCAAGGAGTGGGTGCCCAACCAGATCTCCGCGCCCGGCACCACGCCGGCGTATTCCAACTACGCCACCGGCATCGCCTCGTACATCGTCGAACGCGTCAGCGGCCAGCGCTTCGAGGATTACGCCAGGCAGCACATCCTGCAGCCGCTGGACATGCAGTACGCCAGCTTCGAACAGAAGCTGCCGGCCGAACTGCTGCCGCACGCTGCCAAGGGCTATCTGCTGGGTTCGGGCAAAAACTACCCGGCCGAGAAGAACACCGCGCCGGGCGTGGGCGGTCTGTACGCCTCCGGTTCGGCGATGTCACGTTTCATGATGGCCACGCTCAACCATGGCGAACTGGACGGCCAGCGCATCATGCGCGCGGAAACCAACGCGCAGATGCTGACCCCGCAGCCGGCGATCCTGCCGCATCTGCCGCGCATGGCCCTGGGCTGGATGGCCTCGGACACCGGCGGCTACGACACCCGCTCGCATGGCGGCACGATGCTGTTCTTCTACTCGTGGCTGTGGATGATTCCGGAACGCAACATCGGTGTCTTCGTGTCCACCAACAGCGTGGGGCGTGATGCCGCCGGTTCTGCGCTGCGCGCCCAGGTGTGGGAGCGCTTCGTCGAGAACTTCCTGCCGACCCTGCCGATCGAACGCGCCGGCCCGGGCGTCGATGCGGCGGTGGCGCGCGAGCACGCCGCTGCGCTGGCCGGGACGAGCTGGCAGAGCACGCGCCGCTCGGACAGTTCCTATCTGCGCATGCTGACGCTGTTCGCACCGATCCGTGTGCACCCGCAGGAGGACGGCACGATCACCGTCGATGGCCAGAAGGGCCTCAACGGACAGCTGCTGCGCTGGCGCGAAGTGTCCCCCTGGCTGTGGCAGCAGGAAAACGGCCGCGGCCTGTTGGAAGTGAAGGTCAAGGATGGGCGGCCGGTGTACTTCTCCGGCGGGCCGTTCGCCTCGGTGTTCGGCTTCGAGCCGATTCCGGGCTGGCGCTCGCCGGCGTGGCTGCGCCCTGCCCTGTTCGTCGCGCTGGGGCTGCTGACGCTGTCGGCCGTCCTGCGCATCGGCGGCGTGTTCGTGCGCCGTTACTACGGCGCCACCGCACCGCTCGAGGCCCGTGGCCTGCGCTGGCTGCAGACGCTGTCGGTCACCACGCAGCTGGGCACGGTGGTTGCCTGGGCGCTGTATGTGAAGTCGATCGCTGGCCCGGGCGCCATTTCCTCGTACACCAACGGGCCGTTGATCCTGGTGCAGGCGTTGTCCTGGCTCAGCGTTGTCGTTGCCATCGCACTGGTCTGGGTGGCCGTCCGCGCGCCGGCCAGCTGGCCGCGCGTGCGTCGTTACGGCGCCTGGGTGGTCGCGTTGGCAGGCCTGGTGGTGGCGTTCGTCGCCATTACCCAGCGCCTGATCAGCACCGGCCTGCAGCTCTGACCCCCGGACGCCCCGCCCGATGACCCTCGACGCACCGCACAAGGCCTGGTTCGGGCAACCGCCAGGCCTGACCATCCTGTTCCTCACCGAGATGTGGGAGAAATTCTCCTACTACGGCATGCGGGCGCTGCTGGTCTATTACATGACCAAGCAGCTGCTGTTCTCGCAGGAACAGGCCTCGATGGTCTATGGCCTGTACACCGCGCTGGCCTACCTCAGCCCGGTGTTCGGCGGCATGCTCGCCGACCGCTGGCTGGGCAAGCGCCGTGCGGTGATCCTGGGCGGGGCGATCATGGCGTTCGGCCATTTCCTGATGGCCTTCGATGCGCTGCTGTATCCGGCCCTGCTGGCGATCGTGCTCGGCAACGGGTTGTTCCTGCCGACCCTGCCCGGCCAGGTCGGCGATCTCTACCAGCGCGATGATCCGCGCCGTGGCTCGGCGTTCAACGTGTACTACGTGGGTATCAACCTCGGTGCGTTCCTCGCCCCGCTGATCTGCGGCACGCTGGGTGAGGTATATGGCTGGCACGTCGGTTTCTCTGCCGCCGGCATCGGCATGCTGCTCGGCCTGGTGATCTACATCACCGGCCGCCGCCACCTGCCACCGGATCCGCCGCGCAGCGAACGCGCCACACTGCCGTTCTCGGCCCTGTGGCAGCCGGCCTATCGCCCGCTGCTGCAACTGATGACAATGATCGCCGGTTTGATCGTGATCTTCCGCCTGGCCTACGAGCAGATCGGCAACACCATCGCGATCTGGCTCGACACCGGCGTGGACCGAGTGCTCACTGCGGACTTCACCCTGCCGATGACCTGGTTCTTCTCGCTCAATCCGCTGCTGGTGTTCCTGATCACGCCATTGCTGGTGCGTCGCTGGACACGGCAGGCACGCGACGGCCGCGAGCCGGCTGCACTGACCAAGATGGCGATCGGTGCCGCGGTGGTCGGGCTGTCGTTCGCCTTGGTCGCGGTGCTCGGCGGTGACCCGTCGGCCAAGGTCGGCTGGCTGTGGGCCGCGTTGTTCTTCGTCATCTTCACCTTCGGCGAGCTCTTCATCCTGCCGGTGGGACTGGGCCTGTTCGCCCGCCTGGCGCCGGTGGGCTTCGGTGCCACGATCATCGCGTTCTGGTTTCTGGCCTCGTTCGGCGGCAACCTGCTGGCCGGCGCGGTCGGCACGCTGTGGTCAACGCTGTCCAGCGCGGTGTTCTTCTCGTTGATGGCCGGCACCTGCATGCTCGTTGCGATGCTGCTGCTGCGCCTGGAGCGACGTGCCCGACCGTTGCTCGCCGCCAATGCTGCACCTGCACAGCACGAGGCCACCCCGGCCGACGGCGCCGTGCGCGCGGGTTGACGTCACCACGCTGGCCCGCAGGCCGGCCGCCGCGGTGATGGCGGCCGATAGCGGCCCGTTCTCCGGCGTACGCGCCACGGACCGCGCGACCGGGGCGAACACGGCCTCCGGACAGGCTCGGAATGCTGCGACGCAATAGTCCTTGATAGGACGATGTTTTCTGATTGCGCTTGACATATACCTGATCAGACTAAATATTCCTTACATAGGATTTGTAGGGATGTCGAAATGCCCGATCAGTTTCCGTACGGCCCCCGCCGCCGGTTTTGCCGCGCGGCTGCACTGACCGCCAGCCTCCGCGCCACTCGCGCCGCTGGCCAGCAACACGGCCTTGCCCCTGCCAACGCCCGTCGTCTGCCACTTCATTCCCCCACGCCCCCTCCCCTGACCGACGTGCCAACCCGGCGCGGCTTCGACAGCGCGCGCGTCCTCTCCCCTCCACGGTGGTTCCCGCCGTGCACGGCCGTCGTTCTTCCTGCCTGACCCTGTTCCTGATTCCTGAGAGCCCGCCACATGCGCAAGCCGATGAAACGCTCGATCCTCGCCTCCACCGTCACCTTGTGCTGCATGGGCCTTGCCACCACGGCGATGGCCCAGGATGCGGACGCCGATGGCAGCCGCAGCACGCCCGATGTCGTCGAACTGGATCGCGTGGTGGCCACCGCGCAGAAGCGCAGCGAGAACGTCATGGAAGTGGCCGCCGGCGTCAGCGTGATCAGCGAAGAGCGCCTCGAAGCGTTTGGTGCGACCCGCTTGAACGACTTCGCCGCCTACGTCCCCGGCTTCCAGGTGGACAGTGGCGGCGCGCCGGGCCAGACCACCATGGCACTGCGCGGTGTGGCACCGCTTGGCGGCGGTTCGATCATCGGCACCTATATCGATGACACCCCGATCGGCCCGAGCAGCAACAAACAGCGCGCGACCACCTACGCACTGGATCTGCTGCCGTATGACATCCAGAGCGTGGAAGTACTGCGCGGCCCGCAGGGCACCCTGTATGGCGCCAGTTCGATGGGCGGTCTGTTCAAGTACATCACCAAGGCGGCCGATCCGGATGGCTTCGAGTTCCGCGCCGGCATGGACGTCAATGCCACCAAGGAAGCCGGCGATGTCGGCACCGGCGTACGCACCTCGTTCAACGTGCCGCTGATCGAAGGCAAGCTGGGCCTGCGTGCCAGCCTGTCGCGCCAGGGCACACCCGGCTATGTGGATCAGCCCGACCTCACCGGCGAGGACGCCAAGGACAGCAACGGCTACTACCAGCTGGCCTCCCGCCTGGCGCTGACCTGGCGCATCAGCGACACCGCCAACCTGCGCGTGCAGGCGTTGTCGCAGATCGTGGATGCCGACAATTCCAGCGCGGTGGGCCTGACCTATCCCACGCTGGAGCCGATCCGCGGCCCGCTCGAAGGCATCCTGCAGCGCGCCACGCCGTACCGGATGGAAACCGACTACTACTCGGCGATCCTGGACTGGGATCTGGGCAACGTCGATTTCGTCTCCGCCACCAGCTTCTCCGAAACCCGCATGGACGAAGTGCAGGATTCCACGCTGGTCTATGGCGCGGCATGGCCGCTGCTGACGCCGTACCCGGCCGGCCAGGCGCAGTTCGATGTGTTCCTCGGCACCCGCAAATGGACCCAAGAATTCCGCCTCAGCTCCAAGGAGAACGAACGTTTTGAATGGTTGCTGGGCACCTTCTTCACCGGCGAGAAGAACACCAACCGCCAGCAGGTCAGTGCCTACGATGCCAACGGCATCCCGCTGCCGTTCAATCCCGGCACCGCCAGCCTGCCGGGCACCTATGACGAGCAGGCGATCTTCGCCGACGTCACGTACAAGTTCAGCCCGCGTTTCGACGTTTCCGCCGGTGTGCGGCACGCACGCAACCAGCAGGATTTCGAGCAGCACAGCATCGGCCTGCTGTACGGCCCGCGGCCGATCGACCTGGCCGACTCCGCCGATGACAGCGTGACCACGTGGAAGCTGGCCTCGCGCTGGCACCTCAACGACGGCGCGATGATCTATGCGCGCTACGCCACCGGCTACCGCCCGGGGGGACCGAACGTATCGACCTCCGGCGTGGTGCCGATGACCAAGGCCGACACGCTGGACAACTTCGAGCTCGGCTTCAAATCGCACTTCTGGGACCGCCGCGCGATGATCGATCTGGCATTGTTCCGGATCGACTGGGACGACATCCAGGTGCGCGTCTCCGAGAATGGCCTGAGCTGGATGGGCAACGCCGGCAGCGCGCGCAGCCAGGGTGCGGAACTGAGCCTCATGGTGCGCCCGGCCGAGCGCCTCACGCTTGGCCTCAATGCCGCCTACATCGATTCGAAGATCGGTGACGTACCGGCCTCCAGCGGCCTGGTCTCGGGCAGCCGGATGCCGATGACGCCGCGGCTGAGCTGGTCGAGCACCATCGATTACGACTTCGATGTGAGTGACCAGTGGCAGGGCCGGGTCGGTGCCGGCTATCGCGTCACCGGCGAGCGCGTGGCCGGGGCGTACGACATCGACAGCTACAACGCGCTGGACCTGCATGCCGAGCTGACCAACATGACGTGGACGGTCCGCCTGTACGCCCGCAATGCCACCGATGAGCGCGCCTACGTGTCCACCGGCTCGGTGCGGGACGCGCTCAACCGCTACGTCGCGGTGACCGGGGTGCCGTTGCAGCCCCGCACGATCGGCATGTCGATCGACTATCGCTACTGAGTGCCCCAGCACCGGGCCCGGTGGCGCGCATGCCGTCGCCCGGCACGCCGTCGGAAGAGAGACTAAAGGATTATCCTGATTGGGTTGCATATTCTCTGATTAGGACATATACATACCCAACCAGGTCTAACAACTGCGAGCCCATCGTCGTGAATGCCTCCCATCTCTTCTCTCCCCCGACTACTGGATCCCCCATGAGCGCAACGCCCACCGCTGCCGTACAGGCCCTCGCCGCCCTCCCCCAGCCGTACCTGCTGTTCCTGGGTGATACCACCGAAGCGGGCTTCGCCAAGACCGCGATCGGCCTGCATGACTGGGCGCCGGAAGTGTGCGTGGCCGAATGGAGCCTGCCGGGCTGCCCGATCAGCACCGGCCTGCCGAGCATGACGCCGGCACAGGCGCGCGCCGCCGGTGCACGTGCCATGGTGATCGGCGTGGCCAACGGCGGTGGCGTGATTCCGCCGCAGTGGCTGCCGGCCCTGGTCGACGCCTTGGAAAACGGGCTGGACCTGGTCAGCGGCATGCATCAGAAGCTGGGTGACATTCCGGAACTGGCGGCCGCGGCCGAACGCCACGGGCGCGAACTGATCAACGTGCGCGTGCCGCCCCGCGGCATTCCGGTCGGCAACGGCCGCAAGCGCACCGGCAAGCGCGTGCTGACCGTCGGCACCGACTGTGCGCTGGGCAAGAAGTACACCGCACTGGCACTGGCGCGCGGCCTGCGCGGGCTCGGCGTGGATGCCGACTTCCGTGCCAGCGGCCAGACCGGCATCCTGATTGCCGGCAGCGGCATTCCGATGGACGCGGTGGTCGCCGACTTCTCCGCCGGCGCCGCCGAACTGCTCAGCCCGAATGCGGCCGACGATCACTGGGATGTCATCGAAGGCCAGGGCTCGCTGTTCCACCCCGCCTACGCCGGTGTCAGCCTCGGGCTGCTGCACGGCAGCCAGCCGGATGTGTTCGTGGTCTGCCACCAGCCGGGGCGCAAGCATGTGCTCGGCTATCCGGACTACCCGCTGCCCTCGATCGAGGAAGTGATCGCGTTGACCGTGCAGCTGGGGCGCCGGACCAATCCCGATATCCGCTGCGTCGGCGTCAGTCTCAACACCCATGGCATGACCGACGCCACGGCAGCCGCCGCCTGTGCCGAAGTCAGCGCGCGTCTTGGTCTGCCGGTGGCCGACCCGATGCGGCAAGATGGTGAATTCAACCGTTTGCTGGAGGCCTGCATCGCATGAAGATGACATCCCGTACCTTGAGCCTGTGCGTGGCGGCGCTGCTGGGCCTGAGCCCGCTCGCCGCGTTCAGCGCCAGCAAGACCAGCCCGGTGGAAACCGAAGTTGCGCGGCTGGCCACCCTGATCGACGGCAAGGTCGGTGTCTCGGCGTGGCGCCTGGATGGCAAGGGCGAGCAGGTCCATCTGAATCCTGATGAAGGGTTCCCGATGGCCAGCACGTTCAAGGTTGCGGTCGCGGCGGTGATCCTGACCAAGGTCGACGCCGGCGAACTGACGTTGACCACGATGGTGCCGGTGCCGAAATCGTTCTATGTCGATTCGGAAGTGATCGCGGACCGCTTCATCCATGACGGTGTGAGCCTGTCGGTGCACAACCTGCTGGAGGTCATGCTGACCCAGAGCGACAACACCGCCACCGACGTGCTGGTGGCGCAGGCCGGCGGACCGGCCGCGGTCACCGCCTGGCTGCGCGCACAGGGCATCGAAGGCCAGCGCCTGGATCGCAACACCCGCCAGCTGCTGAGCGATATCTTCGGCCTCGGCGATGCGCCGCTGACCAAGGAACGCGTCGCCGAGCTCACCCTCGATCCAGAGGTGGTCAAGCGCACCAAAGCCGGCAACGAAGCCTTCGACAAGGATCCGCGCGACACCTCCACGCCGCGCGCGATGTCGACCCTGTTGACCAAGCTGTTCACCGGCAAGGCCCTGAGCCCGGCCAGCACCGAGGTGCTGGTGCAGATCATGGAACGTTGCCGGACCTGCAGCGCGCGCCTGCGTGGCAGCCTGCCGCCGGGCACCAAGGTGGCCGACAAGAGCGGTACCGTGGCCGGCACCGTCAACGATGTCGGCGTGGTCACCCTGCCCGATGGCAGCCAGTTCGCGATCTCCGTGTTCGTCAAAGCCAGCAATGCCCCACGCAGCGAACGTGAGCGTGTGATCGCCGAGATCGCCCGCACCGTGCGCGACTTCTACCTGCTGCAGCCGACGGCCGCGCACAAGTGACCGCCGCCGCCAGCCGGTTCCAGCGGTACCTGTTGCCCGGCCTGGCGTTCAAGTCCGCCGTGATCGGCGGCGGATACGCGACCGGCCGTGAGCTGGCGGAGTTTTTCCTGCCATCGGGCCCCTGGGGCGGCCTGGCCGCGATGGTGTTGTCGATGCTGATCTGGAGCGTGATCTGCATCCTGACGTTCCTGTTGGCCCGGGCGATCCGGGCCAACGATTACCGCACCTTCTTCCGTCATCTGCTGGGCCGGGGCTGGTGGACCTTTGAAGTGGCCTACCTGGCGCTGATCGTGGTGGTGCTGGCGGTATTCGGCGCGGCCGCCGGCGAACTGGCCGCGACCATGTTCGGCTGGCCGCGGATCGTCGGCACGCTGGTGCTGGTGGCGATCATCACCGGCGTGGTGCAGGCCGGCACCACCGCCGTCGAACGCATGTTCAAGCTGATGTCGGCCTTCATGTACCTGGTCTACGCCATTGCCGCGTGCCTGATCCTCTATCGCTTCGGCGGCGGCGCGATGGCGCAGCTGTCCAACACCCATGAACTCGGCCAGGACTGGGTGCTCAACGGCGTGACCTACGCCGGCTACAACATGTTCGCGGCGGTCTCGATCCTGCTGGTGGTGCGCCACCTGCTGTGCCGGCGCGATGCGGTGATCGCAGGCGCCCTGGCCGGCCCGTTGGCGATCCTGCCGGCCATCGTGTTCTACGTCTGCATGATCGCGTTCCTGCCGGACATCGCCGACGCGCCCCTGCCCTCGGACCTGATGCTCGGCCAGCTCGGCCTGCCGTGGTTCCAGTGGTTGTTCCGGCTGATGATCATGGTCGCGCTGGTCGAAACCGGGGTCACCCTGATGGCCTCGGTGGACGGCCGGATCAGCGTCAACTGGAAAGAGCGCACCGGCGCTGCCCCCGGCCGCGGCATGCGCGTGGCGATCATTGCCGCCATCCTGCTGATGGCCGTATTCCTGGCCGATGGCATCGGACTGGTCGCGCTGATCGCGAAGGGCTACCGGCTGCTGGCGTATGCCATTCTGGCTACCTACGTGGTGCCGCTGCTGGCGTACTCGGCGTGGCAGATCTGGACGCGCCGTGGGCAGGCCTTCACCGCGCCCGTGGGTGAGCTGCCCGATCCGCGTCCTGCCCTGGCCGATGCACTCGGCGCTCACCCGCCACAGGCAAAGACCAGGAACTGATGCAGTGCGCGTGCCGGCGCGGACAGGTCTTCGTCCGGGCGCCAGACCAGGCCGACTTCCATCGGCGGCACCGCATCGGTGAGGGTGCGTACGTCGATCCGGCGCCCCTCCAGCGACCACGGCCGATAGACCATGTCCGACAGGATGCTCACCCCGAAGCCATAGGCGACCATGCCGCGCAGCGCTTCCAGCGACGAGGTGCGGAACACTACGTTGGGTTCGCGCCCGACCGAGCGCCAGTAGCGCATCGCCGACTCCTGCCCTTCGTCGACCATCAGCATGATGTACGGATACGGCTCGACGTCGGCCGGGCTGATCACCGGCAGCTGCAGCAGCGGATGCGACTCGGACAGCCACAGCTGTCGGCGCGAGCGGATCAGTACCTGCCGCCGCAGCACATAGGGCTCGGCCATGTTGGAAATGATGCACAGCCCGAAATCGAGGTCGCCGCTGCCGACGCCCTGCTCGATTGCGGCACGGTCCATGTCCACCAGATCCACCTCCACCTGCGGGTAGGAGCGCTTGAAGCGCGCCAGCAGGCTCGGCAGGAAGTAGCCAAGCACGGTGTAAGACGCGCCGATCCTCACCCGGCCCGGCAGGGTGTTGGCCAGGAACATCGGCTCGCTGAGCGCGTCCTGCAGGGTGTCCAGGATGTGCCGCACATGCTGGTGGAACCGGTGGCCCTCGGCGGTCAGCCCGACCCCGTGCGGCATGCGGTCGAACAGCTTCAGACCTAGCGAGGCTTCCAGCTGGGCGACCGCCGTAGTGATGACCGACTGGGAGACGTGCAGCTTGCGCGCGGCCTGTGAGAACTGGCCCAATTCGGCGGCTTCGGCAAAGTACCGGAGCTGGCGCAGCGTCATGTTGGCGGGGATTTGCATGCACGGGCTCCCACGGAACGAAGATATCTGAATAAACAATACCTCATACGCAATTAAACAAATTTACGATAAGCCGCTGTGCCTCTAGACTTCACACTGGGTGCAATGCGCCATGGCCCCAGCCGCCTTGCAAGCGCTGGTCCTTACCCGCTTCGCGACGAGATCCTGACCGGATGTCGGCGCGCCAACATCGCCATTACCGTTGCCCCCCGCCTGCGGTATGCCTGTAGCTCCATGACCCAAGCCCAGCGAGGCCCCTGACATGTCATCACCCCAGATCCCCGCCACGAGTGAACCGTTGCGTTTGCACGTGCCCGAGCCCAGCGCCCGTCCCGGCGAGGCCACCGACTTTTCCTATCTGAAGCTGAGCCCCGCCGGCGCGGTCGACAAGCCGCCCGTGGATGTGAGCGCCAGCCAGACAGCGCCGCTGACCGGCCAGCTGATCCGCGTGCTGGACGACAACGGCGACGCCGTGGGCCCGTGGGCCGCCGACATCGACGACGCCGTGCTGCTGCGTGCCATGCACGCCATGCTCAAGACGCGCGCCTATGACGCGCGCATGCTGATCGCCCAGCGCCAGAAGAAGACCTCCTTCTACATCCAGTGCCTGGGCGAGGAAGCCATCGCCGTCGGCCAGACCCTGGCGCTGCGCGATGACGACATGCAGTTCCCGACCTACCGCCAGCAGGGCATCCTGGTCACCAAGGAAGTGCCGATGGTGGACATGATGTGCCAGGTGCTGTCCAACGCGGCCGACCCGCTGAAGGGCCGCCAGCTGCCGATCATGTATTCGTACAAGGATTACGGCTTCTTCTCGATCTCCGGCAACCTGACCACCCAGTACATCCAGGCGGTGGGCTGGGCGATGGCCTCGGCGATCAAGGGCGACACCCGCATCGCCACCGCATGGGTGGGTGATGGCGCCACCGCCGAAGGCGACTTCCACGCCGCGCTGACCTTCGCGCACGTGTACCGCGCCCCGGTCGTGCTCAACGTGGTCAACAACCAGTGGGCGATCTCCACCTTCCAGGCCATCGCCGGCGGTGAGAACACCACCTTCGCCGCGCGCGGCGTGGGCTACGGCATTCCGTCGCTGCGCGTGGACGGCAACGATCTGCTGGCCGTGTACGCCGCTTCGCGCTGGGCCGCCGAACGCGCCCGCAGCAACCTGGGGCCGACCCTGATCGAGTGGGTCACCTACCGCGCCGGCCCGCATTCCACCTCGGATGATCCCTCCAAGTACCGTCCTGCCGACGATGCGCAACAGTTCCCGCTCGGCGATCCGATCGACCGCCTGAAGCAGCACCTGATCAAGCGCGGCCTGTGGAGCGAGCAGCAGCACGACGCGCTCCGCGCCGAACTGGATGCCGAGATCCTGCGTGCCCTCAAGGAAGCCGAGACCCACGGGTTGCTCGGCAGCGACAACCGTCCCGGCGCGGCCCTCATGTTCGAAGACGTCTACAAGGACATGCCCGAACATCTCCGTCGCCAGCGTCAGCAGTTGGGAGTCTGAACACATGAGCGGGATTGAACAGAACAACACCGGCGGTACGCCGATGACCATGATCCAGGCGCTGCGCTCGGCGATGGACGTGATGCTGGAACGCGACGACAACGTGGTGATCTTCGGCCAGGACGTGGGCTACTTCGGCGGCGTGTTCCGCTGCACCGACGGCCTGCAGACCAAGTACGGCAAGCAGCGCGTGTTCGATGCGCCGATTTCCGAGAACGGCATCGCCGGCGCGGCGATCGGCATGGCCGCCTACGGCCTGCGCCCGGTCGCTGAGATCCAGTTCGCCGATTACATCTACCCGGCTTACGACCAGATCGTCTCCGAAGCGGCGCGCATGCGTTATCGCTCCGGCGGCAGCTTCACCTCCTCGCTGGTGTTCCGCACCCCGTGCGGTGGTGGCATCTACGGCGGCCAGACCCACAGCCAGAGCCCGGAGGCGATCTTCGCCCATGCCACCGGCCTGCGCACCGTCATGCCCTCCAACCCGTACGACGCCAAGGGCCTGCTGATCGCCTCGATCGAGAACGACGATCCGGTGATCTTCCTGGAGCCCAAGCGCCTGTACAACGGCCCGTTCGATGGTCACCACGACCGCCCGGTCACCGCGTGGTCCAAGTACCCGGACAACCTGGTGCCGGAGGGCTACTACAACGTGCCGCTGGACAAAGCCGCCATCGCCCGCGAAGGCAAGGCACTGACGATCATCACCTACGGCACCACCGTGTGGGTGGCCAAGGCCGCCGCCGAAGATGCCGGCATTGACGCCGAAGTGATCGACCTGCGCAGCCTGTGGCCGCTGGATCTGGAGGCCATCGTCACTTCGGTCAAGAAGACCGGCCGCTGCATCGTGCTGCACGAAGCCACCCGCACCTGCGGCTTCGGCGCCGAACTGGTCGCCCTGGTGCAGGAGCATTGCTTCTACCACCTGCAGGCCCCGGTGGAACGCGTTACCGGCTGGGACACCCCGTATCCGCACGCGCAGGAATGGGACTACTTCCCGGGTCCGTCCCGGGTCATCGATGCAATGCAGCGCGTGCTGGAGGACTGAACCATGGGACATCACGTCATCAAGATGCCGGACATCGGTGAAGGTATCGCCGAAGTCGAACTGATCACCTGGAAGGTCGAGGTCGGTGGCCCGGTCGCCGAAGACCAGGTCGTGGCCGAAGTCATGACCGACAAAGCGATGGTCGAGATCCCCTCGCCCGTCGCCGGTACCGTCGTCTCGCTGGGCGGCAAGCCCGGCCAGATGATGGCCGTGGGCAGCGAGCTGATCCGCCTGGAAGTTGAAGGCGCCGGCAATGCCAGCGCCGCCAGTGCGCCGGCCGCCGCCGCACCTGCCGAACCGGTTGCTGCGCCCAAGGCTGCCGCGCCTGCGCCTGCTGCTGCGGCTGAAGCTGCACCCGTTGCCGCGCCGGCCAAGGCTGCCGCAGCGCCCGCGCCCGCCCCTGCCGCCAAGCAGGACGCGCGCGGCGCGGTGACCAACGGCGTGCTCAACGCCGGTGAAGCCCCGCTCGCCTCCCCGGCCGTGCGTCGCCGCGCCTGGGACCTGGGTATCGAACTGCGCTACGTGCCGGCCACCGGCCCGGGCGGCCGCATCCTGCAGGCCGATCTGGACGCCTACGCCGCCGCCGGTGGCAAGGCGCAGCCGGCCGGTGGCAGTGCCGGTGGCAGCAGCTACGCGCGCCGTACCGGCGAGCAGCAGGTGCCGATCATGGGCCTGCGCCGCAAGATCGCGCAGAAGATGCAGCAGTCCTGGTCGACCATTCCACATATCACCTATGTGGAAGAAATCGACGTCACGGAAGTGGAAGCCCTGCGCGCCAAGCTCAACGAGCGCTGGGCCAAGGAGCGCGGCAAGCTGACCCTGCTGCCGCTGCTGGCACGCGCCGTGGTGCTGGCCGCACGCGACTTCCCGCAGATGAACGCCCGCTTCGATGACCAGGCCAACATCGTGACCCGCTATGAGGGCGTGCAGCTGGGCATCGCGACCCAGAGCGAGCTCGGCCTGTCGGTGCCGGTGGTCGCGCATGCCGAATCGCTGGACCTGTGGCAGACCGCCACCGAGATCGCGCGCCTGGCCAATGCCGTGCGCGTGGGCAAGGCCACCCGTGAGGAGCTGTCCGGCTCGACCATCACCATCAGCAGCCTCGGCGCGGTGGGTGGTGTGGTGTCGACCCCGATCATCAACCATCCGGAAGTGGCGATCGTCGGCGTGAACCGCATCATCGAACGCCCGATGTTCCGCGAGGGCCAGGTCGTGGCGCGCAAGCTGATGAATCTGTCGTCCTCGTTCGACCATCGCATCGTCGATGGCATGGATGCGGCCGAGTTCGTGCAGGCGATCCGTACGCGCCTGGAAACCCCGGCCCTGCTGTTCGTGGAGTAAGCGATGTCCAATACCCTTCAAACCCAGCTGCTGATCATCGGCGGCGGTCCCGGCGGTTACATCGCCGGCATCCGCGCCGGCCAGCTCGGCGTCAAGACCATCGTGGTCGAGGGCGTCAATCCGGGTGGCACCTGCCTCAACATCGGCTGCATTCCGTCCAAGGCGCTGATCCATGCCGCCGAGGAATTCGCCAAGGTCACCGCCTATGCGGCAGGCACCTCGCCGCTGGGCATCAGCGTGCAGGCCCCGTCGCTGGACCTGGCCAAGACCGTCGCGTGGAAGGCCGGCATCGTCAAGAAGCTGACCGGTGGTGTCAGTGCACTGCTGAAGAAGAACGGCGCGCAGCTGATCAAGGGCTGGGCCACGATCGTCGACGGCAAGACCGTCGAGATCGCCGGTGCCGCCGAAGATGGCGGCACGCTGCGCATCAGCTGCGAGCACCTGCTGCTGGCCACCGGCTCGGTGCCGGTGGAACTGCCGTTCCTGCCGTTCGGTGGCAAGGTCATCTCCTCCACCGAAGCCCTCTCGCCGACCTCGCTGCCGAAGCAGTTGATCGTCGTCGGTGGCGGTTACATCGGCCTGGAGCTGGGCACGGTGTACCGCAAGCTCGGCTGCGAGGTCACCGTGGTCGAGGCCCAGGAACGCATCCTGCCGGCCTACGACGCCGAGCTGACCAGGCCGGTGGCCACGCACCTGGAGAAGTCCGGCGTGAAGCTGCTGACCGGCCACAGCGTGCTCGGCCTGGCCGACAACGGCCAGCTGCGCGTGCGCGACAAGGACGGTAACGAAATCGCGCTGGACGCCGACCAGATCCTGGTCGCGGTCGGCCGTCGCCCGAAGACTGACGGCTTCAATCTGGAATCGCTGCAGCTGGATCTGACCGGCAAGGCGATCAAGATCGATGACCAGTGCAAGACCTCGATGCGCAACGTGTGGGCGATCGGCGACGTCGCCGGTGAGCCGATGCTCGCGCACCGGGCGATGGCGCAGGGCGAACTGGTGGCCGAGATCGTCAGCGGCAAAAAGCGCCACTTCGTGCCCGCCGCGATTCCGGCGGTTTGCTTCACCGACCCGGAAATCGTGGTGGTCGGGCTGTCACCGGACGAAGCCAAGGCGCAGGGCATCGACACCAAGGTCGCACTGTTCCCGTTCGCGGCCAATGGCCGTGCGATGTCGCTGGAATCCGCCGATGGCTTCGTGCGCGTCGTCGCGCGCAGCAGCGACCACCGCATCCTCGGCTGGCAGGCCGTGGGCGTGCAGGTCTCGGAGCTGTCGATTGCCTTCGTGCAGTCGATTGAGATGGGCGCCACGCTGGAAGATATCGCCGGGACGATCCATCCGCACCCGACGCTGGGTGAGGCGGTGCAGGAAGCGGCGCTGCGTGCGTTGGGGCATGCGTTGCATATCTGAGGCAGGTCTGTAGGTCCGAGCCATGCCCGGACGCTTTGCAGTCACCAAGACAAACGGCCCGCACCGCGGGCCGTTTGCTGTTGGCGGCAATCGCTGCGGCACGCTCGTGTACCGGCCTGTGCAACATGGCGCTATGACCGGCCGCCAGGCTCCTACTTCTGGTGGCTGCTGGAATCCAGTGCCGAGTTCTCTTTGCTCTTCAACTGCTCAACCAACCGCTGCCCCACCTCCAGCGCCGAAGCCGGGTTCTGCCCGGTAATCAGCTCGCGGTCAACCACCACATGCCCCGTCCACGGCGTGGTGTTGCTGCTGAACCTTGCACCGGCCCGCTGCAGCGCAGTCTGCGGGTAGAACTTCATCTCACCGCCGCCCAGCAGCGGCTTGGCCTGCTCTTCTTCCTGGTTGCTGATCGAACAACGTCCGCTGCCGGCCAGAAGCGGACTGCTGCACTTCTGCTGCCGCAGGCTTGCGGCAGTACGAAATCCGATCGCTGAATCCGGCTACACGCTGAATTATTAATCACACCAGTTGTAGGATCGAGCCGCTT
>Ga0160437_1000034_pt1 | contig 100664 bp, 100 predicted proteins | sample HID1975I_E0MG_FD_108227 | JGI IMG/M metagenome (GOLD analysis project Ga0160437, IMG submission 108227) | Enriched soil microbial communities from UW Madison campus, WI, USA - HID1975I_E0 MG | ecosystem: Environmental > Terrestrial > Soil > Unclassified | place: USA: Madison, Wisconsin... | reverse complement strand
GAGGGCTGGACCTTCGGCGCGCCATAGCCCAGAACCTGTCCCCATTGGGGCCGTGAACGACCGGCCTCCAACATGACTGACAGGGACAGTTCGGCTATGAAACATGCACTGCTGGCGGGGATCGCCTGCCTTGCTCTCGGTCTGGGAGCACACGTCTCGAATGCGGCCCCCGCGCCCAAATCCGCTCCCCCATCCGCTCCCGCCGCCACCCCGGTATCGGTCGCACTCGGCAAGCCGGCCACGCCGTGGAAGAGCTTCGTGAACCGGACGATAGAGAGCTGGATGGCGCAGGATCCCTCCTTCGCGGTCTATCAGGGCGCGCACCAGTTCGACGGCAAGCTGCCCGACTGGAGCCCCGCCGGGCTCAAGGCACGCGGGGCATTCCTGAAGAAGGTGATCGCCGATGCCGGCGCCTTCGCCAGCCTCTCCGCCGAAGACCGCTTCGAGCGCGACTACCTGGTGCAAGTCGCCAAGGGCCAGCTGTTCTGGCTGGAAGACGCCGACAAGCCGCACAACAATCCCGGCTTCTACATCGAGAACGGCCTCGACCCGAACGTCTACGTCAGCCGCGCCTATGCCGACAAGCCGACGCGCATGAAGGCCATGATCGCCTTCTTCAAGGCCGTGCCCACCGCCGCCGCGCAGATCCGCGGCAACCTGAAGACGGCGATGCCCGCCAGCTTCATCAAGCTCGGCACTGCGGGCTTCTCGGGCTTTGCGGAATATTATCGCGGCGACGCCCGCACCGCTTTTGCCGATGTGAAGGACGCCGCGCTCCAGGCCGAGTTCAAGGCCAGCTCGGAAAGTGCGGCCAAGGCCATGCAGGACCTTTCCGACTGGCTCGGCAAGGCCACGCCCACCCAGGACTTCGCGATGGGGGCTGAGCGCTTCTCGCGCATGCTCGCCGCCACCGAGGCCGTCGATGCCCCGCTCAGCGAGTTGGAAGCCGTGGGCCGCGCCGATCTCAAGCGCAACCAGGACCTGCTCAAGGCCGCCTGCGCCGAATATGCCCCCGGCAAGGACATCCAGGCCTGCTTTGACAAGATGCGCGCCGACAAGCCGGAAGGCGGCCCCGTCGCCGCCGCGCGCCTGCAGATCCCGGAACTGACCGCTTTCGTGCGCCAGCACGATATCGCCACGATCCCCGGCACGGAACAGGCGCTGGTGGAGGAAAGCCCGCCCTACAACCGCCAGAACTCGGCCTATATCGATCCCGCCGGGCCGTTGGAGAAGGGCATCTCCTCGGTCTACTACATCTCGCCGCCGGACCCTTCGTGGTCGCAGCAGATGCAACAGGACTACATCCCCGGCAAGAATGACCTGCTGTTCACTTCGGTGCACGAAGTCATGCCCGGCCACTTCCTGCAATTCCTCCACTCGAACCGCTCGCCCTCCTGGGTGGGCCGCCTCTGGGTGGGCTATGCCTATGCCGAAGGCTGGGCGCACTATGCCGAGGAAATGATGTGGGACGCGGGCCTGGGCAAGGGCGATGCCGGCGTTCACGTCGGCCAGCTGTCGAACGCGCTGCTGCGCAACTGCCGCTACCTCTCGGCCATCGGTCTCCACGCGCGCGGCATGACGCAGGAACAGTCCAAGCGCATGTTCATGGACGAGTGCTATCAGGACGAAGGTACCGCCGAGCAGCAGGCCGCGCGCGGCACTTACGATCCGGCCTATCTCAACTATACGCTGGGCAAGCTGATGATCCGCAAGCTGCGCGACGACTGGACCGCCTCGCGCGGTGGCCGCGCGGCCTGGAAGCCGTTCCACGACCAGTTCCTGAGCCACGGCGGCCCGCCGATCCCCCTCGTGCGCCAGGCGATGATGCAGGAAGATGCGCCCCACGCGATTTTCTGAGCGGATATTTCATAAAAGCAACTGGACCGGCGCCCCTCCCTCGCGGTAAGGGCGCCGGACTTGTCGCGCGCATCGCTCATGCCGATGCGCCGGGCCGGCTTAGCTCAGTTGGTAGAGCACCTGATTTGTAATCAGGGGGCCACGGGTTCGAATCCTGTAGCCGGCACCACTTCCCGACATCCTTCGAAACAACGAAAGCCGCGGCTTCAGACCGGGAGCGCGCCCATCGAGGCGATCTCGCCGAAGTAGGCGGCCAGGCGGTCCGCGGCATCGCCCGTGAGTTCGATGAAGGCGCGGCGGCGGTCGTTTTCGTCGCAGACGCGCTGGAACAGGTTGGCCTGGACAAGCGCCCCGATCCAGCGCAGCGCCGTAGTGGGCGGAACGCCCGAGGCGATGCAGAGCGAGGTGACGGAGACTTGCTTGCCCTCCACCCGCGCCGCCGCGAGATCGAGCAGCATGTCCCAGGCGGGGTCCGCGAAGAACTCGCCTTCGATGAAGCGCGAACGCAGCTGGCGCTGGCGGATCACGCGGCGGATCAACCGGGCCTCGGGCAGCGCCGCCGTGCCGGCAAGGGGGATCGCGCGTCCTGCCGCCATGTCGCGTGGTGATTGGCCCGACGGCGCCGCGCCGCGCGGCGCGCTGACGGTGCCCGCCGAACCGGACGATCTCGCGAAAGGCGATTCGGCCTCGCGCGGGGCCAGGCGGTCGATATGACCGGCGATCTGGCCCACTTGCTCGGTGAGGCGCAGCAGCATCAGCCGGTCGTCTTCGGACAGCTCCCTCAAGCGCGCGGCGGGAAAGCCCGCCAGGACCTGCCCCAGCGCGATCACCCGCTCGGCGCGGTTGGGATCGACCAGCAGCAGCGGTGCCGACATGTCCATGCAGGCAAAGACGTCGTCGAGCGCGTCCACCGAGGTCGAGACGATCAGCCGCGTGCCCCCGCCGGCCGCCTGCATGTCCAGCCGGGCGAGCGCCGCCATCGTAGCGGCATCGACCAGGGGACAATCGAGCAGGACCACGTCGGCCTGCGGCTTTCCTGCATTGCCGAGAAGCGCATCGAGAGGGGCGGCTACGGCAACATCGAGCCCGGCGCCCACGGCATCCTCGCGCATGGTCGCGCGCAGATGCGGTCGGTCCGCGAAGATCGCCAGCGAGACCGCCCGGCCGCCGGATGCGTCCTGCTGCCCGCCATAGGTGAAATCGGCGAAGTCCCTATCCCGCATCTTCGTTCGCCCCCGCTCCGAAACCTGCCGACAACGGGTAGGTCGAAGCCCGGGGGAGTCAACGCGAACTAAGGTTAAATCCTTGTTACCAGCCGGATAGCTCGCGCCTGACGAGGGCTTCGAGCATGTCCATGCCCGCGGCCCCGTCGTTCAGGCAGCCGAGCACGGCCATCGTCTCCCCACCCGCTTCCTCGAAGACTTCGCGCCCGCGAATCGCCAGTTCCTCCAGCGTTTCCACGCAGTCTGCCGAGAAGCCGGGCGCTGCTATCGCAAGGCGCCGTGTTCCGGCCTTCGCCTCGGCCGCCAGCACGTCTTCGGTCGAGGGTTCCAGCCACCGGGCGCGGCCGAAGCGGGACTGGAAGCTCGTCTCGATCCGCAAGTCCGGACGGCGCCGGGTCAGGCGCTCGGTGAGCAGGCGAGAGGTTTCGAGGCAGTGGGGATAGTAGGGATCGCCCAGGTCGGCCGTGCGCTGCGGCATGCCATGGAAAGAGAGCAACAGCACTTCGGGCCGGAAGTCCAACGCCTCCACCTGGCCCAGCAGGTCGGCCTCCAGGGCATCGATATAGGCGGGGTCGTCGAAATAGGGCGGCAGGGTGCGGATCGCGGGCTGCGCCCGCATCGTGCCCAGCGCCTCGCCCAGCTTGTCCATGACCGAAGCCGTGGTCGCACCGGAATATTGCGGATAGAGCGGCGCGATCAGGATGCGCTCGCAGCCGGCCTGCGTCATCGCCTCTAGCCGCGAGGGCAAGGACGGATTGCCGTAGCGCATGGCCCAGTCCACGCGCGCACGCGCGCCCAGCCGCTCCTGCAACCGCCCGGCCTGGGCCCGGGTGATCGCGGCCAGCGGGGAGCCGTCGGGAGTCCAGACCTGCTGATAGGCATGGGCGGACTTGGCCGGACGAGTGCGCAGGACGATGCCGTGGAGGATCGGCTTCCAGGCGATGGCCGGGATCTCCACGACGCGCGGATCGGACAGGAATTCGGCCAGGTAGCGCCGCACCGCCGGGGCAGTGGGCGCATCCGGCGTGCCGAGGTTCACGAGGAGCACGCCGATCCCGCCATCGGCCTGTTCGGCGCGGCGCGGTTCGGCCGATTGCCGGTCTCTGGTGGCCATTACATATCCTCGGCAAAGAGCGGAAGGCGGCGGAAGCGGAGCCCCGTCGCCGAAAAGAGAGCATTGGCCACCGCAGGGGCAACCACGGCAACCCCCAGTTCGCCCGGATCGGCGGGGTCTTCCGTGCTCTCGATGAAGTCGACCTCGATCGCCGGGCAATCGGCAAGGGTCGGCAAGGCAAGGTCGGACAGGCGCTCCCCATCGGGCCGGCCGCCCGCATAGTTCGGGCTGCATCCCAGCGCGAGGCCCAGGCCGAAGACGAGCCCGCCCTCGACCTGTTGGCGGGCCACATCGTAGTTCACGATGCGGCCGATGTCCGCCACGGCGCTCAGCCGGTCCACGCGCACGCCGTTCTCGTCGCGCCGGGCGCTGGCGACCACGGCGATCCGGCCATCGCCGATGACGTGGCAGGCGATGCCCTGCCCGCTGTTGTCGCCGCCGCCGCCCCACTGCGCCAGGCCCGCCGCGCGCTGGAGGCATTCGGCCAGGCGCGGGTCATGCCCCAGCATCGCCATGCGGAACGACAGCGGCTCGCGCCCGGCGCGGTGCGCCAGTTCGTCCACGAAGCTCTCGTTGAAGAACGCGGTGTAGCCATGGGCATTGCCGCGCATCCGGCCGGTCGGCAGGTCGATCGCGGCCGGAATGTGGTCGACGGCCAGGTTCGGTACCGCATAGGCCGGAACCGCCCCTTCCACCGCCATCGGATCGGCAGCCTCGGCCACGGCGTCCAGCGCATCGAACGCGGACTCTCCCGAGAAGAAGCGCCGACCGAACGCGCGCGCCGTGGCCGGCGCGGCGATCCTTGCGCGCCAGCCGGTCGGCCGCCCTTCCGCATCGGGGCGGGCAGCCATGACCGCAACGGCCGGCGCCCGCGGCAAGGTGGTGAAATGCTCCTGCCGCCGCGAGAAAGTAAGCTGAACCGGCCGCCCGGCCTCGCGGGCCAGAACCGCGACTTGCGCGGCATGGGCGCATTCCAGGCGCCGGTCGAAGCTGCCGCCGATCGGCATCGGATAGAGCACGACATCGACCGCCTGCAGACCCAGCGCACTGGCCGCAGCCACGCGGGCGGCCTCGGGCGCCTGAGTGCCGATCCAGAGTTCGAGGCGCCCATTCTCGTAGCGCGCGGTCGCGCTGGCCGTCTCGATCGTGGCATGGACGGCGGGAGCGACCTCGTAGCGGATCTGGACCGGCAGCGCGCCCGCGATGGCCGCCGCATCGCCCCCCATATGGAGGCGGCTGGGCGAGCCCATCGCCATCGCCTCGTCCAACGCACTGTCGACATCGCCGCTGTCGCTGCCCCGGGCGACGCGAAAACGGGGGCTGGCGCGGGTCAGCGCCGTCTCGGCCGTCCACCAGTCCTCGGCCAGCGCCGCCACCCAGTCCGGCCCTTTGACGAAACGGAGGAAGCCGCGAAGGTCCTTGCCCGCGCCATCGTCCAGGCCCGAGAGGCTCGCCTTGCCGATCGGCGCCTGGCGGATCGCGGCGCGGACCATGTCGGGCAGGCGGACGTCGCCGGCAAAAGTCCACGATCCGTCCACTTTCGAGGGAAGGTCGAGCCGCGGGTAGCGCAAGGGGGCGCCGGGCAGGAATTCGCCGGGCTTCTCGGCCATGGCCTCGGCCCTCAGCGGGGGCGGGTCGGGCGGCGAGAAAGTCGCCGCTTCCGCTGCCAATGGTCCGAAATTCAGGCGCTTGCCCTCGTGCAGGACGAGGCCGCCGGACACTTCGCACGCCTCGGGCGCGACGTTCCAGCGCGCGGCAGCGGCCTGGACCAGCAAGGCGCGGGCCGAAGCGGCAGCGGCGCGGGCGGGGCCTTCATAGGCGGCAACTGCGGTACCGTCTGCCGTGGCGTTGAAGCGGTGATCCTCGGCCCAGCGGCGCGCGGCGAAGCTGTCCGGCGCTTCGGCCAGCGCGGGCATGGCGGGCATCCACAAGGGCGCCCACTTCGCGGCCAGCACGGCATTGGCATAAAGCGCGCTGACCGGCGCGGGTTCGACCGCCACCTGCCGCCAATCCGCGCCGAGTTCGTGCGCGACGATCTGCGGCAGCAGCGTCGTGACACCCTGCCCCATCTCCACTTGCGGCACCGCCACGCTGACCACGCCGTCCGCCGCGATCTTGATCCAGGCGCCAAAGGCATATTCGTCGCGGCCGGGTTCGAGCGGCAGCGGAAAGCGGCGGGGGCGCAGCAGGTAGCCCACCGCCAGTCCGCCGCCCGCGAGCGCGCCGATCAGGATCCCCCGGCGCGAGATCCGCGCGCCGGACACCGAACCCTCGGAAGCATGCCCCCCGGAAACAGAGAGGCGCGGCCCGGCCATCAGTGGCTGTCCAGCCAATCCGAAACGCGCGCGGCAAGCGCGGCGAACGCCTCCGCCTGCGGTCCGTTTCCGGCCGCCGGGGGCGTGCCTGCATCGCTGTCGCGGCGGATGACGATGTCGAGCGGGATGCGGCCCAGGAAAGCCTGGCCCATGTCCCGCGCGGCCGCCTCGGCCCCGCCCGCACCGAAGGGATCGCTCACTTCGCCGCAATGGGGGCAGGCATAGCCCGCCATGTTCTCCACCACCCCGACAATGGGCACGCCGCTCTTTTCGAACAGCTCGATCGCGCGGGTTGCGTCCATCAGGGCCAAGTCCTGCGGCGTAGAGACGATCACCGCGCCGGCGGGCTTGAACTTCTGCAGCATCGTTAACTGGACGTCGCCGGTGCCGGGCGGCAGGTCGACGACGACGATCTCGGCATTGTCCCAGTGGCCTTCCAGCAATTGGGTCAGCGCCCCGGCCACCATCGGCCCGCGCCAGGCGATCGCCTGGCCGGGCTCCAGCAGATTGGCCATCGACAGCACCGGCACGCCGAACGCGCTGGCCACCGGCACCAGCCGGCTTTCATGGGCCACGGGCCGCTGCCCCTCGGTGCCGAGCAACCGGGCCTGCGAAGGACCGTAGATATCTGCGTCCACCAGGCCGACCTTGCGGCCCATGCGCGACAGCGCGACCGCGAGGTTGGCGGCCAGGGTGGACTTGCCGACCCCGCCCTTGCCCGATCCCACTGCCAGGATGCGCCGCGAGGGTTTGTCCGCCATCACCGCCACGCGCACGTCGGCAACGCCGGGAGCGCCCTGCAGCGCCTCTGCGACGCGGGCTTCCAGCCCGGCACGGTCCTGCACCGAAAGGCCGGTGGCATCGATCACGACGCTGGCCGTGCCCTCGGCCAGCCGCAGCGACTGGACGCGTTGGGCGACCTCCGCCGGCAGGAGCGCTTTCAGTCGATCGGCGTCCGGACTTGTCATCTCATCCTTTTCCAAAGCTTGGGGGAATTTGCGGTTCAGGTGGAGCACTGGGCGAAAAAGGGCAAGAGAGGCACTGTTTTTGTGCGAATAGCGCACCTATAGATAAGGGCATGAAAGCTATTGGTGATGCAATCTCGCCCGAAGGTCTTGCCATGAGCGGGCGTCAAAGCCCCTGGGGCGGTGACGGCGGGAACTCGGGCGACGGCCCGCGGGAGGGGTCCGAAGGCGGATCCGGCGACGGTCCGGCCGGCAGTTCCGGCGAAGGCCACGACGGCGGCTCCGATGAGGACGCCTCTGGCGACGGCGAAGCGGCGAAAGGTCCGCGCGGCGAAACCCCGCCCCGCCCATCCGACCGTCCGGCCGACAAGAAGGGCCCGCGCAATCCCTGGCTTCCCAGCGGCGATACCCCGCCGCGTCGCTCCGCCGGTCTCGACGACATATTCCGCCCGCGTGAACCGCGCCGCACCAGCGGCGGTGGCGGCGGCGGGTTCGGTCCCGGCGGCGGCTTTCCCAACATTCCGCGCCGCGCCGACGGCAAGTCGTGGCTGCCGCTCGGCATCGGCGTGGCCGTGGTCGCGCTGCTGGCCATGAGCAGCGTCCACATGCTCGGCCCCAAGGACCAGGGCATCGTCACCCGGCTGGGCGGCTATTCGCGGACCATCGATTCCGGCCTCTCGCTGAGCCTGCCCTGGCCGATCGAGGCCGTGGACGTCAGTGACGTGCGCAGCTTCAAGGTCTATTCGATCCCCGACGGCGACGGCGAGAAGCTGATGCTGACCAGCGACAAGAACCTGGTCGACCTCAGCTACCTGGTCCGCTGGAACATCAAGAACCTGAAGGACTACAGCTATCGTCTCGCCGACCCGGAAGAGACGGTGCGCGAAGTGGCCGAAGCGGCGATGCGCGCCTCGATCGCGCAAGTCACGCTTAACCAGGCGCTCTCGGGCGCCGGCCGTGCCACCGTGGAGCAGGACGTGCGCGAACGCACCCAGCGCATCCTCGACTATTACCGCTCCGGCGTCTCGATCCAGGGTGTGGAAGTGAAGAAGGCCGATCCGCCGGCCAAGACCCGCGAGGCTTTCGACCAGGTCAACGTCGCCCAGCAGGAAGCCGACCGCGACCGGTCCAAGGCCCGCGCCTGGGCGCAGCAGACCCTCGCCCGCGCACAAGGCGCCGCGGCTTCGTTCGACAAGGTCTACGAACAGTACAAGCTGGCGCCCGAAGTGACGCGCCGCCGCATGTATTACGAAACGATGGAGGGCGTGCTGCGCGACAACGACGTGGTCGTCAGCGATTCCAAGAACATGACGTCCTACCTTCCCCTGCCCGAAGTCCGGCGCCGCCCGCCCGCCAGCGACGAAACCGTCGTGACCGTGCCCGCCGGCCCTGCCGCCGCTTCCGCGACCCCCGCCACCAAGGGAGGCCAGTGATGAACAGCTTCTGGCAGGACTTCAAGCTTCCCCTCATGCTGGGCGGCGTGGCCGTGGTCGCGCTCATGATGAGCATGATCGTGGTGCCCGAAACCGAGCAGGCCGTGGTGGTTCGCACCGGCCGGCCGATCACCGTCTACAACCCCTTCAAGCCCAAGGCCGACTACGGGCAGACCGGGGCGGGCGTGCATTTCCGCATCCCCCTCGTCGACCGCGTGATCCGCATCGACAAGCGCCTGCTCTCGGTGGACATGCAGCAGCAGCAGGTGCTCTCCACCGACCAGCTCCGCCTGAACGTCGATGCTTATGCCCGCTACCGCATCATCGATCCGGTGAAGATGGTCGAAACCGCCGGCACGACCGAAAACGTCACGCAGCAGCTGGAGCCGATCCTTTCCTCGGTCCTGCGCCAGGAACTGGGCAAGCGCACGTTCGAATCGCTGCTCACGGCCGAGCGCGGCAAGGCCATGGAGAACATCCGCGACGGGCTTGACCGCGAGGCCCGCGAATATGGCGCCCAGGTCGTCGATGTGCGGATCAAGCGCGCGGACCTTCCCGAGGGCGCGCTGGAAAGCGCCTTCACCCGCATGCAGGCGGCCCGAACCGAGGAATCGCGTACGATCGCCGCGCAGGGCCAGAAGGACGCCCAGATCATCCAGGCCGAAGCCGAAGCGCAGGCTTCCAAGATCTATGCCGACAGCTTCGGCAAGGATCCGCAGTTCTACGACTTCTACCGCTCCATGCAGAGCTATTCGGTGACATTCGCCAAGGGCGACAACGGGAAGACCATCCTGCTTTCGCCCGACAACGCCTATCTGAACCACTTCAGGGAACCCTGACCGGCGCGAAGCGCTGAATGGCCGCCTATTCAAACCCGGTTAAGCTCTCACAGGTTCAATCGGAACAAGTCGGCGGATGGTGACGCTGCACCGCCAAGACGGAGGAATTAAAGGACGTGAAGCCCGTGCGATACGCTTATGGACTGACCACAGCGCTCCTGCTGGGGGGCGCGACCGCCACTTTGGTGACAGGCTTCCCCGCCGGAGCCCAGGTTGCCCAGAACGAAGCCAGCCAGATGGCCCGCGTGGTGCCTCGCGCCGGCGCGCCGGACAGCTTTGCCGACCTGACCGAGCAGCTCCAGCCTGCCGTGGTCAACATCTCCACGCGCCAGCGCGTGCAGGTGGCGGGCGGCGGCGCCAACCCCTTTGCGGGCACGCCTTTCGAGGGGCTGTTCGGCGGCGGTGGCGGATCCACCCCGCAGACGCGTGAAGCGCAGTCGCTCGGCTCGGGCTTCATCGTGTCGGCGGACGGCTTCATCGTCACGAACAACCACGTGATCACGGCCGAGGGCAAGGGCGAGGTGGAATCCATCACCGTCATCATGCCTGACGGTACGGAATATCCCGCCAAGCTGATCGGCAAGGACGCCGCATCGGACCTGGCCGTGCTCAAGATCACCGCCCCCAAGGCCCTGCCCTACGTCAAGTTCGGAGACAGCTCCAAGGCGCGTGTGGGTGACTGGGTGATCGCCATCGGCAATCCCTTCGGCCTGGGCGGCACGGTCACGGCGGGCATCGTCTCGGCCGTCTATCGCAACACCGGCGCCGGCGGCGCCTACGACCGCTACCTGCAGACCGATGCCTCGATCAACCGCGGCAACTCGGGCGGCCCCATGTTCGACATGAAGGGCCAGGTGATCGGCATCAACAACGCGATCTTCTCGCCCACCGGCGGCAGCGTCGGCATCGGCTTCGCGATCCCGGCCGAGATCGCCTCGCCCATCGTCGAGAAGCTGATGAAGGGCCAGGCGATCGAGCGCGGCTATCTCGGCGTCACGATCCAGCAGCTCAACGAAGACCTCGCGGATTCGATGGGCCTGGAACACAACAAGGGCGAGTTCATCCAGAGCGTCGTTCCCGATGGTGCCGGCGCCAAGGCCGGCATCCAGGCGGGTGACGTCGTGGTGAAGGTGAACGGCAAGGAAGTGACCCGCGACCAGACGCTGTCGTTCCTGGTCGCCAACACGGCGCCCGGCACGCGCATCCCGGTCGAGCTGATCCGCAACGGCCGCCGCATGACGGTGACCGCCACCGTCGCCAAGCGCCCGACCGACGACGAGCTTCAGCAGACCTTCGACCCCGGCACCGACCAGGACAGCGATCCGCTGGGCAATTCGCCCAAGCAGGCCGACAGCGCGGTGCAGAAGTCGCTGGGTCTCTCGGTCACCCCGCTGACGCCGCAGATCGCCCGCCAGATCGGCGCGGCGGAAGGAACCCGCGGCCTGGTGATCGTCGGCGTCGATCCCAGCTCGGATGCCGGCCAGAAGGGCTTTGCCCGCGGCTTCATCATCCTCTCGGCCAACAATGCCCCGGTGACCACCCAGGCGGACCTGGAGAACGCGATCAAGGCCGCCAAGGCCGACGGTCGCAGCGCGATCCTGCTGCGGGTCCAGCCACGCGGCCAGCCCGCCGCCTACGTCCCGGTGCGCCTGCGCTGAGACCCGGCCCCGCCGAAAACAGAAAAACCCGCCGGAGCGATCCGGCGGGTTTTTTCTTGGGCAGGACGCGTTAGCCTTCGCGCGCTTCGTTCGGGGCAAGGAAGGGCAGCGTCAGATCCGGTGAGCACGCTGCAGGGGATGGCAGGGCTTTATGAGGCCCGCGCTCCCTCTTCCTTCCAGCGACATGCCCTGAGCCGGTGGCAGACATCGCAGCCACAAAAAAGCCCGCCGAAAACGCGCGGCGGGCTCTTTCGTTCTTACGGGAAGCGGGGTCAGTCGCCCGGCGTGCGGGTCGCCGTGGGCCGCGGGCCGGCGGGTACGGGCCGCGCGCCGGGCGCCGTCTGCCGCTGCCCCGGAGCATTGCCCAGGCCCTGCCCGGCACGAAGCCCCGGATCGTCGCTGCGCGAGCGGCCAGTGGCGCGGTCGAGGAAGTCCTCATTCGCTGCCGGCGGGGTCTGGCCGGGGCCGTAGTCCGGCATCTGCGGCTGGCCGGGGCCGGCGCCGGGTCCTACCGAGCCATCCTCGTAGCGCGGCTGGCCATCCGGTCCCGGCGCGCCCGGAACCTGGCCGCCGGCGCCGTCTTCCGGGCGCACGATGTTGCCGTTCTCATCGACGTAGTAATAGTCGTTGGGATTGCCCTGCATGGCTTCGTCGTCAGGTTCGAGCTGCCATTCGGGAAGCTTCACTTCCGTCTGGAACTGCTCGACCGGACGCTTGGCCACCGCCACCTTCATGTAGTCCGAGAAAGCGCGCGCCGGGGCATGGCCGCCCGAAAGGCCGGGCACCGGACGGGCATCGTCGCGGCCCATCCATACGCCGGTGGTGATCCCGCTGGAGAAGCCGAGGAACCAGCCGTCCTTGTTCGAGCTGGTGGTGCCGGTCTTGCCGGCCACGGGACGGCCGATCTGCGCGGCGCGGCCGGTACCGGTGGCGACCGTGGTCTGCAGCAGGTCGGTAATGCCCGCCGCGACATTGGGCGGCACCAGGACTTGTCCGCGCGCGGACTTGTGTTCGTAGAGCACGTCGCCCGAGGCTGCCGTCACCTTGACGATGCCATAAGGCTCCACCGAAGTGCCGCCTGCCGAGATCGCCGCGAAGGCGCGGGTCATGTCGATGACGTGGACCTCGGACGTGCCCAGGACCATCGCCGGCTTGGTGTTGATCGGGGTGGTCACGCCGAAGCGGCGCGCCATGGAGGCGACGGTGCCGAAGCCCACTTCATTGCCGAGCTGCGCGGCCACGGTGTTCTTCGAATAGGCGAAGGCGGTGCGGATATCGATCTGGCCGGCGAAGTTGCGGCCATCGTTCTGCGGGCTCCAGCCGTCGATCGTCACCGGTTCGTCCACCACGCGGTCGTCAGGGGTGTACCCCGCTTCCAGCGCCGAAAGGTAAACGAACAGCTTCCACGCCGAACCGGGCTGGCGCAGCGCGGTGGTGGCGCGGTTATAGTTCGAATTCACGTAGTCCGTGCCGCCGACCATCGCCAGCACCGCGCCGTCGCGGTCCAGGCTGACCAGCGCGCCTTGTGCGCCCTTGGGGGCATTGGCGGTGATCGCGCTCGTCGCGGCCTGCTGCATCTTCGGGTCGAGCGTGGTCCAGACCTCGATCGGCTCGTTGGTGTCGGGCAGCAGCATGTCGAGCTGGGGCAGCGCCCAGTCCGTGAAGTAGCGGACCGCGTTCTGGCCCTTTTCCTTCACCACCTTCACATCGGCGATGTCGGCCTGGTCTGCCTCGCTCTGGCTGATGGCGCCGTTCTTGACCATGAGGCCCAGCACCACTTCGCCGCGATCCTTCGCCGCTTCCACATCCGCGGTCGGCGAATAGTTGGAAGGCGCCTTCACCAGGCCGGCGATGATCGCCGCCTCGCCGGTGGAAAGCTCGGTGGCCGGGTGGCCGAAGAACTTGCGGCTGGCCGCGTCGATGCCATAGGCCCCGCCGCCGAAATAGACCTTGTTGAGGTAGAGTTCGAGGATCTGGTCCTTGTTGAACTTGCGCTCCAGCGCCAGCGCCAGCACCGCTTCGCGCGCCTTGCGCGTGAAGGAGCGGCTGTTGTTCAGGAAGACGTTGCGCGCCAGCTGCTGGGTGATCGTCGAGGTGGCCTTGGCCCGGCCGCCGGTCGTGGTGGAAACGTAGACGGCGCGCAGCAGGCCCAGCGCGTCGACGCCGATATGTTCGTGGAAGCGGCGGTCCTCCACGGAAACCATGGCGCCTTTCATCACTTCGGGAATCTGGTCGTAGCTCAGCCACTTGCCATAGCTCGGTCCGAGCGAGACGAGTTCGGTGCCGTCACGCGCGCGGACCACGATCATCTGGCCGTTCTGGCTGCTCTTGAGCGCGTTGTATTCCGGCAGCTCGCTCATCGTGAAGACGACGGCGGTGCCCAGGAATATCACGCCCAGGACGACAAGCGCGCAGCCCCATATCAACACGCCGCGAACGATTCGGCGCCAGAGGGGTTTTTTCTTGGCAGAAGAGGAAGGCCCGCTGGTGGAGCGGCGCCGGCCGGAATCATTGGCCATTTTCTAGGTACAAATCCCTTAAGCGGGCCAAGCGGCCCGAGCGCTTCCTACACCGTGGACGCGCCTATTGTAACCCGGCGTTAACGGGCAAATGACGATCTGGACATCCGCCCATGGAGCCGCCGCTTCACAGCGTGGCGTAGAGCGCCAGCATCCGCTGCCAGGCCTTGTCCGCGGCATCCGGGTCCCACGCCGGGGAATCGGGCACGCACCAGCCGTGATCGGCCGGATAGACTTCGACTTCCGCCGGGCGGCCCGCGGCCGCGGCGGCCTGCTTCAGCTCGGACTTCTGCGCCGGCTGCTTGGCATCGTCGTTGCGGGCGATGGCGAAGAGGAACGAGGCCTGGGTCCGCGCCAGAAGGCGGTGCGGACTGTCCGCCTTGTCGGTCACCAGCCCCGCCCCGTGGAAAGAGGCGGCCGCGCGCACGCGCGTCGGCACGGCCGCGGCCGCGCGCACGGTGAACGGGCCGCCCATGCAGTACCCGTTCGAGCCGATGCCGCGCTTGCGGTCCACGGCTTTCTGCTCGTCGAGAAAGGCGACATAGGCGGCGGCATCGCGGGAGATCGCCTCGGGCGTCAGCGCGGCGCGCAGCGGCTCGACTTTGGCCTGTCCTTCCGGGGTGCGGAATGCGGCGAAGCTCTCGAACACCGGAGCGGGCTCTCCGCGGTAATAGGGATTCACGACAAGGACCGCATAGCCTTCCGCGGCCAGAGTGCGGGCCATGATCTTCTTCGCTTCGCGCAGGCCGGCGATATCCGGCCACATGATCACGCCGGGGTGGCTACCCTTGGCGGGATGGACGAAGAAGGCATCGGCCACGCCGTCCGCCGTCGTGATCGAGACCATCCGCTCCTGCACGGAATTGGCAGGATGAGTCTTCATGATGCTGGTGCTGCAGCCTGCCAGCGCGGCGCTGGCGCCAAGCGCCGCGAACTCGCGCCGGTTCAATCCCCGGCGCGCGAGGTTGCCATCTTCAGCTTCGGCCGTGAAGTCATCGCACATCGAAAGGCGCTCCGGTCCTTGGAAAATCAGGTTGTTGCGGCAAGGCTACCCAACCGGGACCGGGAAGGCGAGCATTTGCTACGCCGGGCGGGACAGATTCAATCGCCCGGGAAATTGAGTTCCAGGTTCACCGCATTGGGATCGACCAGGAATATCTGCCGCAGCCCCAGCTTCGGATGGTCGCTCACGCGGTGGGCAAGGCCCAGTTCCTCGATCTTCGCCGCAGTCTCGGCAAAGCCGGTGCAGCGCAGGGCAAAGTGGTGGAGCGCATTCGTCGGCTGCCCGGGACGATAGGCCTCGTAGCGGTCTCCGGCCGTCGTGCGGTCGACCAGGTGAACGATCGCGCTGCCCTGCCCGTCGCGCATCCAGTAACCGGCGATGCCCATGGCGATCGTGGGGTTGTCGCTCCGCGTGAGGCCGAGAACCTGCTCGTAGAACGAGGCCGTCTTCTCGAGATCGTCAGTGAGGATATTGACGTGATCGACGCCGCTGACAGGCATGGCCGCTCTCCCTGGTTTCAATTCGCCGAAAGCGAATTTGGCGGCACCCGCCCACGAAAAGGCCCCTTCGGGCGTTTTCGGACAAAGACTCGTAAACGCACACACCATCGACCGATGCGCGCCCCGCCGCAAGGGTCAGCTGCGGAAGACCACCGTGCGGGAACCGTTCAGCAGCACGCGGTCTTCCAGGTGCAGGCGCACGGCCTCGGCCAGGACGCGGCGCTCGATGTCGCGGCCCTTGCGCACCATGTCCTCGGGCGTGTCCGCGTGAGTCACGGCTTCGACATCCTGGTGGATGATCGGGCCTTCGTCGAGATCGCCGGTCACGTAGTGCGCGGTGGCGCCGATCATCTTCACGCCGCGCGCATGGGCCTGGTGATAGGGCTTGGCGCCCTTGAAGCCCGGCAGGAACGAGTGGTGGATGTTGATGCACCGGCCAGAGAGGAACGCGGCCATCTCGTCCGAGAGGATCTGCATGTAACGCGCCAGCACCACCAGTTCGGCCCGGGTTTCCTCCACCAGCGCGCGGATCTGCGCTTCCTGCCCGGCCTTGGTTTCGCGCGTGATCGGCAGGTGATGGAAGGGGAAGTCCCCGATCATCAGCGAATTGATCGCCTCGCGCGGGTGGTTGGAGACGATCCCTACCACTTCCATCGGCATTTCGCCGATGCGCTGGCGATAGAGCAGGTCAGCCAGGCAATGGTCGAACTTGCTGACCAGCAGCAGCACGCGGCGCGGCCGGTCGCGGCGCGTCATCGACCAGGCCATGCCATATTCGTGGGCAATCGCCCCGAAGCCCTCGCCGAACGCCTCGCGGTCGGCCGAGCCGGGATCGAAGGCCACGCGCATGAAGAACTTGTCTTCTTCGAGGTCGTTGAACTGCTGCGCCTCGATGATATTGCCGCCCGTCTGGGCAAGGTAGCCCGTGACGCGCGCGACGATCCCCGGACGGTCGGCGCAGGACAATGCCAAAATCAGCGGTTCGGCCATCGACCCGGTCCTCAGGCGGAACGGTTGGAAAGCGCGACCTCGGACTCGGCCATGAGCGCGGCAATGATCTCCGTCACCGGCTCTTCCTTGCTGACCATGCCCACCGACTGGCCGGCCATCACCGAGCCGCTCTCGACGTCGCCGTCGATCACCGCGCGGCGCAGGGCACCCGCCCAGAAGTGCTCGATCGCCAGCTGGGCTTCGCCCATGTCGACCTCGCCGGCGTCAAGGCGCTTGGCGACTTCGATCTGCTTGGCGGTGAACTCCTCGGTGCCCTTGTTCTTGAGCGCGCGCACCGGGATCACCGGCAGGCGCGGGTCGACCTGGACGGAAGTCACGGCGTCGCGGGCAGAGGCGCGGAAGAAGGCCTTCTTGAACGCCGGATGGGCGATGGATTCGCTCGCGCAGGCGAAGCGCGTGCCAAGCTGGACGCCCGAAGCGCCCATCTCCAGATAGCCGGCCATGGCCTCGCCGCGGCCGATGCCGCCCGCCACGAAGACGAGGTGCTCCTCGGCCAGCGCCGGCAGGATTTCCTGCGCCAGCACCGAAGTGGAGACCGGGCCGATGTGGCCGCCGGCTTCCATGCCCTCGATCACCAGGGCGTCCGCGCCCGAGCGCAGCAGCTTCTTGCCCAGCGCCAGAGTCGGCGCGAAGCAGATGACCTTGGCACCCGATTCCTTGATCGCTTCCAGGCTGCCCTTGGGCGGAATGCCGCCGGCCAGCACGACATGGCCGACCTTGTGCTTCGCGCAGACCGCGATCAGGTCGAACAGCTGGGGGTGCATGGTGATGAGGTTCACGCCGAAGGGCTTTTCGGTCAGCGCGCGGGTGGCCGCGATCTCCTTGTCGAGGAGTTCGGGGTTCATCGCGCCGCAGGCGATCACGCCGAAGCCGCCCGCATTGCTGATCGCCGACACGAGATTACGCTCCGACACCCAGGACATGGCGCCGCACAGGATGGCATATTCGGTGCCGAAGAATTCGCGTCCGCGCGTCATCAGTGCGGAGGTCTTTGAGGTGGCCATCGATGCTCCCATAGCCGGCAATTCCATAATGAGCGTGCGCCATAGATGGGCGGAAGGCCGTGCACAAGCGCCGCCGCCGATGCACGCTTCCCTCTAACTAATCGCCTGGACCGATCACACTTACATCTTCGTATAGTTTCACCGATCTCCATGCAGGCGTTAAGCCCTTCGCATAGCCGAGAAAATCGACCCGATTTCGATGAGACAAGGAGTGAGACCATGACCGAGACCCCACCCAATGGCGGCAAGTGCCCCTTTGCCCACGGCGAGACCTCGCTCACTCCTACCCCTCTCACCACCGCCTTCGGCGCGCCCGTGGTGGACAATTCCAACTCGCTGACCGCCGGTCCGCGCGGTCCGTTGCTGATGCAGGACGTGTGGCTGCTGGAGAAGCTGGCCAACCTCAACCGCGAAGTGATCCCCGAACGGCGCATGCACGCCAAGGGCTCGGGCGCTTTCGGCACGTTCACGGTCACCGGCGACGTTTCCAGGTACACGCGCGCGAAGTTCCTGGGTGAAGCCGGCAAGCAGACCGAGATCTTCGCGCGCTTCACCACCGTGGCAGGCGAGCGCGGCGCGGCCGATGCCGAGCGCGACATTCGCGGTTTCGCGGTGAAGTTCTACACCGAGGAAGGCAACTGGGACATGGTCGGCAACAACACGCCGGTGTTCTTCGTGCGCGATCCGCGCAAGTTCCCCGACCTCAACAAGGCCGTGAAGCGCGACCCCCGCACCAACATGCGCAGCGCCACCAACAACTGGGACTTCTGGACCCTGCTGCCCGAGGCGTTCCACCAGGTCACCTACGTCATGGGCGACCGCGGCATTCCCAGGAGCTACCGTCACATGGACGGTTTTTCGAGCCATACCTACTCGTTCTATAACGAGGCGGGCGAGCGGTTCTGGGTGAAGTTCCACTTCAAGACCCAGCAGGGCCACGCCCACCTGACCGACGCCGAGGCGGCCGAAGTGGTGGCGGGAGACCGCGAATCGAACCAGCGCGACCTCTACGACGCCATCGAGCGCGGGGATTTCCCGAAGTGGAAGGTCATGGTCCAGATCATGGCCGAGGAAGAAGCGGCAACTTGCGGCTTCCATCCCTTCGACCTGACCAAAGTCTGGTCGCAGAAGACCTATCCGCTGATCGAAGTCGGCATGATGGAGCTGAACCGCAACCCGGACAACTTCTTCGCCGATGTGGAACAGAGCGCCTTCTCGCCCTCGAACCTCGTCCCCGGCATCGGCGTCTCGCCCGACAAGATGCTCCAGGCGCGGCTCTTTGCCTATTCGGATGCGCAGCGGTACCGCCTTGGCGTCAATCACCACCAGATTCCGGTGAACGCCGCGCGCTGCCCGGTCTTCACCAACCACCGCGACGGCCAGGGCCGGGTCGACGGCAACTATGGCGGCCTGCCGCATTACCACCCGAACTCGTTCGGCCAGTGGCAGGCCCAACCCGAGTTCCGCGAGCCGCCCATGAAGATCGACGGCGCTGGCGGTTCTTGGGCCGACTTCTGGGACTTCCGCGAGGACGATCACGACTACTTCAGCCAGCCGCGCGCCCTGTTCGAACTCATCGACGCCGACCAGAAGCAGCGCCTTTTCGACAACACCGCCCGCGCCATGGGCGACGCGCCGGACTTCATCAAGCAGCGCCACATCGACAACTGCACCCGCTGCCATCCGGCTTACGGCCTGGGCGTCGCCAAGGCACTGGGCATGAGCGTGAACCCCGCGCTTTCGCCGGTACCCGAAACCGCCGACTGACCTCCCGGCCGTCGCACGTTCCCCCCGCCCGGCCCTCCCTGGCCCTGCGACGGCCCCGATCCCGCCCCCTTTCCCCCGAGGGGGCGGGATCTTTCTTCTGCAGAACGAGACGCAATCCCGGCGGGATGCGGCCATGTCGCGCGCAGGCCCCGCTTCCGGTCTTCCCCTTGCTTCCTGCCGATGGCACACCCGGACCCATAGAAAAAAGAGTGGGATCATGGACGCCAAGCAGATCTACGCCGCCAAACTGACTTCTGCCGACGAGGCGGTCCTGGCTATCGCCAGCGACAGCGACCTTGCCATGGGTATGGCTGTCGCCGAGCCGCCCGCGATCCTCGCCGCGCTTGCCCGGCGCGCCGAAGCCGGAACGCTGCGCGACTTGCGGGTCTGGTATCTCCTCTCGCAGACCCATGCCGGAAAGACGATCCTGCGCCGCGACTTGCTCGACCGGATCAGGCCGCGCTGCCTGTTCATGGGCGGGGTCGAGCGCGCCCTCGTCAAGGCCGATCCCACGGCGGAAGCGCTCATCGATTTCGTGCCCTGCGCCTTCAGCGGGTCCCCCCGGCTGCTGCGCGACAAGTGCGCACTGGACGCCTGCGTGCTCACCGTCTCGCCGATGGACGAAAGCGGCTATTTCAGCTTCGGCGCGGCCAATGACTACACCTCCGTTGCCGCGCACTGCGCCCGGACGGTGATCGTCGAAGTGAACCCGGCCATGCCCCGCGTGGCCTGCTCGACGCCGCTCCACGTCTCGCAGGTTGCCGCCATCGTCGAGAACGCCGTCCCGCTGCTATCGTTTGGCGAAGCGCCGGCCGCACCCGAGGACGAGGCCATTGCCGCGCGCATCGCCGACATGATCGACGACGGCGCCTGCCTCCAGATGGGCATCGGCAACCTTCCCGCGGCGGTCTGCCGCCGCATCGAAAGCCGCCGCGACCTTGGCATCCATACCGAATTGCTCACCCCGGCGATGGCGGGGCTGGTCCATGCCGGCGCCGTCTCCAACCGGCTGAAGGCCACTCATCCCGGCCGCAGCGTCTATACTTTCGCCATGGGCGACGCGCCGTTCTACCGCTGGATGGACGGCAATCCCGAACTCTACTCGCTGCCGGTCGACGTGGTGAACGACGCCGCCGAGATCGCCCGGAACGACAAAGTGGTCTCCGTCAACGCGACGATCCAGGTCGACCTTCAAGGCGCCTGCAATTCGGAGTTCATGGGCGGGCGGCAGTTCTCGGCAGCGGGCGGCCAGCTCGATTTCGTGCGCGGCGCCTATGGATCGAAAGGCGGCGTCTCGATCATCGCCTGCCGTTCTACGGCGAAAAGCGGCACCGTCAGCCGCATCGTCCCGCGGCTCGACGGCCCGGTGACGACGCCCCGCAACGACGTCCACTGGATCGTCACCGAGCACGGCGCTGCCAACTTGCGCGGCAAGAGCCTGCGCGAACGGGCCGCGCTGCTGATCGGCCTGGCGGACCCTCAATTCCGGGACGAACTCGCCAAGGCCCTTTGACGGGAGCCGTCAAGAGAGGCCGCGGTCAACGCCCACACCGCAGGACGCGCCTGCGGCCGCGCCGCGACCTTGTCTGCGGAATTCGATCCAGCGCCATGTCGGAGCGCCAGAGCCTAGATCGCCGCCGCGCCCAGTCGCACGATCCAGTCCGCATGACGCCTCTTGAGTTCCCGCTGCCAACCGAGCCCGATTTCCTCGCCATCAAGCACTTCCAGCACTTCGAAGGCCAAGGATTCCGAGCCGTGTTCATTCCACGCCGCCTGCAGGCCGGGATGCGGGGAACCGCCGTGGCGCAGGCTGAAGAAAATCCGGTTGCCGATCGTCGCAAGGTCAGGCGCGCGGCCCACCCACACCTGGGCCGCCGCCTCGCAGCGCACCGCGTAGATCCCCCGCTCCGGTTTGCGCTGGCGATATGCCGCGACTGCCGCCTTGCGATCCATGATTTTCCTTTCTCGAGTCCTGATATTTTCACCCGGATAAATTGACTCGGCCGCAAAATCAAATTATCCGGGTAAAAATCATTCAGGATGGCTCGATGACACGGAACTGCACCGCCTTTCTTGGCATGACCCGCATAGCGCGCGGCAGCCCGGACCAACTCGTCGCCGCGCTGCGCGGGCGCGAGGACGGACTGCTCGTGTTCGACGATGCGGATGGCAGGGCCGTCGATCTCGACTGGCGCGGCGTTCCCGCGCTTGCGCAGGAAGAAGCGCCCCGGCGCCGTGGCCGGCCCAGGCTGGGCGTCACCGCCCGCGAAGTGACCCTGCTGCCGCGCCAGTGGGACTGGCTGTCCCGCCAGCCCGGCGGGGCCTCGCAGGCGCTGCGCCGTCTCGTCGATGAAGCGCGCAAGGCCGACGGCGGACGTACCGCGCGCCGCGCAGCGCAGGAGCGGGCCTACCGCGTGATGTCCGCACTCGGCGGCGACCTGCCCGGCTTCGAGGAAGCCTCACGCCTGCTTTTCGCGGACAAATTGGAGGAACTGGCCGCAGCGCTCGCGCCGTGGCCTGCCGACCTCAGGGACCATGTGCTCGAACTCGTCCAGCCGCGCGCCGAAGACTGAAACGAAAAAGGCGGCGCTCGCCGCGCCGCCTTTTCCTGTTCGATGTCTCGCACCCAATCGGGTGCGCCGTCGGCGCTGGGCCGTCGTGCTAGGCCTTCAGGCGGCGGCGTCGAGCCCGTAAGCGGTGTGCAGCACACGCACGGCCAGTTCGGTCTCGTCCGTGTCGATCAGGACCGAAACCTTGATCTCGCTGGTCGAGATGGCGATGATGTTGATGCCGCGGTCGGCCAGGGTCTTGAACATGGTCGAGGCCACACCGGCGTGGCTGCGCATGCCGACACCCACGACGCTGATCTTCGCGACATTGCTGTCGGCGATCATGCGGTAGTAACCGATGGCTTCCTTGCGTTCTTCCAGAAGCGCCTGCGCGCGGACGAGGTCGGCCTGCGGCACCGTGAAGGTGACGTCGGTCTCGCCTTTGTCCTTGGCGACGTTCTGGATGATCATGTCGACGTTGATGTTCGATTCCGCGAGCGGCGCGAAGATCGCGGCCACGGCACCCGGACGGTCCGGCACGCGGGTAAGGGTAACCTTGGCTTCGTTCTTGTCGGCGGCGATGCCGGTGATCAGCTGGCGTTCCATGTCGCTTCCTTCTTGTTCGGCATTGGCCAGTTCCTCGTCGCTCACGATCATCGTGCCGGGCAAGGTATCGGCGGCCGGGGCATTCTCGTCGATGAACGAGGACAGCACCTGAACCCGCACGTTTTCCTTCATGGCCAGCGAGACGGAACGGGTCTGCAGGACCTTCGAACCGACCGAGGCCAGTTCGAGCATTTCCTCATAGGTCACCAGCGGCAGCTTGCGCGCCTTGGCGACGATGCGCGGGTCGGTGGTGTAGACGCCGTCGACATCGGTGTAGATGTCGCAGCGGTCGGCCTTGACCGCCGCCGCCACGGCCACGGCCGATGTGTCCGAACCGCCGCGCCCCAGCGTGGTGATGCGGTTGTCCGGCGAAACGCCCTGGAAACCGGGGATCACCGCGATCTCGCCCGCCGCCATCGAGGCCAGCAGCGCTTCCGAATCGAACTCCTCGATACGGGCCTTGGCATGGGCGTCGTCGGTCTTGATCGGCAGCTGCCAACCCAGCCAAGAGCGTGCCTTGCAGCCCATCGCCTGCAGCGTCAGCGCCAGCAGGCCCGAAGTGACCTGCTCGCCCGAAGCCACGACAACGTCGTATTCGGCGGGATCGTAGAGCGCATTCGCCTCGCGGCAGAAGTTGACGAGGCGATCGGTCTCGCCCGCCATTGCCGAAACGACGACCGCGACTTCGTGGCCCGCTTCCTGCTGGCGTTTGACGATACCCGCCACGCGCCGGATTCGCTCGGTGCCGGCCATCGAGGTGCCGCCGAATTTCATCACGATACGTGCCAAGGTGCCGTTGCCCCCTTCGGGTTGTGCGCAGGAGAGATGCGCGTGTGGATAAGAGTCGGCCGGGCTGTTAGGGGGGAGTCATGGATAATGCAACTGCTTCGAACACGCCTTCTCGCGCAACAATCGATCCGAAGGAAGCCGCTCACTTCGGCGCGATGGCGGCGGAATGGTGGGATCCCAAGGGTTCCTCGGCCATGCTGCACAAGCTGAACCCGGTACGCCTGGCCTTCATCCGCGCCGAGATCGACCGCCACTTCTCCACCGACTCGCGCATGCTGCGGCCTCTTGCAGGCAAGCGCGCGCTGGACGCGGGGTGCGGCGCCGGCCTGCTTTGCGAACCGCTCGCCCGCCTGGGCGCGGCCGTGACGGGCGTGGATGCAGCGGCCGAGAACGTGGCTTCGGCACGCAGCCATGCCGAAGCCATGGGGCTACCCATCGCGTACCGGCACGGCGAACTCGGCCAGCTCGGCCTCTCGGGCTTCGATCTCGTCTGCTCGCTGGAAGTGATCGAGCACGTCACTGACAAGGCGCTGTTCATCGGCCAGCTTGCCGAGGCGATGGCGGACGACGGGCTGATGTTCCTCTCTTGCCCCAACCGCACCCCGGCCTCGCGCCTGCTGCTGGTCGAGGCGGCCGAGCGGCTGGGCAAAGTGCCGCGCGGCACGCACGACTGGAAGGAATTCGCCACCCCCGACGAATTGCGCGATCTGGCGGCAGGCGCCGGGCTGGTGCTGGGCGAGCCCAAGGGCATCGCCTGGTCGCCGACGGCAGGATTGCACCTTTCGGACGATCTCTCGCTGAACTTCATCGCGACCGCACGGAAGAAATAGGCCGCCGCTCCGGCGAGGACGCCATGTCGGCTAGAGCGTCCTCGCCAAGGCCGATATGGCGAGCCGGACCTGCGCCTCGCGCTCCTGCCAGGACCCGCCGATCCGCGCGAAGGGCACCTCTGCGCGCACCAGCATTTCTTCCGCGAGGGCAGCGAAGCGCGCGCGCCTGTCGTCCGTGCCGAAGAAGCGGGTGCCGTCATCACGCCATGGCACATCGGGCGCGAAGAGCAGGTAGTGGTCCGCCTTGGGATAGGCCAGCAGCGCCGGCGGCACGTCGCCGAACAGCATCTGCGCCCAGGCAGCGGTCATGAGCTGGTCGGTATCGAGGAGCAGGACCGGCGGGCGCGCGGCCATGGCCTTGCGATTTTCCTCGGCCTGGCCCTCGGCAATGGCAAGAAGGTCCGCCATCGTCAGGTCGGTGCCGTGCTCCTCGCAATACGTGCGGCCGTATTCCGGCACCCAGGGATAGCCCAGCCGCTCCGCCAGTACCGACTTCCCGGTGCTTTCCGCGCCGTGGAGGCACAAGGTGATCACGCCGCTTCGGCTTTCTCGGCCGCGATCCACTCGCGCAGGCCCAGTACCGACATCGCCAGCAGCACCACGTAGAGCGCCGTCGTCGGCCAAAGGCCCTTGTAGATATAGACCCCGATCGAGGCGACATCGATCATGATCCACAGCACCCAGTTCTCGATGCGGCGGAAGCCCAGCAGGATCTGCGCGGCGATACTGGCCCCGGCTATGGCGGAATCCGCATAGGGCAGCGACGCATCGGTGAACTTGTGCATGACCCAGCCCAGGTTCAGCGCCAGCGCCGCCGTGCCCATCAGCCAGAGCAGCCGCGCGAAATTGCCCAGGCGGCGGACCGGAACCCGGCTTTCGCCGCCCCCCGCGCGCACCCAGAGCACCCAGCCCCAGATCTGCGCGGCGAAGAAGAACAGCTGCAGCCCCGCTTCCCCGTAGAGCTTCGCGTCCCAGAACACGACGAAGTAGAGCATGACCATGGCCATGCCGAACGGATAATTCCACACGCTGCGCTGCACGAGGAGCGCGATATTGGCGAGCCCGAGGGCCGCCGCTGCCCATTCGATCGGATCCATCGCGACGCTTCAGCCGGCCCGCATCATGGTCATCACCGCCGGCCCGTCAGCCCAGCGCCGCCTCCCATTCGGGCGCCTTGAAGCCCACCAGCAGTCCGCCGGGATATTCCACGACCGGCCGCTTGATGCAGCTTGGGTTGGCCGCCATGATTGCAACCGCCTTGGCGCCATCGATGTCGGCCTTCTCGGCCTCGGGCAGCTTCCTGAATGTGGTCCCGGCGCGATTGAGGAGCTTTTCCCAGCCGGCCTGCGCCACCCACCGCTCGAGTCGGGCCGCTTCGGCGCCTTCCTTCTTGTAGTCGTGGAAAGTGTATTCGCTGCCTCGGGCGTCCAGCCAGTTCCTTGCCTTCTTGACGGTGTCGCAATTCGGAATGCCGTAGAATTCGAGGCTCACGTCTTCACGTCCTTTGGAAGCGGTGCACCCGCGGCGAATCGCAGGTGAAGAGGGTATAGCTCTCGTAGTAGCCTTCCCGGCCGCGCTTTTGCACGACGATATGTTCGGCATGGCGCGCCCAGCCCCGTGCGGACGGCTCGTCTTCCCATTCGGACATGGCGATCACTTCCCCGTCGTCGCTGAGGTAGCTTTTGAAAGAGAGAAAGCCCGGCTGGTTTCGGGCGAGTTCCTCCATATGGTCGGCATCGTGGACATAGGCCTCGGCATCGATGTCGACGCGTTTTCGGTTGCGGAAGACGACGAGAAACATGGCGCACCCCTTATCGATTTTCCCCGCTCCTAGCCGTCCGCCCGCGCCATTCAAGCGCAGGAACAACCACTTCTGCTGAATTTCGCCCCCGCGGAGGGATCGGCACGATCCGAAAGGAGCGATCTGCCCCGTGCGCGGGACGTCATCTGCCCCGTGCGCGAGATGTCATCTGTCGCGTGCGCGAGAAGTCATCTGTCGCGTGCGCGAGGCTGGACAAACCGATCCTTGCGCGACAAAGCGCCCCCATGAGCGTGAACACATTCGGACGCCTTTTCCGTTTCACCACCTGGGGCGAAAGCCACGGACCGGCCATCGGCGCCGTCGTCGACGGCTGCCCACCGGGCCTGGCGATAGACGAAAGCACGCTCCAGCCCTTCCTCGACGCGCGCCGCCCCGGCCAGTCGAAGTTCACGACCCAGCGCCAGGAACCGGACCAGGTCCGCATCATTTCGGGCGTGTTCGAGGGCCAGGATGGCGTGCGGCGCACGACGGGCACGCCGATCAGCCTGATGATCGAGAACGTCGATCAGCGCTCCAAGGACTATTCGGATGTCGCCAAGGCCTATCGCCCCGGCCATGCGGACTATGCCTATGACGCCAAGTACGGCTTCCGCGACTACCGCGGCGGCGGGCGCAGTTCCGCGCGCGAAACCGCTAGCCGCGTGGCCGCCGGCGGCGTGGCGCGGCTGGTGATCCCCGAAGTGCAGATCCTGGCCTATGTCTCCGAGATCGGCGGCGATGCGATCGACATGGCGCAGTTCGATGCCGCGGAAATCGGCAACAACCCGTTCTTCTGCCCCGACGCGGAAGCCGCGAAGCGCTGGGAAAAGATCGTCGACGATGCACGCCTGTCCGGTTCCTCGGTCGGTGCGGTGGTCGAATGCATCGCCACCGGGGTTCCCGCCGGCTGGGGCGCGCCGCTCTACGGCAAGCTGGACGCCGAGCTTGCCGCTGCCATGATGGGCATCAACGCGGTGAAGGGCGTGGAGATCGGCGACGGTTTCGCCGCCGCGCGCCTGACCGGCGAGCAGAATGCCGATCCCATGCATCCGGGCGTTGGTGGCCCCGAATTCAGCGCCAACCACGCGGGCGGCATTGCCGGCGGCATTTCCACCGGCCAGCCGGTCGTAGTGCGCGTGGCCTTCAAGCCCACCAGTTCGATCCTCACCCCGCAGCCGACGATCAACCGCGAAGGGGAGGCCACCGAACTGCTCACCAAGGGTCGCCACGATCCCTGCGTGGGCATTCGCGGCGTGCCGGTGGTCGAGGCGATGATGGCGCTGGTCCTGGCGGACCACAAGCTGCTGCACCGGGGGCAATGCGGCTGATCGGGCCGACCTGCCGGCGCTGGGAAGGCGTCCTGAACCCCGGGACGCCGCCTGCGAACGCTACCTGCGTTTCTTGAGAACGACGTAGATCGCGCCTTGTCCGCCGTGGCGGCGATGCGCGCCGCGGATGGCGACGATGTCTAGCGCGTGGTCGCTGGCTGCGAGCCAGTCCGTGATCTTGGCGCGGATCGCGCCCCGCGCGGTGCCGCGGTCCATTGCATCGACCGGCCGGGGCTTGCCCGTGACGATCAGCACGACCCGCGCGCCCATGGCCTTCGCCTGCGTGAGCCCGTGCATCAGCCGCACATAGGCCTGGTCGAGATTGGAACCGTGAAGGTCCAGGCTGAAGTCGGGAACCAGCGTCCCCTTGGAAATGCGCTTCTCCCAAGAGCCATCGAGGTGCAGCGGCGCGTCCGCCTTCGGCTTGGCCGCAACCGGCTTCGGCGGCAGGGGCGCCGGTATCCGGCCTTTCACTTTCTTGGGCGGCGAGGCGGGCGGAAGCACCACCGTCCGCGCCGGTGCCGCCATGAGAGCCGTCGGAATGGCGACGGGCCTGCGCTTTTCAAGCGGCGTCACGGTCCGGGCGACTTGCGCCCAGATTTCCGCTTCATCCGCTGTCAGTCGCCGCCCCGGTCGCCGCATCGCCGTTCTACCGCACGCCGAGGCGCGACAGGGTGCCCTTCGGCACCAGGATCAGCGCCTCGCCCCGGCCGCTCATGCCGCCGGCGGTAAGCCGCGCCTGCTCGCCCGAGCCCCAGAACGTGTCGAAGCGGTTGGCGCCCTTGATCGCCCCGCCGGTGTCCTGCGCCACCCACAGGCCGGTCGCCTCGCGTCGGTCCAGCCGCAGCCACACCGGAGCGCCCAGCGGCACGAAGCGGGGGTCGGCCGCCACCGAGGCATGGGCACGCACCGGCACGTTCAGCGCGCCGAGCGGACCATCGCCCTTGAGTTCCTTGAAGAACACCCACGACTTGTTCTCGCGCATCAGCGCCGCGCCATCGGCGGGCCGGTCGTGGATATACTGGATGATGCCCTGCATCGATCCCGAATATTGCCCCGGCGCCGAACCAACGAGGCCGCGATCGCGCATGACGCCGCCGATCCCGGTATAGGGCAGGCCATTCTGCCCGGCATAACCGATCCGCATCACGCTGCCGTCCGGCGCGCGCAGGCGGCCCGATCCCTGGACCTGGAGAAAGAAGAACTCGATCGGATCCGCGACCCAGGCGATCTCCAGCCCCTTGCCCGCGAGCACGCCCTGTTCGATGGCGGCGCGGTCGTAATAGGGCACGAAGACGCCGCTGACATCGTAGCGACCCAGCGGCATCCGCCCGCTGGAGGTCGGCGCGGCATCGCCCGCTTTCGCGCGCACCAGATCGCCCGGCATCGAATAGACCGGGACGGCATAACCTGGAACGGGCAAGCGGGAGCCGGCGATCTCCGGCTCGAAATAGCCGGTGGCAAAGCCCTTGCCGTCACCCACGCGTGCGGTTTCGAAATAGGCGGCGAAGAACTGCGCGGCCGGTTTGCCGCTCCACGCCGCAGCGGCGGCGCAGGCCTGGCGCCAGTCGGCCGGACGAGTCAGCCCGCTCGCATCGGTGCGCACCGTGACGCGCGGGCAGCTTTCGCGGAACGAGGCCAGCGCCGCGGCGGCATCGGTCGCGTTCATCGGCAGCGAAGAAACCGAAGGCCCTTGCTTGACCCCCGCGGCGACGGCGCTGACGGGCTGCGGCACAGCCGGTTGGGCCGGGGCGGTCGGTCGGGGTTGCTGTGCCGGCGGCCGGGCGGGCGGACGCGAAGGCCCCTTGGGTCCGGGCACGACCTGCACGCAGGCGGCCAGCAGCGCCGGCAAGACGAAGGCAGATATACGGCGCCATGGAAAACGCGACTCCCGATGGCGCGACACGCTCCCTCCCCGCAAAATCGATCTCCGAAACCTGATAACAACAAGGCCGGACCTTTCGGCCCGGCCTGTCGATCCTTGTGGGATCATCGGCGCGAAATCAACCGCGCGGGGCGATCAACCGGCGTCGGTTTCGTCGAGCAGCCAGTCGGGACCGGACGAATTGAGCTGACGGCTGAAGGTCCAGACGTCCACCGCCTCGATCGCATCGTCGAGCGAACCGGCGATCACATGGCCTTCGGCGTCGCGCGTGACGGCCGCGATATCGGAGCGGAAGCGCAAGGTGATGCGGGCAAGGCCGCTTTCCACCCCGGCCGAGACGATCGCGACATCCTCGATACGGATGAGGCGGTTGTCCATGGTCTCGCCGGCAGCAAGGCGCGCGTCGATCGCGGCGGCAAAGCTGTCATACACATCGCCTTCGCAGAGGGCGCGAAGCTCGGCCTTGTCGCCCTTCCAGAACGATTCCAGGATCAGGCGATAGGCACTGCGCGCGCCTTCGAGGAAGGCATAAGCGTCGAAACGACGATCCGCGCCGGAAATCTCCGCCAGGCCGCGCTCCACGGAGGGCGGCGCAAGCGGCATTTCGCGCAGGCGCTGGGGCTGGCCGACCCGGCCGCGTTCGTCTCCCTTGGCATCGCCCTTCGCATCGGGCTTGCCGTCCGCCTTGGGGGCAGGGACGCGCGGCGCACCGGGCTGGCCCTGGCGGCCTTCGAAGCGCCCCTGGATCGGCTCTTCCTCATGCTCGGCGCGGCGGCCGAGTACCGAATAGAGCCGCAGGCCAAGGAAGGCTGCGATCATGGCCAGGATCACGATTTCCGGTGTCACGTTCCTTTGTCCATCCTTGTGTTGGACGCTTCTGGGATACGGGTGGAGCGTTTCACGCCATCCGCCCGAAGGCGCCATCATAGACCCAGATAGGTACGGTTTTCAAATGAACAACGCGTGAGCAACGGTATCTGGGATTTTTCCGCCGTTACGAGTGCTACAACCGGACCAACGCCCCCGGCCCGCAAGCGTTCCCTGTCCTCCCTGCGCCGCCCCCGCGCGCGCCCTATGCCCGGTTGTGCCGCTATGCCCGCGAATCGGCCGGCGGCGTGCCTTTGCACCTCCGCTCAAGGGCGGTTTGCAACAATTTACCCCTTCTCGGGTGTTCCACCGGCCCGCAAAATGCTTTAGGCGCGCGGCCAGACTTCAATCCGTGCGCCCGTAACGGGCCAATTTATCGGGAATCACCAAATGGCCGACGAAGGCAACGTCATCTCCGATCTCAACCTCGGCAACGGCGAGGATTCCGCGCCGGCCGCCGGCGTCATCTCGCAGTACGTCAAGGACCTCTCGGTCGAGAATCCGAACGCGCCGCAGAGCTTCTCCTGGCAGGACGAGCCGCAGATCGAAGTGCAGTTCAACATCGGCGCCCGCCAGATCGACGGCGAAGTGCACGAAGTCGAACTGAAGATCACTTGCGCCTCGAAGGGCCCGCAGGGCACCGCTTTCGTGGTCGATCTCGCTTATGCCGCCCTCGTCGGCATGCGTAACCTGGAAGAGAGCCAGGCCCACGCGTTCCTCTACGCCGAAGCCCCGCGCATCCTGTTCCCCTTCGCCCGCCGTGTCGTTGCCGACGCCGTGCGCGATGCCGGCTTCGCGCCGCTGATGCTGGAGCCGATCGACTTCAACGGTCTCTACATCCAGCAGATCCAGGCGCAGCAGCAGGCCGACGCCGCCCAGGGCGAGCCGGTCGGCCACGCCTGAGGCCACAGCTTGAAAGGCGCATGACGCGCGTTTCTGCACTATCGGCCCGCGCCTCCGACCTGGAGACGTGGGCCGTTGGTTTTTCCGGGACCGGCATTTCTGGAACCGGGACCAAGGCGATCATCGGGAAGTTCCGGGCATGAACCTTACCAAGGCGCTCGCCAGTGTCGGCGGCCTCACCCTGGCCAGCCGCGTGCTCGGTCTGGTCCGCGACAGCCTGTTCGCCCGCTTCGTGGGCGCGGGCTTCGCCTCGGACGCCTTCCTGATCGCCTTCCGCCTGCCCAACATGTTCCGCGCCCTTTTCGCGGAAGGGGCCTTCGCTTCGGCCTTCATCCCGATGTTCAACCAGAAGGTTGCCAACCGGGACGGTCCGGGCCTGCCCGCCGGGATCGCCTTCGCCGAACAGGCGCTCGCCGTACTCCTGCCCATCCTGCTGGCGATGACGCTGGTGCTGGAAGTCTTCGCCTGGCCGGTGACGTTCCTGCTTTCGGGCAATTTCAACGGCGTTTCGCAGGAGCAGTTCGCTTTCGCGGTGCAGCTCAGCCGCCTGACGATTCCCTATCTGGCACTCATCAGCCTGGTCTCGCTTCTGGGCGGCATCCTCAATTCGCTGAATAAGTTCTGGGTCAATGCGGCCGCACCGATCCTGCTGAACCTGACGCTGATCGTGGCGCTGCTGGGCTTCCATTCCGCCGATGCGCTGGTGACCGCGCGTAACCAGGCCATCGGCGTCTCGGTGTCCGGCGCGCTCCAGCTGCTCTGGCTGATGTGGGCCTGCCGCGCGAACGGCGTGTCGATGCGCCTGCGCATGCCGGTGTGGAATGCCGACGTGAAGCAGCTGATGAAACTGATCCTGCCCGCGGCGGCCGGCGCCGGTGCCGTCCAGATCAACCTCGTGATTTCCACCGCGCTCGCCGCCTCGCTGCTGGCGCACGGCTCGGTCACTTACATCTACATGGCCGACCGCCTGAACCAGCTTCCCCTCGGCCTGATCGGCATCGGCCTGGGCACCGTGCTGCTGCCGACGATCTCGCGCCAGCTTGGCGGCGGTGACGAGGCCGCGGCGATGGACACCCAGAACCGCGGCATGGAACTGGCCCTGCTGCTCACCCTGCCCGCGGCCGTCGCCCTGATCGTCTGCGGCCAGCCGATCGCCGCCGCGCTGTTCGGCTACGGCAAGTTCGACGCCGTGGACGTGGCGCGCACGGCGGAGGCACTCGCCGCCTTCTCGATCGGCCTGCCCAGCTATATCCTCGTGAAAGTGCTCACCCCCGGCTTCTACGCCCGGCAGGACACGAAAACGCCGGTGCGTTACGCGATGATGTCGATGGCGGTGAACCTCGTGCTCAACCTCGCGTTGATCGTCCCGCTGCAGCACATGGGCCCGCCGCTGGCGACCGCGATCGCCTCCACCGCCAATGTCGCCATGCTCTACTGGACGCTGGTGAAGCGCGGGCATTTCCAGTCCGATGCCCGCCTGAAGCGCCGCGCCCCGCGCCTTGCACTTGCGGCCGGAGCGATGGGCGTGGTGCTCTGGTTCGGGCAGGACCTGCTGACACCTTATCTCCACGGCACCTGGTTGGTGCGCGGTCTCGCGCTGGCCGCGCTCGTTTCGGCGGGCGGCGTGGTCTATGCGCTGGCGACCCTGGCGACCGGCGCCTTCACGCGCGACGATCTCGCCCTGCTGCGCCGCCGCAAGGCTGGCTGAGCCGGCGATGGGCGCCTTCAGCCGCAGCATCCGCGAATCCAGCGCCGCCGCCCGCGGGCAAGCAGCGGCGCGCCGGGACCGAGCCCCCCTCTTCCATCCCGGCAAAGCTGTGCTATGAGCCCTGCCCATGCACGGCCTTTCGCACACGAAGTCTGCCGAATCCCGTCGCCTCTCGTGGCGATGGCGGGGCGCTGCGCGCAAGACGCGCTGAACCGGGGCGCGCCTGCCGCGCCGACACCGCCTGCATCGGCGCCCTCCCGGGCGCACCTTTAGATCCCCGACCACTCACAACTCGCGAAGGACGCGTCCATGCGTATCGTCTCCGGCATCCAGCCCACCGGCAACCTGCATCTCGGCAACTATCTCGGTGCGATCCGCAATTGGGTCTCGATGCAGGACGAGGTCGCCGCGCAGGGCGGTGACAGCCTCTACTTCCTGGCCGATCTCCACGCGATTTCCATGCCGCACGACCCCGCCACCCTCTCCGCCAACACGCGCGAGATGGTCGCGGCCCTGGTCGCCTGCGGCGTCGATCCCGACCGCTCGATCCTGTTCAACCAGACCCAGGTTCCCCAGCATGCCGAACTGCAATGGCTGCTCAATGGCACCGCGCGCATGGGCTGGCTGAACCGCATGACCCAGTGGAAGGACAAGGCGGGCAAGAACCGCGAAGGCGCCTCGGTGGCGCTGTTCACTTATCCGGTGCTCCAGGCCGCCGACGTGCTGCTCTACCAGGCCACCCACGTCCCCGTGGGCGAGGACCAGAAGCAGCACCTCGAACTCGCCCGCGACATCGCGCAGAAGTTCAACAACGACTTCGCGCCCAAGGACGAGAACGGGGAAGACGTCCCCGTCTTCACCCTGCCCGCGCCGATCATTCCGCCCGAGGCCGCCCGCATCATGTCGCTGCGCGATGGCTCGTCGAAGATGAGCAAGTCGGACCCCTCGGACATGGCGCGCATCAACCTGACCGACGATGCCGACACGATCATGCAGAAGGTCAAGAAAGCCAAGACCGACCCCGAGCCGCTGCCTTCCGAAAAGGAAGGCCTCGAAGGCCGCGCCGAGGCGCGCAACCTCGTGGGCATCTATGCGGTGATGGCCGGCACCACGATGGAGGCGGTCCTGTCCGACTTCGGCGGCGAGGGCTTCGGCAAATTCAAGCCGGCGCTGGGCGAGCTGCTGGTGGAAAAGCTGGCACCGATCAACGCCCGCTTCGTCGAACTGCGCAGCGACCGCGGCGCGCTCGACGCCATCTTGCGCAAGGGTTCGGAAAAGGCCCGCGCGCTTGCCGTGCCGACGCTGGACAAGGCCTACGAGGCGCTCGGCCTGGTGCGCTGAGGACAGCATGGCGTCGTCCCGGATCGGGTCCGGGACGACGCTTCGCTCAGGAATCCAGTCCCAGGAGCTTCGCCCGGCGCCGCATCCACGTCGCCGCGAGTGCGCCGACCTCGCCCAACGCGTCCAGCCCCTCGCGGTCCTTCTTGTGCTCACCGGCGATCAGCAGGCCGAAGACGCGGCGGACGCTCCATGCGGGCCAAGGCCGCTCGGCCAGCACCATGCGGTCCCCGGCGGCGACTTCGCCTTCCTCCAGAACCCGGTAGTACCAGCCCGACCGGCGCGACTTCACCACGCCGGCGTTGACGGCCGAGCCGTCGAAGCGGTGATCGAGCTTCCAGCAGGGCTGCCGCCCCTGCGACACCTCGACCAGGGCCGTGCCCAGCCGCCAGCGATCGCCCACGCAGATCATGTCCTCGGTCAGGCCCTCGGTGGCGATGTTCTCGCCGAAAGCGCCATAGTCCGAGAGAAGCGGATGAGCGCCTATCGAGTCGCGCCAGAAGGCATAGTGATCGTGCGGATAGTGGTGGATCGCCTTGTCCGGCCCGCCGTGGACCGCAAGATCCCCCTGCTCGTCGCCCTCCAGTCCCAGCCGACGGACGCGAACCGCTCCCTCCACCGCCAGCTTGCCGATGGCGCTGGTTTCGTCCGCGCCGCGAAAAGGCCTGACTTTTCCGCATTGCACGGAGAGAATCGCGATGGAATTCGTCTCGGGGGAACTGTTCAACATCGCCGGCGCTTCCTACATGATTACCCTGATCTCAGGCCGTGACTCACGGCTGAATGGACAAAGGCCACATCAAACGGCTTATCGCCGGTTAGCCTCCATTCAACCGCTATTCAGGGCATTGATATTAAGGCAGAGTCGCAAGGAATCACAGGCCGCGCTTGGGAAGGGCGTTTCGGACCTGGCAGGTTCGTGGAGTGAAACCGATGACAGAACATCCCGGAACCCATCTCGGAAAGCTGAGGCTAGCAGCCGCGGCTTTCATGCTGATGGCCCTCGCCGCCTGCGCAACGCCCTTCAAGGCCGACGTTTCGCGTTTCCAGTCGCAGCTTCCGGCACCGTCCGGCCAGACCGTCGCCGTCGTGGCGGACGATCCCAAGCTTGCGGGCGGCCTCGAATTCGCAACTTACGCCCGTCTGGTCAGCGATCGCCTGCAGAAGGTGGGCTATGCCACCGTGGACGATCCTTCGAAGGCGACCCTGATCGCCCGCTTCGACTACGGCGTCGACACCGGCCGTGAGCGCGTCCGTTCGACGCCCGCAATGGGCGGCGGCTACTGGGGCCCGTGGTATGGCGGCGGCTGGGGCGGCCGTGGCTACTACGGTCGCGGCTGGGGCGGCGGATGGGGCTGGGGCGGCCCGTGGCGCTATGGCTGGTACGATCCGTTCTTCGATGGCGGCGTGGATTCCTACACCGTCTACACCAGCGGCATCACGCTGAAGATCGACCGTGCGGCCGACAACCAGCGCCTGTTCGAAGGCAAGGCCGAGGCCGTTTCGGCTTCGAACCACCTGCAGTACCTCATTCCGAACCTCGTCGAATCGATGTTCACGAATTTCCCCGGGAACTCGGGCGAGACCGTGCGCATTACCGTCGCGCCGGAAAAGAAGTGATCTTTAGAAAAATGAGCTGATTGGCTCCCCCTGCGAAGAGGGAGGCACCGAGGGGCGGGTCCGCTGAAATATGCGGGCCCGTCCTTTCTTTTTGCCGGTCCGGCCCGTATCGCAGCCGCTCCGGTTGACCGCCGCCAACCGCACGGGAATGCTCGCCGCCTAATGAACACCTTCATGGCCATCATGTCGCAGCTCTTCTGGGGCGTGACCGTGGGCGCCCTTTCCGCAGCCTTTTCAACGCTTGCCAAAGGGCTCGCGGCGATCGCCGGGATCGGCGGGGTGGGCTGGTATTCGCTGAAGCGCCGCCGCGACAAGCGCGCGCGAATCGATCGCAAGGATTGACGGAAAACAGGGGAGCATTGCCCCTGCCCCTTCAAAACGGCCAAAGTCAGGCGCCGGCGCGCCCATCGCGTCCTCCAGGGACCGACCGGCACGCCGCAGGAAACGCGCAAGAAAGCTGAAATATCGAGGGTCCGGGGGATAACCCCCGGGACCTCCCTCAGCTTCCCAGGGCGACGACCCCGCCGGTCGAACCGAACCCGCCTTCACCGCGCTCGGTGGATTCCAGCTCATCCACCGTCAGCCAGGCGGCGCGCGTCACCGGCGCCAGCACGAGCTGCGCCACACGGTCGCCGCGGCGGATCTCGAAAGCCTGCGCGCCGTGGTTGATCAGGATGACCTTGAGTTCGCCGCGATAGTCGGAATCGATGGTGCCCGGCGAATTCGGTACCGAGATCCCGTGCTTGAGCGCCAGGCCCGAACGCGGACGGACCTGGATCTCGAAGCCCGGCGGAATCGCCATGGCCAGGCCGGTGGCAACGGCATGACGGCCGCCCGGTGCCAGCGTCACGTCTTCCGCAGAGACCACGTCCATGCCCGCCGCGCCGTTCGTGGCGTAAGCGGGCAAGTCCAGCCCTTCGCCGTGAGGCAGGATCTTGACGGGGACGGGGACGTCAGCGGGGGAGTGCATCTGCGAACCTTTCGACGAGGGCGCGCGCGACGTCCTCCTTGGGCATTTCCGGAAGACTGATCACATCGTCCGCGCGCACGATGTGGACCGCATTCACATCGCCGCCCATGACATCGCCCGACACGTCGTTGGCGATGATCCAGTCGGCACCCTTGCGTTTGCGTTTTTCGGTGGCGTAGCGAATGACGTCCTGCGTCTCCGCCGCGAAGCCGATCACCAGCGGTGGCCGTTCGGGGCTGGTGGCGAGCGTGGCCAGGATGTCGGGATTTTCGGTGAGCAAGAGGGCCGGCGGCGCGGAGCCGCGCTTCTTGAGTTTCTGGTCCGCCGTATGGGCGACGCGCCAGTCGGCCACGGCCGCGACCATGACGGCGATGTCGGCCGGCATGGAGCGCTTCACCGCCTCGGCCATCTGCAAGGCGCTTTCCACATCCACGCGGTCGACACCGGGCGGCGTGGGCAAGTGGACCGGCCCCGCCACCAGGGTGACCCGCGCGCCCGCCTCGGCAGCGGCGGCGGCGATCGCGAAGCCCTGCTTGCCCGAGGAACGGTTGGCGATGTAGCGCACCGGGTCGATCGGCTCCCAGGTCGGCCCGGCAGTGACCAGGACGTGGCGCCCGGAAAGCGGCCCCTCGAAAGGCGCCTGCGCCAGTTGCAGCGCTTCGGGATCGGTGGCGGGCGCGGCGCGCGCCTCGCCCTTGCGGGCCGCCAGCGCGGCTTCTTCCGGCGTGAAACCGAGATCTTCATGGCTGGCGGCAAGGCCTGCGTCCCGGCCGTCGCCTCCGCCGTCGCCAAAGGTGATGGCCTGCTTGCCCTTCTGCCGCCCGCGCGCGATCAGGCCGCCGGAAAGGCCGCCCAGGCCGATATCGTCGGGTTCCGAATGCTCGGGCTCAGGCGTCGCGAACTGCGGCTGCCAGCTGAAAGGATCGCCCCCCGGCAGCGGCGCGACTTCCACCGGGCCGAGGCCGAGCGCCCAGGCGATGCGCTGCCAGATCGCCAGCGGATCGGGCAGCCGGCCGGGGCCGTATTCGCCGCAGGCCATGGTGCCTTCGTCAGGCTCCATCACGTCCACCCCGGCATCGCGCAGCACCTGGACGTTGCGCGTGGTGGCGGCGTGCTGCCACATGCGCACGTTCATCGCCGGGACCGCCATGACCGGCTTGTCCGTCGCCAGCAGCATGGTCGTGGCGAGATCGTCGGCAATGCCCGACGCCATCTTGGCCAGCAGATCCGCCGTCGCCGGGCAGACCACGACGAGGTCCGCCTCCCGGCTGAGCTGGATATGCCCCATCTCCGCCTCGTTTTTGAGGTCCCAGAGCGTGGTGTAGACCGGTTTTTCGGATAAGGCCGCAAGCGCCATGGGCGTGACGAAGTGCGCTCCGCCCTCGGTCAGGACGCAAGTGACTTCGCCGCCTTCCTTGCGGATCTGCCGGACGAGTTCGCAGGACTTGTAAGCGGCGATACCGCCGCCCACGACCAGGAGAATGCGTGGTCCACTCATGCTCGGGGCTTGTGCAACACCGCGCCGGAGGGCGCAATCAGTTTGGGAATGCCGGCCTCAAAAACGGCGCATCATCCCATCAGCGCCCAATATGTCAGCCCCCAGGCCGCCGCACCGCCCAGCACCGCTGCAAGGCCACGGCCCAGCCAGGGGTTGCCCTCGGGCTTGTGCTTGCTGCGGCGCTCCCAGATGAGGTCGACATCGGGCAGCGGCGCCTGTTCGGGCGCGCCGCCCTTGGGCGGGAACTTCTCCTCGATCCGCCGCACCAGCGCCGGCAGGCGCAGCAGCGTGCCGAGATCCTCGCGCAGGCGGTCGGCAATGACCGCCTCGGGGCCGAGTTCGTCGCGCAGCCAGCTCTTCACGAAGGGCGCCGAAACGTCCCACATGTTGATGTCGGGATCGAGCGCGGTGGCCAGGCCTTCGACCATGACCATGGTCTTCTGGAGCAGCAGCAGGTGCGGCTGCACCGCCATGTCGAAATCGCGCGTGATCGCGAAAAGCCCGTCGAGCATCTGGCCGACCGACAGTTCGGAGACCGGCTTGCCGCGCATGGGCTCGCCCACCGCGCGCAGCGCCGTCGCGAACTCTTCGACGGTGTGGTAGCTCGGGACGTATTGCGCCTCGAAATGGATTTCGGCCACGCGGCGATAGTTGCCGGTGGTGAGGCCGTAGAGGATCTCCGCCAGCCAGAGCCGGGCCTGGCGGTTGATGCGGCCCATGATGCCGAAGTCGATGGCGACGATGGTGCCGTCGTCCTCCACGAACAGGTTGCCCTGGTGCATGTCGGCATGGAAAAAGCCGCTGGAGATCGCCTGGGTGAGGAACGTGATCACCAGCTTGTGCGCCAGCCGGGGCAGATCGTGCCCGGCCGCGCGCAGACCGGCGAGGTCGCTCATCTTGGTGGCACCGATCCACTCGATCGTCAGGACCTGCCCATTGGTGCGGTCCCAGTCGATGTGCGGCACCCGGTAGCCGTGGATGCCCTTCATCGCATCGGAGAGTTCCGATGCCGAGGCGGCTTCCCGCCGCAGGTCCAGCTCGCGCAGGGTCCAGCGCTTGAGGTTGGCGACGACCGCGCGCGGACGCAGGCGAAAGGCTTCCCCGCCCAGCGCCTCAAGATGGGCGGCGGCCCATTCATACGTCTCCACATCGCGGGCGAACTGCTCGCGAATGCCGGGGCGTAGCACTTTCACCGCCACGGTGCGGCCGTCAGGCGTGATCGCCCGGTGCACCTGGGCGATCGAAGCGGCGCCGACCGGGTCTTCCTCGATCGAGGCGAAGACCTGCTCCAGCGGGCGGCCGAAGCTGCTCTCGATCACCTGGCGGATCTCGGAGAAAGCCACCGGCGGCAGGCTGTCCTGCAGGGTCAGCAGATTGCGCGCAGGCCCCTCGCCCACGAGATCGGGCCGCGTCGCCAGCGCCTGGCCGAGCTTGATCGCGGCCGGGCCGATTTCCTGGAAGGCGCCGGCATAGTCCGGCTCGGCGGGCTGGCGCGTGCCGAAGCGGGCGATCCGGGAGAGGCGCTTGACCTGGGCCGGGGCATTGCGGTCGTTCTCGATCCCGCGCAGCGCGCCATGGCGTGCGAGGACGCGCCCCCACTTGAGGAGGCGCAGGACGTGCGTCGTGGAACCCGTCACTTGTCCGGTTACACTTTCCAGCCCGAGTGGATCGCGACGAGGCCGCCCATGATCGGCTCGACCTTGGTATGCTTGAACCCAGCCGCGCGGATCATCCGTTCGAATTCCGGCATCGGCGGGAAGCGGCGGATCGATTCGATCAGGTAGCGGTACGATTCGGCGTCACCGGCAATGGCCTGCCCGATCTTCGGCACCAGGTGGTGCGAATAGGCATCGTAGACTTCCTTGAAGCCGGGCCATTCGGTGGTCGAGAATTCGAGGCAGAAGAAACGTCCGCCGAACTTGAGCACGCGGTGCGCCTCGGCCAGCGCCTTGTCGATATGGGTGACGTTGCGAATGCCGAAAGCGATCGTGTAGGCATCGAAGAACCGGTCCCCGAAAGACAGCACCTCGGCGTTCTGGCGCGACCAGACCAGGCCATCTATGCCCTGCTCCATCGCGCGCTCGATGCCGACGTCCAGCATGTCCTGGTTGATGTCCGACACGGTGATTGAGGCGCCCTGCGCCGCCATGCGGAAGGCGATGTCGCCCGTGCCGCCGGCCATGTCGAGAATCTGTTCGCCTTCGCGCGGCTTCACGCGGCGCACGAACTTGTCCTTCCAGAGCCGGTGCATGCCCACGGACATGGCATCGTTCATCACGTCGTACTTGCGTGCGACGCTGGAGAAGACGGCGCCGACGCGCCCTTCCTTCTCGTCGGGGCTGACCTCTTCGTAGCCGAAGGAAACCGTTTCGCTCATGGCGCAGTCCTCTAGCCGTCCGGCCGCGCCTGCGCCACCCGGTGATTTGGTTATTTTGCCGAGGGGGCCGCGTTGCGCAGGGTGTCCGCCGGCTGCGCCGCCCGGCGCCCCTAACCGGTGCCCATTGCCCTCTTGCGCGCGGGGTCGGTCTTGATGGCCGCCTTACGCGCGGCGGCAGCCGAAAGAACGATGCCGCCCAGGATCAGGGCCATGCCCGCCACATGATAGCGATGCAGCGCCTCGCCAAGGAGCAGGGCCGAGAGCAATGCGCCGAACAGCGGCATCAGCGTGATCGCCTGCCCCGCCCGCGCCGCGCCCAGCTCATGCGTGGCGCGGTTGTAGATGAAGTACGCGATCACCGATGGGAACACGCCGATATAGGCATAGGCGGCCAGGACTTTCGGGCTCCAGGCCACGACCTGCCCCTGCATGGTTTCCATCGCCGCCAGCGGCGCCATTGCGCAGGCGCCGATCGTGAACGTCAGCAGCAGGAAGCTCGGGGCCGATATCGCCGGGCGCTTGCGCAGGAACACGGTGTAGAGCGACCAGGCCGCTACCGCGCAGAAGATCAGCCCGTCCCCGGGTCCGAAACGCAGCTGCACCAGTGCCGCCGGATCCCCCCGGAACACGATGGCCGCGACCCCGACCGTGGAGACGACCACTCCCAGCACATGCATCCGCCCCGGACGCCCCCTGAAGATCACGAAGTCCAGCAGCATGACCGTCGCCGGAATCGCTGCCTGCAGCAGCAGGGCATTGGCGGCCGTGGTGAAATGCAGCCCCTTGTAGATAAAGCCGTTGAAGCACACGACCCCGAAGAAGCCGAGCGCCAGCACCCAGCGCCAGGCGGCCAGCGCCTCGGCCCGCTCTTTCCAGAGCTGGCGCGCCGCGAAGGGGAGCAGGATCAGCACCGCGATCATCCAGCGCCCGAAGGCCAGGGTGAAAGGCGGGACATCCGCACGCACCGCCCGTCCCACGATCGAGTTGCCTGCCCAGAACAGCATGACCAGCCCCAGCATAAGGAACGCGCGCGTGTGAGACCTGTTGTTTTCCATGCGCTTGGCTTGCTTCGGAAGCGGACGGAAGAAAAGGGAAAATGCAGGCGCCGTGCTTACCTGCAGGTCTTCCCCTTTTCTTCCTCCCCCCATCCCCTATCTCCTTTCCACGATGCCAGAACTTCCCGAAGTAGAAACCACCGTTCGCGGCCTCGCCCGCTACCTGGAGGGCGAGCGGATCGCCCGCATCACGCTCAACCGGGCAGATTTGCGCCGTCCTTTTCCGCCCGATCTGGTGCAAGTGCTCACCGGCGCCACGGTCACCGGTCTCGGCCGCCGCGCGAAGTACGGCCTCATCCATACCGACCGCGAACAGACGATGGTCTTCCACCTCGGCATGTCCGGCCGCTGGCGCATCGAACCCGAAGCGGCCGAGAAGCATGACCACCTCGTCATGGAAACCGGGTCCGGCCATGTCCTGGCGCTCAACGATGCGCGGCGGTTCGGCTCGGTCGACCTCGTGGCCACCCCGGCGCTCGATTCCTGGGGTCCTTTCGCGGCGCTCGGCCCTGAGCCGCTGGGTGAAGACCTGACCGCCGCGCACCTCAAGGCGGCCTTTGCCGGCCGCATTGCGCCGATCAAGCAGATGCTGCTCGACCAGTCGATCGTGGCGGGCCTAGGCAATATCTACGTATGCGAGGCGCTGTTCCGGGCCGGCATCCGGCCCGACAAGCAGGCCGGGCTCGTCACCCTGCCGGCCTTGCGCAAGCTGGTGCCGGCGATCCGGGAGGTCCTGGCAGAATCGATCGCGGCGGGAGGCTCGACGATCCGCGACTACGCGCAGCCCAACGGCGAACTGGGATATTTCGCCGCCGCATGGCAGGTATACGGGCGCGAAGGGCAGGACTGTACCTGCGGCGCCCCGGTCCAGCGATTCGCCCAGGGCGGGCGCAGCACGTTCTGGTGCGCCCGCTGCCAGAGATAGACGGGGCCCGCATGGCTCAAACAGCGCCGTTCCGCGCTCGGAAACCCGGAAACGGGCCGTTTTCAGCGCCTCTCACGGGTTGACGGAACGGCGCTTCACCGTTAAGGGGCGCGCTTTCCGGCGAGTCCGCTCGCCTAGAGATTCGATCAGGCAATTGGGCCGCCATCACCGCTGTGGGGGGGCCAGACAGAGGAAATTCGATGGCCAATACGCCGCAAGCCCGCAAGCGCATCCGCCGTAACGAGCGCCGCGCGGAGATCAATACGAACCGCATCAGCCGCATCCGCACCTTCCTGAAGAAGGTCGAGACGGCGATCGCCGGTGGTGACAAGGGCGCCGCGACGGCTGCTCTCAAGGAAGCCCAGCCTGAACTGGCTCGCGGCGTGGCTCGCGGCGTGCTTCACAAGAACACGGCTTCGCGGAAGATGTCGCGTCTCACCAAGCGCGTCGCCTCGCTCGGCTGATCATACCCGGCAGGCGCGCCCCTGAGGCGCGCCCACCGTGCGGCACCGGCCCGCGCAGCTATCTGAACTCCCGTCCCGCCGGACGAGATTTCAGGCAGCCGCGCGGGCCGCGCCCGTTTGGGGGCCCAGCACGGCCCTCGCTTAGAGCAAGCGGCACAGGCCTCCCAGACGCCCTCCGGCTAGTTCATGGCCGGCGTGCCGACCCACTCTGCTGACCTCCATCTGCTGCCCCCGATCTGCCGGCCCGATCTGCTGATCCAGAATCGCCCGCGTGAGTCGTGCGGATGTCACAGAAGGGATTCGCGGGAGCGATTCGCCCCCTGCCCGGCAAGACTTGCCGCTTCGGTGAGTACGTAACAGGAACGCCTGGAGCGAGGGCCTGGGCGCCCCATTTCGGGACCCTGACAGGGTGCTGTGCGCCTTGCGGGCGAAAGGCGCGGAAACGTTGCGATTCGCATGCAAGAGAATCGCAACGCGTAACTAACTATCTGTTTTTATGTGATAATTTAGATCATGACGGAAATTGGGCACTGAAGGCGAGTCAACCGCCATATTTTTTTTTATTTGGGGAGTGCTGTCTTGCACGGCGGCCAAACCCGTTCCTAAAAGAAGTCCACAGGCCGGAGCGGAAACCGGCTGGGGAACATCGACAGCGACGAGACTCCTGCTGCAGGCACTCCTGCAGTCGAGGGTCGTTTTGTCCGCGTTTTCCGGCTCCGTACGGGGGCTCACATCGGGATTCACCTCCCGTGGGCACCGGTTCCACGCATGGCATTCAATTTTCGCGGCCCGCTGGGCCACATTCGGGGTAGCTGCCAACAGAGGGGAGTTGGTCCAGTGTCAGGTTCAACAGCGGGTCGGTCTCCGGCAAGTCAGGGCGCAAACGGCGTGATTAAGAAATCGAAGGCGGTACGAGTGGCGATGGAAGAGGATCAGGAAGCCGTGAATCTGGCGGCAGACTGGGCTGACATCAGCCAGGGCCTGCGCAAGGATCTCGGCCATCAGGCGCACAGCCAGTGGATCAAGCCGATCCAGCCGGGCAACTACTGCAAGGAAACCGGTACGCTCGATCTGTACCTGCCCACCGAGTTCTCGGCCAATTGGGTGGCGGATCGCTTTGCCGATCGCCTGTCGCTGGCCTGGAAGATCGCCCGTCCAGACGTCCGCCACGTCCGCATCCTGGTGCACCCCGGTCGCCGGCAGCTGCCCGAACTGCGCCTCGGCAGCGGCGGCCGCCCGAACAGCGCGCCGGCCAACGATTCGGCCCAGGGTTCGGCGGATTCGATCGCGGCCGTCCTCCAGGGCGAGGCTTTTGCCGCGCTCGGCCAGGGCCCGGTCGGCATCGACGCCTCGCAGACCTTCACCTCGTTCGTGACCGGCCAGAGCAACGTGCTGGCCTGCAATGCCGCCCAGCGCATGTCCGCCACCGAGACGCCGCAGTTCTCGCCGCTCTACCTCAAGGGCGCGACGGGACAGGGCAAGACCCACCTGCTGCACGCAATCGGCCACGCCTATCTGGCGAACCACCCGCACGCGCGAATCTTCTACTGCTCGGCCGAGCGCTTCATGGTCGAATTCGTCCAGGCCCTGCGCCAGAACCAGATGATCGAGTTCAAGTCGCGCCTGCGCGGTTTCGACCTGCTGCTGGTGGACGACATCCAGTTCATCATCGGCAAGGCTTCGGCGCAGGAAGAACTGCTCTACACGATCGATGCCCTGCTCCAGGAAGGCAAGCGGCTGGTCTTCGCCGCCGACCGCGCGCCCCAGGCGCTCGACGGTGTCGAACCGCGCCTGCTGTCGCGCCTGTCGATGGGCCTTGTCGCCGACATCCAGCCGGCCGACATCGAACTGCGCCGCTCGATTCTCGAAAACCGCCTTGGCCGCTTCGCCTCGGTCGACGTGCCGGCCGATGTGATCGAGTTCCTGGCCCGCACCATCAATCGCAACGTGCGCGAACTGGTCGGCGGCCTGAACAAGCTGATCGCCTATGCCCAGCTCACCGGGCAGGCCGTCTCGCTCCAGCTTGCCGAGGAACAGCTCACCGATATCCTCTCGGCCAACCGCCGCCGCATCACGATCGACGAGATCCAGCGCACGGTCTGCCAGTTCTACCGGATCGACCGGACCGAGATGAGTTCCAAGCGCCGCGCCCGCGCCGTCGTGCGTCCGCGCCAGGTGGCCATGTATCTCGCCAAGGTGCTGACGCCGCGCTCCTACCCGGAGATCGGCCGCAAGTTCGGCGGGCGGGATCACTCCACCGTGATTCACGCCGTGCGCCTGATCGAAGAGCTGCGCACGCGCGATGCCGACATGGACGGCGACGTCCGCTCGCTGCTGCGCCAGCTCGAATCCTGATCCGGTCCGAAGCATGAGAGGTAGCCGGGGGCTTATCCCCCGGCGCCTCACCAGCTTGTCCGCAAGCTTGTCCGCGGGCTTGTCCACAGGCCGCCGCTGCAAGACGCACAGGCGCTGCCTCACCCGGACTTCCCCGGCGATGACGAGCGACAAGTAAAACCACGAAGACAGTAAAGCCACGAAGACAAAGGCCTGCCGGTCTTGGCTTGCGGCACTGCCGACTTGTCACCATAGGCCCGCAACCTGCTCTATCCGGCTGGGATGCAAAAATTTAACCACTGAATAGGCGTAGTGATGTAGTCTCCATGCGACCCGGGCGGCCTTCGCCCGACGGAAGAGGCTCCCCATGCGCTTCTATCAGGCCACGACTTTCCTGTTCCCCCGGCGCTACGAATGGCGCATCCTCCTCGTCTGCTTCGGGGCGGTGCACGTTCCGCTGCTGGCCTGCGTCGCCTATCAGGCCGCTACCGGGCAGTGGCAGCCGGCGATCTTGCTGATTTTGCTGGCCGCCACCCTGCTGGGTACCCTGTTCGGCATCGCGGCGATCCATGCGCTGCTCAGCCCGATCACCACCGCCACGGAGATGCTCCGGTCGATCCAGGCCGGGGAGCGCGTGGGCATGGTTCCCGTGGGCAACCAGGACCTCGTCGGCCGCCTGCTCCACGGGGTGGCCGTGGCCGCCAACGAATCGGCGGCACGGATCGAGCGCCTGATCGAGGCTTCCGAACGCGACGAACTGACCGGCCTGCGCAATCGCCGCGGCTTCCTCGATTCGGCGCGGCGGATCCTCGCGGCCGATTGCAATTCGGTCTTCGCGATGGTCGATATCGACCGCTTCAAGGCGATCAACGACCGCTTCGGCCATGCCACCGGCGACGCACTGCTGCGCGAAGTGGCGCTGCGGCTGGAACACGGCGTGCGGCGGTCGGACGTGGTGGCACGCTGGGGCGGCGAGGAATTCGCGATTCTCTTCCCGGATACCCTGCTGGAGGAAGCGCGCGTGGTGATGGAGCGTCTGCGCGCCAGCATCGCACTCGACCCCACCTTGCGCGGGGATGAGTGGCCGGTGACCTTCTCCTGCGGGCTCGCCCCGATCCGCAATTTCGCCCATCTCGACCAGGCGACGCGCAATGCCGACGGCGCGCTCTATGCCGCCAAGAACGGCGGGCGCAACCGGGTGCAGATCTCCAAGGACGAATAGCCGCTGCGCGAAAGCCGGGTCGCGGCCGGCCCGGCAAGGCATTTCAGACAGGCTGGCCGCCTTGCCCCACCCGGCCCCGATGCTGTAGGCCCCGGCCATGAGCCCCGCCCTTCCCGCAGCCTATTCGCAAGCCGCCCTGCGCGGCGTGCGTTGCCGCTGCCCGCGCTGCGGCGAAGGCCGCCTGTTCCGCAAATGGCTGAAGCCGCTGGAACGCTGCCCGGTCTGCATGCTGGATCTGACGCCGCAGCGGGCGGACGATTTTCCCGCCTATATCGCCATGATCGTCACCGGCCACCTGATGGCGCCGCTGATCATCACCCTGTCCAAGGACTTCCACCTTGGCCCCGCGGCCATGTTCGCGATCCTGATTCCCCTGGCCGTGGCGATGATGATCGGCATGCTCCAGCCCGCCAAAGGCGCGGTGATCGCTACCCAGTGGTGGTTTGGCATGCACGGTTTCCGCAAGGAACGGCCGGAACCCCTGCCGATCCCGGCCGAGCCCGATGGAGTGTCGGGCGGCGCGACCGGCGGCGAAGCAGGCCGCGAATGAGCCTTTCCCCGGAACGCCTCCAGCGCTTTGCGCGCCACATCGTGCTGCCCGAAGTGGGCGGCGCCGGCCAGGTCGGCCTGGCGGAGGCGCATGTGGTGCTTGTCGGCTGCGGCGGGATAGGCAGTCCTGCCCTTCAATATCTCGCCGCAGCCGGCATAGGACGGCTGACACTGATCGATGACGACACGGTGGACGTCAGCAATCTGCAACGTCAGACGATTTATACGCCATCTGATATCGGCAAGCCCAAGGCGGAAGCGGCGGCCGAATGGGTGCGGCGCTTTGATCTTGGCCTTGAGGTCCTGCCGACCGTAACGCGTCTCGGGGGTGACAACGCGGCAGAGATTCTCTCCGGCGCGAGCGTGGTACTGGACGGGTGTGACAACTTCGCGACTCGGCTGCTGGTGTCAGATTCCTGTGTGAAACTCGGCATTCCCCTCACCAGCGGGGCGGTTGGCCGATTCCAGGGCCAGGTCGCCAATTTCGCCGGGCACCTGCCGGAGCAGCCCTGCTACCGCTGTTTCGTGGGCGATGCCTTCGATGCGCAGGACTGCGATACCTGTGCGGCGGACGGTGTGCTGGGGGCCATGGTCGGCATGGTTGGCACGTTTGCGGCCATGCATGCCATGCGCGTCCTGCTGGAAGGCAAGGCCGCGCTGGGCGTTCCGCAATATGGCACGCTTCACCTGATCGACGGCATGGCGCCCTCGCTACGGCCGCTCAGGATCGCCAAGGATCCCGGCTGCCGCGCCTGCGGGACCGCAGCGCCCGTTCAGGCCGATCTGCCGTCGTAAGTGTAGACCGATAGCCGCGCGAGCAGTGCGGGATCGAACAGGCGCATGTTCACGCCCATCCGGTCCTGCGCGGGATCGACCGGGCTCCAGTGCGTGGTGCAACCGCAGTGCGGGCAGTGCCAGAAGGTGAGCACTTTATCGCCGGTCTGGTAGCCCGCCAGCGGACCCTCGATCCGCACTTTCGCGGGGCTGTGATAGGACCATAGCGCCCCCAGCCGATGGCAGACCGAACAGTTGCAATCGCAAACCTCGTGCGGCTGATCCGCCAGTTCCAGCGTGACCGCGCCGCAATGACAGCTCCCCTTGTCCATCGTCATAGGCCGAGCACTTCATCTACCCAGGCGCTGACCAGTGCGGTGGCGGGGCCATGGCGCGCCGCATCGAACCAAGCGGTCCCCTGCGAAGGTTCGAGGTTCAGCTCCAGCGTCTCCGCCCCGAATTCGCGCGCATTGCGCACGAAACCGGCTGCGGGATAGACCGCGCCCGACGTGCCGATCGAGACGAACAGGTCCGCCTGCTCCAGAGCCTCGAAGATCTCGTCCATGCGGTAGGGCATCTCTCCGAACCAGACGATGTCGGGCCGCAGTTCCGCGGCGCCGCATTCGGGACAGGCGGGGCGATCGAGCAGCGGCCCGGTCCAAGGTGAGCGCACGTCGCAGGCAGTGCACCAGGCGTTGAGATGCTCGCCATGCATGTGGAGCACGCGTTTGGCCCCGGCCCGCTCGTGCAGGTCGTCCACATTCTGCGTGACGATCAGCAATTCGCCCTCCCATTCGCGATCGAGGCGCGCCAGCGCGACATGGGCGGCGTTGGGTTCCTTGGTCTGGATCGCCTCTCGCCGCATGTCGTAGAAGCGCAGCACCAGATCGGGATCGCGCGCGAAAGCCTCGGGCGTCGCCACGTCCTCGACGCGGTGCTGCTCCCACAGCCCTCCGCCGTCTCGAAAGGTATCGATGCCGCTTTCGGCGCTCACGCCCGCGCCGGTGAGGATGACGATGTTGCGGATGTCCTTCATCCCCGCCATGAGACCAGCCTTCAACGGAGACGGCAAGTGGCACGAATCGGAATTATCGGCAGCGCAGGGCGCATGGGACAGGCGATCGCACAGGCCATCGAGGCTGCCGGCGAGAACCTTTCCGGCGGTATCGGCCGCGACGGAGACCTCGGCGCACTGTCGGCCCATTCGGACGTGCTGATCGACTTCTCCACCCCCGTCGCACTCGAAGCCAACCTCGATGCGGCGGTGGATGCGGGCATTCCCATCGTCGTGGGCACCACCGGGCTGGAGGAACGCCATCACTGGCTGATCGATTCGGCCGCGCAGCACATTCCCGTGCTTCAGACCGGCAACACCTCGCTCGGCGTCACGCTGCTTGCCCATCTCGTGCGCGAAGCGGCGAGCCGCCTGGGTGAGGACTGGGACATCGAGATCGTCGAGACTCACCACCGCATGAAAGTGGACGCCCCCTCCGGCACCGCCCTGCTGCTGGGCGAAGCCGCCGCCAAAGGCCGCGAGGTCGGCCTGGCCGAAACCGCGGTTCGCGCCAGAGACGGCATCACCGGCAAGCGCGAAGCCGGCACCATCGGTTTCGCGGCGCTGCGCGGCGGCACCGTGGCAGGCGATCACACCGTGCACTTCCTGGGCGACAGCGAGCGGCTCTCGTTCTCGCACATGGCCGAAAACCGCACGATCTTCGCCAAGGGCGCGGTCAAGGCCGCACAGTGGCTGAAGGACAAGCCCGCCGGCCGCTACACCATGCCCGAGGTTCTGGACCTTTGAACAAGGCCGAGATCTTCGAGTTCTTCCGCCGTCTCGCCGAGCTGAATCCCTCGCCCGAGACGGAGCTGGAATTCGGCAACAATTACCAGCTGCTGGTCGCCGTGGTGCTTTCGGCGCAGTCCACCGACGTGGGCGTCAACAAGGCCACCCGCGCGCTGTTCCGCGAGGTGAAGACGCCCGCGCAGATGGTCGAGCTGGGCGAGGAAGGCCTCAAACAGCACATCAAGACGATCGGCCTGTTCAATTCCAAGGCCAGGAACGTCATCGCCCTCTCCGAGATTCTGGTCGCGCGCTATGACGGCGAAGTGCCGGAAGACCGCGATGCGCTGGTCGAACTGCCCGGTGTCGGCCGCAAGACCGCCAATGTCGTGATGAACTGCGCATTCGGGGCGGAGACCTTCGCGGTGGACACGCATATCTTCCGCGTCGGCAACCGCACCGGCATTGCCAAGGGCAAGACGCCGCTGGCGGTGGAGAAGCAGCTGGAGAAGCGCGTGCCGCAGCCGTTCCGCGTGGGATCGCACCACTGGATGATCCTGCACGGCCGCTACATCTGCAAGGCGCGCACGCCGGAGTGCTGGCGCTGCCCGGTCGTTGACTTGTGCGACTACAAGGACAAGGTTCTGCAAAAGGGAGCCGCTCGCAAGGCTGCCTGATCGGGAGGACGTACATGCTCCGCCGTCGCATTGGCTTTGCCCCTGCCCTCGCTTTCGCCGCCGCGCCGCTCGCCCTCGCCGCCTGCTCGCAGCAACCGGCCAAACCGCCGCCGCCGGTCAGTCCCGCGGCCGAGGCGATCGGCCCTGCGCAGGACTGCCTGTCGCTCGCGCAGTTCTCCAACACCCGCATCCGCGACGACTGGACCATCGATTTCATCGGCGGCGCCGGCAACCGCGTCTGGCGGGTGACGCTGCCGAACCGCTGTTCGGGCCTGAAATCCGCCGACAGCTTTACGTATGCGACCTCGCTCTCGCAGCTCTGCCGGAATGACATCGTCTATCCGCTCAACCGCGTGGGGGGCGGATTCCAGCGCGGAGCCGGGTGCGGACTGGCACCCTTCACCCCGGTGAAGCTCGCGCAGTAGAGCGGCGACGTGCGGGGGACGCAAACCGCGTCCCTCCGCGCCCCGTCAGCCTTCGTACTGCTCGGGGTCGATATTCAGGCCCCGGCGCCCTTCGGACGACGAATGCGTCGGCGCCCTGGGCATTTCCTCTTCAGGATCGACCAGGGGCTGCAGCATGCCTTCGCTGCGAGTGATAACCGCCGTCGCCACGGCATTGCCCACCACGTTGGTGGCCGAGCGGCCCATGTCGAGGAAAGTGTCGATCCCCAGCAGCAGCGCGATGCCTTCCACCGGCAGGCCGAACTGCGTGAGCGTGGCCGCGATCACCACCAGGCTGGCGCGCGGGACGCCGGCAATACCCTTGGAGCTGACCATCAGCGTCAGCAGCATCAGGATCTGCGTACCGATCGGCACATGGATGCCGTAAGCCTGCGCGATGAAGATCGAGGCGAAGCTCATGTAGATCATCGAGCCGTCGAGGTTGAAGCTGTAGCCCAGCGGCAGGATGAAGCCCGAGATACGGCGCGGCACGCCGAAGCGGTCAAGCTGCTCGAACAGCTTGGGCAGGCTGGCTTCGGAAGAGGCGGTGGAGAACGAAAGCAGCAGCGGCTCGCGGATATAGCGGAACAGCGTGACGATCCGCCCGCGCAGGAAGATCCCGCCGACCAGGAACAGCAGCAGCCACAGCAGCAGCATCGCGAAGTAGAATTCGCTGACCAGCACGCCATACGTGACGATGATGCCAAGGCCGCGCGTGGCGATCACGCTGGCCAGCGCGCCGAACACCGCGAAAGGCGCGAAGCGCATCACGTAGTCCGTCACTTGCAGCATCAGCTCGGACAGCGCTTCGCTCACCTTGACGATGATGGCGCCGCGGTCGCCGATGGCCGTGAGGCCCACGCCGACGAAGAGCGAGAAGACCAGGATCTGCAGGATGTTGTTTTCGGCCATCGCGTCGACGGCGCTGCTCGGGAAGATCTCCAGGATGAAGTGACGCAGCGTCAGTTCGCCCACGTCCAGCTTGCCGAGGTCGGCCCCGGTATCCAGCCCGGCGCCAACGCCCGGCTTGAACAGGTTGACCAGCACCAGGCCGAGGCCCAGCGAGATCAGGCTGGCCGAGATGAACCAGCCCAGCGCCTTGCCGCCGATGCGGCCCAGTGCCGCACTGTCGCCCATGCCCGAGATGCCGGTGACGATCGTGGCGAAGACCAGCGGCGCGATGATCATCTTGATGAGCTTGAGGAAGACGTCCGGCAAAAGCCGGAAGTAGTCCGACCACTGCACCAGGCGTGGATCGTCGGCAGCCAGGGTGGCATGAAGCGCCCAGCCCACGAGGATGCCGAGCACCATGCCGACCAAGATATAAAGCGTCAGGCGCCTGCCCATTCCCACCTCGCAACAAAATTGCTGGCAAGACTAACAGCGTGACCCGTGCGGTCAACGTCGCCGGCCGGACTTACCGTCAGTTCCAGCCACCGGGCTGCTCCCGCAGGAGCCGGCGTTCAGCCCTTCGTGAGCGCCGCTTCGGTCACGCGGCGGAAGATGCGGACCAGCACTTCGAGATCGGGGATCGCCACGGCCTCGTCGCGCTTGTGCATCGTCGCGTTCGAGAGGCCGAACTCGATCACCGGGGACAGGTCCTTGAGGAACCGCGCGTCGGAGGTGCCGCCGCTGGTGGAAAGCTCGGGCTCCACCCCGGTCTCGGCGCGGATCGCTTCGGCGAGCATGGCGGAAAAGGCGCCGGGCTCGGTGAGGAAGGCCTCGCCGGAGATCACCGGGCGCGCGGTGCCGCCGTGGCGCTCCGCAATCTCGGCCACGCGGGCCGAGAGGCTCTCGCCGGTGTGGAGATCGTTGAACCGGATCGAGATACGCGCCGAGGCCCGGGCCGGGATCACATTGGTGGCGACGTTGCCCACGGTGAGGTCGGTCACCTCCAGATTGCTGGCCTGGAACCAGTCAGTGCCTTCGTCGAGCACGAGGGCATCGAGTTCGGCCAGCATGGCTACCAGCCTGGGAATCGGATTGTCGGCCAGGTGCGGATAGGCGACGTGGCCCTGCACGCCTTCGACCTCCAGCCAGATGTTCACCGAACCGCGGCGGCCGATCTTCATCATGTCGCCGAGGCGGTGGACCGAAGTCGGCTCGCCGACGAGGCAAAGGTCGGGGATTTCGCCCACCGCGCGCATATGATCGATCAGCGCCAGGGTGCCGAAGCGCGCGGGGCCTTCCTCGTCACCGGTGATGATGAAGCTGATCGTGCCCGCATCCGCCGGGATCTGCGCGGCCGCCGCGACCATCGCGGCGATCGACCCCTTCATGTCCACCGCGCCGCGGCCGTAGAGCAGTTCGCCGCGCACTTCGGGCGCGAACGGCGCGCTGCTCCAGCCCTCGCCCGGCGGCACCACATCGAGGTGCCCGGCATAAGCGAAGTGGCGCGAGCCCTCGGGGCCCTTGCGGATCGCGAAGAGATTTTCGACCGGACCGTCCGGCGCTTCTCCCGCCAGGAAACGGTGGACGTGGAAGCCGAGCGGCGCCAGCTGGCCCTCCAGGCAATCGAACACCGCGCCGGTGGCGGGCGTCACACTGGGGCAGGCAAGCAGGGCTTCGGTGAGTGCCAGGACACTCGCGGGGGTCTCAACGGCTTCGGTCATGCCGCGGGCCATTGCACAGGACCGCGCCCAAGACCATAGCGGAACGGCCGTTTCGGGGAGTGATCGCCATGCCCAAGATCGATGTCGAGACCATCGCCGCGTCCAATCGCACCGGATATCCGGAGCCGTTCGATGCGGCGGTGGAAGGACGATGGTGGCGGCGGCTCGCTCCGGCCGGCGGACTCAGCGAGATGGGCGCCAGCCATGTCGTGCTCAAGCCCGGCGCCTGGTCGAGCCAGCGCCATTGGCACGAAGACGAGGACGAGCTTCTGGTCATGATCGCCGGCGAAGCCGTGCTGGTGGAGGACGGCGGCCGCACCCCGGTCCGCGCGGGCGAGATCTGCGCCTGGCCCAAAGGCGTCCGCAACGGTCATCACCTCATCAACGAGAGCGACGCGGACTGCGTGTTCGTGGCCATCAGCGCCGGCAACCCGGACGGCTCCGGCGCCTATCCGGACATCGACATGACGTTCGATGCCGAGGGCTATCATCACCGGGACGGCAGGCCGTATCGCACGGCTCGCCCCCGCTGATCGGCCGCTGATCGGCTATTCGACCGGGTTCTCGTACTGTTCGATCACCCAGTCCTCGGCCTCGGCAGCGTTGATCCACTGCTGCATCCATTCGTGCTCCCACACGGCCTGCATATAGGCCTGCGCGAAGCCGGGAACGCCGATGCCATACGTGAGGAACCGGCTGACGACCGGCGCATAGATGATGTCGGCCGCACCGAACGTGCCGAACAGGAAGGGACCGCCCTTGCCGAACCGCGCACGCGCCTCGGCCCAGAGCGTGAGTATGCGCACCACGTCGGCGCGTACGTCGTCGCCCAGCGAGACGCCCTGCACCCGGCTGCGGATATTCATCGGGCAGGCCCGGCGCAGCGGCATGTAGCTGGAGTGCATTTCCGCCACCATCGAACGGGCCATGGCGCGCGCGGCATCGTCCTTGGGCCAGAACCGGTCGCGGCCGACCTTGTCGGCAAGATATTCGATGATCGCCAGGCTGTCCCAGACCACGGCTTCGCCGTCCCACAGGATCGGCACTTTGCCGTGACTGGGCGCGAGATCGTCGGAGCTGCGCTTGGCCTCCCAGTCGTCTCCGAACAGCGGCACCGTGATCTCCTCGAAGGCCAGGCCCGACTGCTTGCAGGCCAGCCAGCCGCGCAGCGACCAGCTCGAGTAGTTCTTGTTGCCGATAATAAGCTTCACTGCGCAGTTCCCCGTAGGTCGATCATCGGGCCTATCGGTTCAGACTGGCAAAGTCGAGGATGAACGGCGTCGCAAGATGTCGCAGGAGAGCGAGCATGACGGCCGGAGATCGCCGACCTCCTGCGCCGCCAATACCTTAGTCTCGCGCCTTGCACCGCAGGACTTATCGGCAGCCCCGGAAGGCGCCCACGGCGCCGGACCGCGAGCAGCATCGCCGTTCCGCGCGCCTGGGGGTCACCCCCCGGGACCGCTCCTGTCCGGTCAGAACAGCCGCGTCAGTTCGAAGAACAGGGCGCCGACGATCGCGCTGGCCGGGATCGTCACGAACCAGGCCACGATCACGCGGCTCGCGACCGACCACCGCACGGCACTGGCCCTGCGCGCGGCGCCGGTGCCGACGACGGCGCCGGTGATGGCATGGGTGGTCGAAACCGGAATGCCCATCGCGCTCGCCCCGAAGACCACGATCGAGCCCGCGGTCGAGGCGCAGAAGCCCGAGTGGTGGTTGAGCTTGGTCAGCTTGGACCCCATCGTCTTGATGATCTTCCAGCCGCCCGAGAGCGTGCCGATGGAAATGGCCGCGTAGCAGCTGATCACAACCCAATCGGGAACGTGGAAACCGCCCTCCAGATGCCCGGTCGAATAGAGCAGGACGGCGATGATGCCCATCGTCTTCTGGGCGTCGTTACCGCCGTGGCTGATCGAATAGGCGGCCGAGGAGAACAAGTGCAGGGTCTTGAAGATCCCGTTGGACGCGCGCGGCGTAGTGCCCTTGAACAGCCAGGAGGTCAGCAGCATCATCGCCATGGCAATGAGGAAGCCAAGCACGGGCGAGGCGACGATGGCGATCACCGTCTTCACCGTGCCTTCGGATTCGATGACCCCCGGCCCCGCCGCCGCCACACCGGCGCCCAGCAGGCCGCCGATCAGCGCGTGGCTGGACGAGGAAGGGATGCCCTTGATCCAGGTCAGCACGTTCCAGAACATCGCGCCTACCAGCGCTCCGAACACCACGGCGGGCGTCACGGCGTCCTTGTCGATGATGCCCTTGCCCACCGTCTCGGCGACATGAAGGCCCATGATCCAGTAAGCCGCGAAGTTGCCGAAAGCGGCGAACAGCACGGCGACGACCGGCGAAAGCAGGCGCGTCGCCACGACAGTGGCGATGGCGTTGGCGGCATCGTGAAGGCCATTGAGGAAGTCGAACGCCAGCGCGAGCGCGACGAGGCCGATCAACAGCGGCAGTGCGAGCGTATGATCCATGGTGAAAGGCCGCCGGTCAGGCGTGGTCGATCACGAGACCGTCGATCTCGTTCGCGATGTCCTCGAAGCGGTCGACCACGCGTTCGAGGCGCCGGAACATTTCCTGGCGTACGATGAAGTGCAGGGCATCGCCCTTTTCGCCATTGGGGCCGGTATCGGCCTTGAAAACGCGCTTCAGGCCGGCCGCGTGGATTTCGTCGGCATGGCCTTCCATGCGCACCAGGCGCTCGGTCAGCTCGTGCAGGCGATTGCCGTTATCCGCGATCTTGCGCAGGAGCGGCATGATCTCTGCCGTCAGACGCGCGGCGTCGACGATGATCGCCGCCATGTCGATCATCTCCGGTTCGAACTCCGCGACCTCATAAAGGTTCACGGCGTTCGCCACCTGCTGCATCTCGTCGATGGCATCGTCCATCGTGGTGATGAGGCTGGTGATCGACGAGCGGTCGAACGGGGTGAGGAACGTGCGGCGCACCGTCTGGAGCACTTCGCGGGTGATTTCGTCGGCATCGTGCTCGCGCTCACCCACTTCGCGGATGTGCTGGGCGCGGCCGGCCCCGCCCTGCGCCAGGCGGGCGAGAGCGTCGGCACCGGCCACAAGCGTGGCGGCCTGCCGCTCGAACAACTCAAAGAAGTCGCCCTGCTGCGGCAGCAACTTCTGGAACCAGGCAAACATGGTATTGATCCCTGTCTTGTCCGCCATCCGGTCAGCCACCGCGCCGATGAGGCGGGCGGGACTGGCCGCGGCGCGAAACTCGCGCGCGCCGAACGAACGGATCAGCGCGCGCAGGTCCTCTTCGTCGACCGCCTTAGCGGCCTCCGCCATCGAGAACCAGCGGCGTTCGCGCTGATGCTGTTCGTCCCAGGAGTCAAGTTCCTCGGTGACTGCAAAGGGAAATACATCCACATCCGCCCACACCGATGCGCCCGAGGCGCGCCGCTTGCGATAGCGATAGGAGCCGAGCGGAATGGGGCAGGCCGCGCCGCGAACGCCGGCTTCTTCCTCTGCTTCCACGGCAGCCGCCGCGTGCGGAGGAAGGCCTTTCATCAGCCCACCCTTGGGAATGACCCAGCGGCGCGTCTGGCGCGAGGTAATCAGAAGAATCTGAATCGGCGCATCAACCGAAGGCCCGGTGGCGCGATAGGGAAGAACGGCAATCTGGCGCATGGCGAGACTCCTTCTTCTCATTGACGCGACCGAGCGCCTCTAGGCGAACCATCACCGTCACGCAATCGTCACATTCGCACTTTTCCGGATGCTTCGTGCAAGTCCGTCCGGTCCGCAGCGATCATCGCCCGGCAAGCCGTGAATATCAAAGGAGAAAAGGGTCATTGCGGAGCTATCGCCGCACGTCCCGAAGCGGGACCAGGGCATCGGCAGGCGCCTATTGCGCCCCGCGGATCACGCCTGTCTCTGCCGCGAAACAAACCGGGCGACAGAGGGGTATCGACAAGAATGGGCGGGATCGGCGCCGTGAAGGCCCCGATCCCGCCCATTCGGTTCAGGTCTGCGAATCGGAGAGCACTGCGGCCCGAAGCTCGGCGATGCCCAGCCCCTTCTCCGAAGAAGTGACATGCACTTCGGGATAGGCCGCCGGATGCTTGCGCGCCTCGGCAATCGTCTCGGCGTGAACCTTTTCCAGTTCGCTCGCCTTGATCTTGTCGGATTTGGTCAGGACGATCCGATAGCCGACGGCGGCTTCGTCCAGCATCTTCATCATTTCGGCATCGACGGTCTTCACGCCGTGGCGCGCATCGACCAGCAGCAACGTGCGCTTCAGTGCCACGCGGCCGCGCAGATAGTCGCGCACCAGGCGCCGCCAAGTCTCGACGACCGCAGGCGGCGCCTTGGCGAAGCCGTAGCCGGGCATGTCGACGAGGCGGAACTGCAGCGGTTCGCCCACTTCGAAGAAGTTCAGCTCCTGCGTGCGCCCTGGCGTCACCGAGGTGCGCGCGATCGACTTGCGGCCGGTCAGCGCATTGAGCAGCGACGACTTGCCGACGTTCGACCGTCCGCAGAAGGCGATCTCCGGCGAATCGCCATCGGGGAGGAACTTGAGCGCGGGCGCGCTCTTCAGGAACGTTACCGGTCCCGAAAAGAGCTTGCGCGCCTGCTCCATCAATTCTGTGTTTTCTTCTTCCATGTCAGTCTCAGGCCTTGCGTCCGGCGGTGCGCGCCTTGTCCTGCGCGTCCTTTTCGGCCTGCGCCCGCAGCTGCGGATGACGGCTGTAAAGGAACTGCTGCTGCGCAATGGTCAGGATATTCGAGGTGATCCAGTAGACCAGCAGGCCCGAGGCAAACGGCGCCATCACGAACATCATGAACCACGGCATCAGCGCGAAGACCTGCTGCTGGGCCGGGTCCATCTGGGCCGGGTTCAGCTTGAACTGGAAGTACATCGTCACGCCCAGCAGCAGGGCCAGCACGCCAATGGCAAGGAAGCCCGGCGGGTTGAACGGCAGCAGGCCGAAGAGATTCAGGATGTGCAGCGGATCGGGCGCGGAAAGGTCCTTGATCCAGAACACGAAGGGCTGGTGGCGCATCTCGATCGCCAGCATCAGCACCTTGTAAAGCGCGAAGAACACCGGGATCTGCAGGAACATGGGCAGGCAGCCGGCGAGCGGGTTCACCTTTTCCTGCTTGTAGAGCGCCATGATCTCAAGCTGTTGCTTCTGCTTGTCGTCCTTGTAGCGCTCCTGGATCGCCTTCATCTTCGGCTGGATCGCGCGCATGGCGGCCATCGAGGCGAAACCGCGCTGGGCCACCGGGAACATGATGCCGCGAACGATCGCGGTCAGCAGGATGATGGCCACGCCAAAGTTGCCGACCAGGCTGAACAGCTTGGTGAGCAGCCAGAAGATCGGCTTTTCGAACCAGCGGAACCAGCCCCAGTCGATTGCCAGCCCGAAGTTGGCGATGCCCGACTTCTCGTAGGCGTCGAGCACCTTGTGCTCCTTGGCGCCGGCGAACAGCTTGGTTTCGCGGGTCAGGCTCTGGCCTGGCTGGATCACCGACTTGTCATAGACGACGTCGGCGCGGAAAATGCCGTTGCCCTGCGAACGGAAGGTGCCCTGGGCCTTGGCGTTGACCGGGATGACGGCTGACATCCAGTAGACGTCGGTGAAGCCGATCCAATCGGTATTGCCCGGCTGCGGCATCGTACCGTCCTTGGCCAGCGCGTCATACTTCGGACCGAAAGCGACCGAACCGTCGAACGCGCCCACGCCGCCGGTACGCAGCGTCCAGGCATAGGCCGCCGCGGTACGGTCCGTACGATTCACCAGCGCGAAGGGCTGGATCGCCACGGCGCCCGAACCACGGTTCTGGATCTGCTGGTCGGCGGTGATCAGATAGTTCTCATCCACCTTGAGCGTGATGGAGAAGAGTTGGCCCTGGCCGTTGTCCCAGGTGAGGACGACAGGCGTCGACGGCGTGAGCCGGGCGCCCTGCGCCACGGTCCATACCGTCTGCGCGGTCGGCGCGGCGATGCCTTCGCCGACCCAGCCGAACTGGGCATACTGCTGCGCCGGGGTTCCCGAGGGCGAGAACATGCGGACCGGGCCGGAATCCTTCTCCACCGTTTCGCGGTGGCGATTCAGGACGAGGTCGTCGAGCAGCGCGCCGGTAAGGTTGATCGAGCCCGAGACGCCGGGCGCGGCGATGGGAACGCGGCCGGGAGCGGCGAGCGCGGTCTTCAGGTCCTTCTGCTCCAGCGCCAGGTCGGCCGCATCGCGCAGGCCGCCTTCACGAGTGGGCTTGCCGGCACTGGCGGCCGCATCGGTCGGGTTTCCAGCATTCTGGGCGACCGGCGCCGGCTTGTTGGCCTGCGGATAGAAGTACCCCATCCCGGCTTCCCAGCCGAAGAGCACGAGCGCGGTCAGGACGACCGCCAGGATGATGTTGCGCTGCTTATCCACGAAGGTTTTCCTGTCGTATTCGCGTCCGCGGCAGCGACCAGGGCTGCCTCGATTTCATTCAGTCAGGGACGGGGTCGTAGCCGTGCCCACCCCAAGGTTGGCAGCGCAATATACGCTTGAACGCCAGCCAGCCACCCTTAATCGCACCATGCTTGCGGACCGCCACGATGGCGTACTGCGAGCAGGACGGCGCATAGCGGCAGGTCGGCGGCATCAGGCGCGACGGGCCGAGTTGCCATGCCCGCGCCACCAGAATCAGCAGGAGCCCAGGCACGGAAGCCAGGATGGCGAGCGCCCTTTTCACGGCCGCGCGTCCTTGTTCGAGGCGTCCGAGCCCCCGCCAGTCCCGTGTCCGTTACTGCCGCTCATCTTGCCAGGGCCGCCTTTGGGCGGGCTGCCCTTGCCGCCCGGGCCACGCTTGCGACCGCGATGGCTGCGGGGCGGATCGCCCTTGCCGGCCTGGGCGCGGCCGAGCGCCGCCAGCAATTCGTCGCGAAGCAAGGTGAAGTCCCGCTCGACGCCGTTTTCGCGGCCGATCAGGACGTGATCGGTATCGGCCAGGCCGTGCTCCGGCAGCATCTCGCGCAGCAACGCCCGAAAGCGCCGCTTCATGCGGTTGCGCACAACGGCATTGCCGATCTTCTTGGTGACGGTAATCCCCGCCCGCATGCCCTGCCCACCATTCGGCTTGGCCAGGAGCACGAAACCGGCGCGCGCGACTCGAAGACCGCCGTTGGCCGCAACGAAGTCGGCCCTTCTGGTCATCGTGGAATAGGCGCTGGTCATTGCGGTCGAAGATAGGGGCGACGGCTCTCGATCACAAACGGCGCCCTTCGCAAATGGCAGGGATCGCCAGAACAAGCGATCGTGAGCCGCGTGCGGCGCCGGATTGCGGCCGCCCCATACGGCGGCGGCCCGTGCCGCCACCCGAATCCCCGAAGGCAGGGGAACTCGGATGGCGGCACGGGCCGTGCCGCATCCAGCCGTGAGGCTGGAAGACTTAGGCCGAAAGCTTCGAACGGCCGCGAGCGCGGCGCGCACGAAGCACCTTGCGGCCGCCGACGGTCGCCGTGCGGGCGCGGAAGCCGTGACGGCGGGCGCGAACAAGGCGGCTGGGCTGGAAAGTGCGCTTCATGACGGTCCTCGAAATTCAAATACGGCCCCGAAGGACCCGAACAAAAAGGGCCGCCCAAAGAAGGTCGACCGCAAAACAGAAGCGCGCCGTTACTGGACCGGTGCGAGAGAGTCAAGGCAAAGGCACATGAAACGGCAGATCCGAAGAGGCCTCCGGCGCACCGAGGCTGCCCTGCCTGGATCGCCTTCGCCATTACCCACAATGCCCCCGCGCGTCTACTGGAGCGCCACGTCCCGAGCCTCCCCATCCATGTTAGCATCGCGGCCGAAGGCCGGTTTTCGGCGGCAGAAACGGTGGGTGCGGCGAAGCGATGGCGATGGAAGAGCGTATCAGCGTGCTGGTAGGATGGGCCTCGCGCGACCTTGGCCCGAACATCCTGCTCGAACTTCAAACCTTCGAAAAGGAAGGCTGGGACTCCGGCGACGAGCCCGACAACGCCCGATTCTTCCTGACCCGCAGCCAGGCCGCGGTCCTGGCGAATCACCTGCTTCAGGTCAGCGGGGCACAGCGGCCCGCGCGGCGCGGCGGTTGGCTCGGCTCGCTCTTCAAATAGAACGCCTCGCAGAGCGCGTCTTCTGCCAATTCGCCCGGATCCGCCCCCTTGCGCGCGAACGGTCAGCGCCAAGGCGCTCGGGCAAGGGGATTCGATTCGCTCCGGCGTGAGAAGGGCATTGCCCTCTTTCCTTCTGCAGATCCCGTCAGGCGGCGGCAGAATCGCAGCAGGGGCCGCTCGACCATGAGGTGCGTCACGCCGCCCACGAAGCAGGCAAGGACGACCACGGGCAGCACGAGCAGATACTGCGGCATCCGCGCCACTTCCGGAGATCTCAGGGCCAGGCCGTAAGCCATCAATACGAAGAAATGAGAGAGATAGAGGGCGTAGGAAGCATTGCCCAAGGCAAAGAGCGGCTGCACGACGCGCCCAATCCAGCCGCGGCCACCGCTTTCCCGCACACCCAGCAGGCCGGAAACGATCACCGCTCCCGCCGTGCCCCAGGTAGCAACCCTGCCCCATCCGCTGAGGCCATGCGTCGTCTCGTGGGCGACGAACAGCGGTGCGACATAGAGCAGGGCGAAACCGCAAAGGACGAGCAAGGCCGCAAGCCGGGTGCCGCGCAGGCCCGCGGTCAGCCCCGAATGAAACTGCGCCAAACCCAGGCCCAGCAGGAATTCGAGCGGGATCGGATCGGTAAGGAAGCGCCGGATCTCGCTTTCCGGCAGGCCATGAGCCAGCAGCAGGACCGAGACGATGATCCCGCCCGTCCCCAGCAGCGCGGCCCTGCGAGAGCCCGCCAGCAGGCAGACCGCGAAGACCAGATAGAAGTACACTTCGTAGACGAGCGTCCAGGCCACCCCGATGATCGGCTGTCCGCCGGGGAGCAGCGCCAGGCCGGCCACGATGTCTCCGGTCGAGAGCGTGCGCGATTGGAAGAACCCCAGGGCCATGAGCGACAGCATCGCCAGGCAGGCAAGCCAGTAGAGCGGATAGATCCGCGTGGCGCGCCTTTGCAGGAAAGCGGCTGGCGAAGGCGCGGGGCGCCCTGGAACAAGGCTGGTATGAGCCATGATGAAGCCGCTGATGACGAAGAAGATGTCGACTCCGCCGGCTCCCCCCGTAGTGAGCCAGTCCGGACTGAAAGCGCCGGGGACGCCGTTCGACGTTTCCAGAGCATGGTGAAAAGTGACCGACAGGGCGGCCAGCGCCCTTGCCACCTGAAGCCCGACCAGCGAACCCGAAGCGCCGCCATCGGCCGCGTCGGTCCTGTTCAGACGCTTTTGCCCGTGTCGGTTGCCCGCGCCGTTCTCCGCCAAATCCATTGCATCGACCCGCATTCCGCGCCAGCCCCCGCCCGCGCAACGGATCGATCATGCTTTGGATCTCAGCTCTCCTCCAAAGGAAGACAGGTCCGTTATCGTTGCAACAGGGTAAGTTGCGTGGAGGTCCAGCTGCGCGTCCGGTCCAGCCTGACCCAGCGCGCCATCTCTTCCGCCCCGAACCAGCGCGCGGATTCGAAGGGAATGGCATTGGTCATCGCGTAGAATGCCTGCGCTTCACGAAGATCCATTCCCATCTGCTGGTAATAGTCCAGATATCGGCGGTTTTCCGGTGCATTGGCCGCATAGTCGCGCGGGGTACGCCCGGTATCGTCGAGCCAGGCATGAACGGCGAATTCCGACCCCGGATCGGCATAGCGGAGCCGCCCGGCCAGAAACAGCTCCACGGCGCCGGATCGCACCGACCCACCGGTGGGTACATGAGTCGTAAGCCCGCGCGCCCGGATCATGCGTCCCAGCCGCAGATTGGCAAGATCGTCCTCGGTCCCCGGGCACTCAATCATCTCCAGTTCGGAGATATTCGGATAGTCCCGCAGCAGCGCCGCGAACTGTTCGGGGCTGCGCGAATCCGTGGCATCCACGAGTGCGGCATGCGTGCCGTCGATCACGCGAAACGGGCCGTAGCGGGCGATCCCGCGCGGAATGCCGGCAGGCGCGGACTGCCAGAACGCAGCCTGCTGCTGCGCGTCCTGCGCAAGGCCCTGTTCCTCGTCAGCCGCCGCCAGAGCGACTTGTTCGGCATAGCTGGGATCGACCAGCCCGGCAGGGCCGGAGCCGGCCCCGGCCTCCACCAATTCGTAGGAAATCCTGCCATCCCGCGCCGCGACCGGGCCTGCTCCGAACAAGGCGGAGGTCAGGATCGCCAGAGCGGAAATGGAGGCAAATGCGCGCATGTCCATGAGATGCAGTCCATCTGCTTACTCAAGTCACTAGAGCTAAGGTTAAAACACTTTAACCTAATGGACAACTGCAATTACTTGGGTCAAATTTCGTTATACAACATACTTAACATTTTGATTACGACCGCCGCTCTGATTACGATTGCATCAAGGAATTGCTTGCGTGGTCGCTCTCGTTTCCACTGTCGCCTACTTGGGGTTGGAAGCGCGTGCGGTTGAGGTCCAGTGCCAGGTCGCGCCCGGAATGCCGGGTTTCGCGCTGGTCGGACTGCCGGACAAGGCGGTGGGAGAAAGCCGCCAGCGCGTGAGCGCGGCCTTGACGGCCATGGGCCTGGCCCTGCCGCCCAAGCGTATAACCATCAACTTGTCCCCGGCCGATTTGCCCAAGGAAGGCTCGCACTACGATCTGCCCATCGCGCTGTCCCTGCTGGCGGCCATGGGCATTGTCGACAGCGAGCAATTGGCCGACTTCGTGGCTGTGGGCGAACTCGCGCTCGATGGCCGGGTGATCCCTTCTCCCGGCGTCCTTCTAGCCGCGCTTCACGCCAGCGAGCGCGACCTCGGATTGATCTGTCCGGCGGCGCAGGGCAGCGAGGCACGCTGGGCCGACGGCATTCCAGTGGTGGCTGCGCCCAACCTGGTCAGCCTGCTCAATCACCTGAAGGGCACGCAAGTGCTGCCGCAGCCCGAACCCGGCCGCGCCGATCCGCCCAAACGCGGACCGGACCTGAAACAGGTCAAAGGGCAGGAGGTCGCTCGCCGGGCGCTGGAGATCGCTGCAGCCGGATCGCACAACCTGCTGATGAGCGGCCCTCCCGGCGCCGGAAAGTCGCTGCTCGCCGCCTGCCTGCCCGGAATCCTGCCCGAACTCACGGCCGCAGAGGCGCTCGAAGTCTCGATGATCGCCTCCGTCGCGGGGACGCTGGAGGAAGGCCGCATCAGTCGTGCCCGGCCGTTTCGATCGCCGCATCACTCCGCCTCGATGGCGGCCTTGACCGGCGGCGGCCTCAAAGTGCGCCCCGGCGAAGTCTCGATGGCCCATCTCGGCGTGCTGTTCCTGGACGAACTGCCGGAATTCCAGCGCGCCGTGCTCGATTCGCTGCGCCAACCCCTGGAGATCGGAGAAGTCACCGTCGCGCGGGCCAATGCCCATGTCACTTATCCGGCCCGGGTGCAGTTGATCGCCGCCATGAACCCCTGTCGCTGCGGCTATCTCAGCGATCCCGCGCTCGCCTGTTCCCGCGTGCCCAAGTGCGCGGCCGACTACCAGAGCAAGGTCTCTGGCCCCCTGCTCGACCGTATCGATCTTCACGTGGAAGTGGACCCGGTGCGCGCGGTAGACCTTGCGCTTCCTCCGCCCAGCGAAGGCAGCGCGCAAGTTGCCGCCAGGGTCGGCCAGGCCCGGGCCGTCCAGACCGCACGCCTGGCGGGAACAGGCAACCGCACCAACGCCGAACTCGACGGCGACCTTCTGGAGACTTACGCCACGCCGGACGAGGCCGGCCGCAAGCTCCTCATGCAGGCGGCCGAGGCGATGCATCTCTCTGCACGAGGCTACACGCGCATCCTTCGGGTTGCGCGCACGATCGGCGATCTGGCGGGAGAGGAACAGGTAAAGCGTATCCACGTTGCGGAGGCGCTCAGCTATCGTCGGCGGCCACCGACGGGCTGAGCAAGAGGATGACGCATGCCTTCGATGCCGACAATCCTGGTTTCTTGCCTGGCCCTATCGCTCGGACCAACGCCCGGACGGAGCGAACCGCCCTCGATTACACCTGCTGCCGAGACCTGCCCGGTGCCGGAAGGTTGGGCTGAAATCGCGAATCTGCAGCCGCGTTATATCGTCTTCGGGGAGCTTCATGGAACGCAGGAAAGCCCGGCACTCGTCGGTGATCTGGCGTGCGCGCTCGCCGCGCAAGACCAGCGCGTCCTCCTTGCCATCGAATTTGACTCGGGCGCCGATGCCGCCTTGCAGGACGCCTGGCGATTACCTGCGAACCAGTTCGCGCAAGCCTTGCAGAAGTCCGGATGGAAGGGGCGCACGGATGGCGTCGCCAGCGAGGCGATGTTCGCGATGCTGGTTCGTCTTCACCGGCTGAAGGATGCAGGCCGCCCGATCGACGTGGCGGCGTTCAACGGCCCGCGCGACGAATCCCAGCGCAAGCGCTTCGCCCATCTTGCGGGGCAAGGTCCACATGAGGCCGCCCAGGCGGAGAATATTCACGATGCCGCGAGCAGCGGCAGCTATGACCGCGTCCTGGTTCTGGTCGGCGGGTTTCATGCCGAAACGGTTCCTTACGGCGAAGGCGCAAAGAGCTTCGAACCGATGGCAGCACGCCTCGCCCGTACCGGCCGCGTGGTCAGCCTGAAAATGCGCTTCGCTGCCGGCAGCGCATGGAACTGCATTGCCAAACCCGGCGGGCATTTCGAACCAGGACAGGCCATTCCCGAAGACGCGATCGAGTGCGGCAACCATCCCGCCAAAAGCGAGGTCGATCTGAAACGCGCACCCTTCATGCAACTGGGTACCTTTCCGGGAGAAGCGCCGAGAGCAGGCTTCGACGGCTTTTTCTGGCTGGGATCGGTCCACGGGTCTGCGCCTCAAGTTCGGGCGGATTCACCGGAGCAGCGATAGGCAACACCACAAAGAGAGCAGCGGAAATCCAGCCCGCCCCACTATCGGCTTGCCCCGCGTCGCCGGTGCAGGCATCGCGCGGGGCATGACCGCGACGACCGACCGCACCGTACTTCTTGCCGGCCTCTCCATCGTCGTGGCGCAAGCCTCGATCAATCTGGGCGCGGCCTTTGCCAAGAGCCTGTTTCCGGTCGTGGGGCCGGAAGGCGTCGCGGCCCTGCGCACGACGATTTCGGCCGTGATCCTTTTGGTCCTCGCCCGCCCCTGGCGCAGCCGCGTGACCGGGCGGCAGCTTCGCTGGCTGCTGGTCTACGGCCTCGTGCTCGGCGGCATGAACCTGATGATCTATTGGGCCTTCCGCCGCATCCCCATCGGCATCGCCGTCGCCATCGAGATCTGCGGACCGCTGGCCGTGGTCCTGGCGACCTCGCGGTCGCTGCGCGACTTCCTCTGGCTCGCCCTGGCGCTTGGCGGACTGGCCTTGCTGATACCCTGGCCCGGCCGGGCGCAGCCGCTCGACCTGGCGGGAATCGGCTTCGCCCTGGCCGCCGCGGCTTGCTGGGCACTCTATATTCTCTGCGGAAAGCGCGCCGCCGAAGTGGGCAGCACGACGGCGGTCTCGATCGGCATGACCGTGGCCTGTCTCGTCACCGTGCCGTTCGGGATCGCCTCGGCACCGGCGAGCCTTCCGCTCCACGCGCTCGGCCTGGGCATCGTCGTCGCGATCCTGTCGAGCGCCCTGCCCTACATGCTGGAGATGCGCGCGATGGGGCAGCTCTCCAGCCGAATCGTCGGCCTTCTGAGCAGCATGGCCCCCGCGCTCGGCGCCATAGTGGGCTTCATGGTGCTGGACGAGCGGCTGACGGCGCTGCAATGGCTGGCCGTGGCGATGATGATCGCGGCAAGCGCCGGGTGCTCCCTCGGCGCGAGAGCGCCAGTGGCCAAGGCGCGCGACGACGTGATGGCCTGAGCGGAAGCCCGCATCGGGGCATTCGCAAGCCAGCGTCGCCCCGCTCAGTCCTCGATGTCGAGTTGCCGGAGCACTTCGGCGATGACTCGCGGATCACTGGCGAAACCCAGGTGCGAGCAGCGGATCGGCACGGCCCGGTCGCGTTCATGCGGCCAGCCGCAGGCCGAGCGCGGGTGGATCACCCCGTCGCGCGGGCTCCACAGCGCCACTGTCGGCACCGGCGGTTTCTCGGCGAAGTCGCAGTCGATCGGCGGCGCGTCCACGGAGTGCCCGGTCACCACTTGATAGGCGCGCCAGGCATTGTTGGCCCTGGGATCACCGGAAAACGGCGTGCCCATCGTCACCACTTTGCCCACGCTTGCGGGTTGCCGACGGGCGATTTCGCGCGCGAACAGCCCGCCGAGGCTCCAGCCGACCAGGGTGATCGGGGCGCGGTGCCGCCGGGCCAGCGCGCCGACCCGGCGCATCAGGAACTCGAAATTGTGCTGGTTGGGGCCGAAATTGAAACCGAGGCCCCATTCGTGAACTTCGTGCCCGGCCTGTGTCAGCGCCTCGGCCATCGGCTTCATCCGGTTGGGATGAGCGCCGAAACCGGGCAGGAGCATGACGGGCTGCGGGTGAAGCGCGGTCTCGATCCCGAGCAGCTTCTTGCCGCCCCGGCGCAGCGAGGCCAGTTCGGCAAAGAACAGCCGCAGCGACGGCTTGCGGACACCCTCCGGATGCGGCTCGCGCGCAAGCGCAGCGCGGCGCACGATGGCGCTGCGCATCATGTCGAGTTGGCGCGGGGCCTGACCGTTCACTTTACCCTTCTAACTCCTGTACGGTCGGGCCCTGCCGAAACGGGGCCTTATCCCTGACAATCTCCGATGCGTTTCGTGGTGACATGCATCGTCATCTTCATCTGCCCACCGGGCTGGGAGCCCATCTGGGGCCCACCGCTCATATCCATCTTCACGGTGATGTCCGAGTTGTCCTCGGCCACCGTGCCGTCGAGCGTCAGAACGGCCTTGCCGCCTTCCTTCGACGCACATTCCATTTGGGCATCCAGCTTCCCGCCATCAACGTCGAAGCGCGAATAAGTGCATTCCCGGCCCTGCCCCACATCGTGGAACATGTCGCGATAGCCCTTTTCGGCTTCGGCGGACGTCAGGCAGAAGTTGCTGACCTGAGACTTCTGAAGCGTCGACTTCATCTGGTCTGCCATCTGCTTGGGCAGCCCTGGAACGTCGATCTGCTTCACTTCGCTGGTCTGCGCATACTGTCCGGGGCGCGGTTTGTCGAGCTTGGCGGCTTCCTGTCGTACTTCTTCCTGCGATTTGCCCGGAGCGCCCGCCGCCTCGCCGGACTTCTCCTTAGATCCGCAGCCGGCCGCCAGAAACGCCAGGCCCATCGCTGCAAGGGTCATATATGGCTTCATATCAGCACCTTCCTTCGCACCGTTTCGTGACGCAAGACGTATCACCGGCCCGTCGCCGCCACCATACCGGAGGGGGTGCAGGGTGGGGGCGCGCGCCGGTGCCGTACAAAAACAGCCGAACCGCCGTTTTCGCCCGACTGCCGGGTCGGATCCCCATAGAACCCGACTCCCATTGCGGGCCCGTGGCACATACCCCATATGTTCTGCCATGGCAGAGCTGATCATTCGCCGGGGCCTTGAGGAACCGGACACCTCGGGCACGTTCGTCCCCCACAAGCCGCAGCGACCCGACAAGTCGATGCCCGGCCGGCCCTTCAAGGTCGTTTCCGAATACGAACCGAACGGCGACCAGCCGACGGCCATCGCCGATCTCGTTTCCACGGCGGGCGACGGCGAGAAGACGCAAGTGCTGCTGGGCGTCACCGGATCGGGCAAGACCTTCACGATGGCCAAGGTGATCGAGGAATTGCAGCGCCCGGCGCTGATCCTGGCGCCGAACAAGATCCTGGCCGCCCAGCTTTATGCCGAGATGAAGGACTTCTTCCCCGAGAACGCGGTAGAATACTTCGTCTCCTACTACGATTATTACCAGCCGGAGGCCTATGTCGCCCGGTCCGACACGTACATCGAGAAGGAAAGCTCGGTGAACGAGGCGATCGACCGCATGCGCCACTCGGCCACGCGGGCGCTGCTGGAACGCGACGACGTGATTATCGTCGCCTCGGTCTCGTGCCTCTACGGCATCGGCTCGGTCGAGACGTACTCGGCGATGATCTTCGACCTGAAGACCGGCGACACGCAGGACCAGCGCGAGATCATCCGCAAGCTCGTCGCGCTCCAGTACAAGCGCAATGACGCCGCTTTCACCCGCGGCACCTTCCGCGTGCGCGGCGACAATCTGGAACTGTTCCCCTCCCACCTGGAGGATACCGCCTGGCGCATCTCGTTCTTCGGGGACGAGATCGAGGAAATTGCCGAGTTCGATCCGCTCACCGGCAAGAAGGGTTCGGCGCTTGAAAAGGTGCGGGTCTACGCGAACTCGCACTATGTGACGCCCGGCCCGACGATGAAGCAGGCGAGCGAGGCGATCCGCTTCGAACTGACCGAGCGGCTGAAGGAACTGGAAGCCGAGGGCCGCCTTCTGGAAGCCCAGCGGCTGGAACAGCGGACCAATTTCGACCTTGAGATGATCGCCGCCACCGGCAGCTGCGCGGGGATCGAGAACTATTCCCGCTTCCTCACCGGCCGCCTGCCGGGCGAGCCGCCACCGACCTTGTTCGAATACCTGCCGGACAACGCGCTGCTGTTCGTGGACGAAAGCCACCAGACCGTGCCCCAGATCGGCGCGATGTCGAAAGGCGACCACCGCCGCAAGATCACCTTGGCCGAATACGGCTTCCGCCTGCCAAGCTGCATCGATAACCGTCCGCTGCGCTTCAACGAGTGGGACGCGATGCGGCCGCAGACGATTGCCGTCTCCGCCACGCCCGGCCATTGGGAAATGGACCAGTCCGGCGGCGTCTTCGCCGAACAGGTGATCCGCCCCACCGGCCTGATCGACCCGCCGGTGGAGATTCGCCCGGTCGAGGATCAAGTGCAGGACTGCATCGTCGAGTGCAAGGCCACCGCCGAGAAGGGCTATCGCACCCTCGTCACCACGCTCACCAAGCGCATGGCCGAGGATCTCACCGAGTTCATGCACGAGGCCGGCGTGCGCGTGCGCTACATGCACAGCGACGTGGAGACGCTGGAGCGCATCGAACTGATCCGCGATCTGCGCATGGGCGTCTACGACGTGCTGGTGGGCATCAACCTCCTGCGCGAGGGCCTCGATATTCCGGAATGCGGGCTGGTCTGCATTCTCGATGCCGACAAGGAAGGCTTCCTGCGCAGCGAAACCTCGCTGATCCAGACCATCGGCCGCGCCGCGCGCAACGTGGACGGCCGGGTGATCCTCTATGCCGACCGCATGACCGGATCGATGGAGCGCGCCATCGCGGAGACCGACCGCCGCCGCACCCGCCAGGAAGAATACAACACCCAGCACGGCATCACCCCCCAGACGATCAAACGCCGCATCGCCGACATCGTGGCAGACACCGCCAGCCGCGACGGCGTGCTGGTGGACATCGACGCAGAGGGCCAGAACAACCTCGTCGGCCACAACTTGCGCGCCTATATCGAGGATCTCGAAAAGAAGATGCGCGCTGCCGCTGCCGACCTCGAATTCGAGGAAGCCGGCCGCCTGCGCGACGAGATCAGGAAGATGGAAGCCAGCGAACTGGGCATCCCCGACGAGCACAAGAAAGCGCCGATCGTCGGCCGCAGCAACGAAGGCAAACCTGGAACCCGCAAGACGCGCTACGGGAAAGTGCAGCGAAAATGGGGCGAGTAACCGGCTTCCGGGCGTAAATCAGCTCCAGATGTCGAGCCGGCTGCCAAAGGCCGCCTGAAGGCTTCGGCCAACCCGGCATGCCGATCCCGAGCCGCGCTGCCACCCGTCCATCCACGCGGCCGGCGGATCTGGCGGCCTCGCGCCCGTCCCCGCGAAAAGAAAAGCCCGAGACCTGCGGTGCAGGCCTCGGGCAGTTATCTCAGGATGGCTTGTCGCCGATCCCTCGGGTCGCGATTCGGTTGTGGACCCGTTTCGGATCAAGGGCATACCATGTTCATGGTAGCCGCCCGGAAGCTGCGTTCGATAACAGGACTTGTTAAGCACGCCCGGCCGTTCCATGACGGATTCGTGGGCAGGGACAGGGACGAGACGCGCGCGGACGATCTGGCTGGCCTTTTCGCGCGCGCGCCGTTCGAGGCCAATGGCTGGGACACGGCGCTGAAAGCGCTCGCCAGCCACACCGGCTCGGCCCGCGCGCAATTGCTGGCGCTGGGCGAACGGCACGCCGCATTCAATTGGGTGACGGACGCCAATCCCACATTCCTGACGGAATTCGACACGATCGGGGGATATCGGCCTGACGTTAACTACCGGGTCGCCACCACGCGCGCGCCGCTCGAACTGACCTGGGAAGTTCATTACACCGCAGCACGCGCCATTTCGACGAACGAGGCCTACCTCGATTACGTGCGCCGCCACGATGCCGAATTCGGGGTGCAGATGGTGCTCAGCCAGCGCCCCGGCGTGCTCTTCGGGCTTGCCGCGCTCCATGGCCAGGCCGAAGGGCATACGACCGAGGCCCAGCGCGAAGTATTCCGCCGGATCGGACCAACCGTGCTCGATGCGATCCGGCTGCAGGACGCGATCGAGCACCAGGGCGCCGCGCTGTTGAAGGGCTCCCTCGAATCGATGAGCAGCGCGGCCATCCTGCTCGACGCGGTCGGCAAGGTCTGCGGCATGACATCGGCCGCGCAGGCCCTGCTCGGGCCCTGGACGCTCCAGGTCCGCTCCGCCGCGCTCCATGCGGTGCGGCAGGATATCGACCAGCGGCTCCAGGCCCGGATCGCCGCCGCGCTCGCCGGTCTGGACACCGGCCCCGCCGATCTGTGGCTGCGGAGCGAGGACAGCCTGATCCTCATCGACGTGCGCACCCTGCCGCGGCAGGACTGGTCCTTCGGCTTCGCCCCGCGGGTGCTGGTCACCCTGCGCGCACCGCTTGCTGCCAGCCACGTCCCTGCGCAGAGACTGGCCGAGGCGCTGCACCTGACCACGGCCGAAGCGGAAGTCGTGATGTTGCTGGCCCAGGGCCATTCGCGCCAGACCGTGGCGCAGATGCGCAAGGTCAGCGTCCAGACCGTCGTCGCGCAGTTGCGCACCATCTTCCAGAAGTGCGGCGTCAACCGCGAGGCGGAACTGGTGGCGATCGCCCGAACGGTGATAGAAATGGCCTCGCGATAAGGCCGGAAAAGGGCGCGGAGCATCGGCCGCAGGGCCATTTTGTCATGCATCCGCCGCAACCGTCTGGTTGGACTTTGCACTGGATTCGCCGCCCCCGGAGGCCGACTGGCGCAGCAAAGGTCAGTCAGAAAGGATGAGGTTGCCATGCGCATCGAGAGTGTTGAGCTTCGTTCAAAGGTCATGCCCGCAGAAGAGGCCGCGCGCCTGATCGAAAGCGGCACCGCCGTGGGCATGAGCGGTTTCACCGGATCGGGCTATCCCAAGGCCGTGCCGCTGGCTCTGGCCGCGCAGATCGAGGCCGAGCACGCCGCCGGCCGCGCTTTCAAGGTGCGCATGTGGACCGGCGCATCGACCGGCCCCGAACTCGACGGCGCGCTGGCCAAGGCCGACGGCATCGAATTCCGCCTGCCCTACAACTCCGATCCCATCGCCCGCGAACGCATCAACAAGGGCGAGATGAACTACTTCGACATGCACCTTTCGCAGGTGGCGCCGATGGCCTGGCAGGGTTTCCTCGGTCCGCTCGACACGGCGGTGATCGAAGTCTCGGGCATCCGCGCCGACGGCAGCCTGATCCCCTCCTCCTCGGTGGGCAACAACAAGACCTGGCTGGACCGCGCCTCCAAGGTCATCCTCGAAGTGAATTCGTGGCAGAACGAAGCGCTGGAGGGCATGCACGACATCTACTACGGCACCGCCCTGCCTCCTTCGCGCGTGCCGATCCCGCTGGTGAAGCCCGATGACCGCATCGGCGAGCCTTACCTCAAGGTCGATCCCGCCAAGGTCGTCGCCGTCGTCGAAACCGACCGGCCGGACCGCAACGCGCCCTTCAGCCCGCCGGACGAGAAGGCCAAGGCCATCGCCGGCCACATCCTGGAATTCCTGAACCACGAAGTGAAGCTGGGCCGCCTGCCCTCGGCGCTGCTGCCGATCCAGTCGGGCGTGGGCAATATCGCCAATGCCGTGCTGACCGGCCTGGTCGACTCGCCGTTCGACAGCCTGACCTCCTATACCGAAGTGATCCAGGACGGCATGCTGGACCTGCTCGATTCCGGCAAGCTGCGCATGGCCTCCGCCACTGCCTTCTCGCTCAGCCCCGAGGCCGCCGCGCGCGTCAATGCCGACATGCACCGCTACCGCGACAAGATGATCCTGCGCCCGCAGGAAATCTCGAACCACCCCGAACTGATCCGCCGCCTGGGCTGCATCGCCATGAACGGACTGATCGAAGCCGACATCTACGGCGCGGTGAACTCCACCCACGTCATGGGTTCGCGCATCCAGAACGGCATCGGCGGTTCGGGCGACTTCGCGCGCAACGCTTATATCTCGATCTTCATGACGCCTTCCACGGCGAAAGGCGGCAAGATCTCGGCCATCGTGCCGCAGGCCAGCCATGTCGATCATATCAATCAGGACGTGCAGGTGATCGTCACCGAGCAGGGCCTGGCAGACCTTCGCGGCCTCAGCCCCAAGGAACGCGCGCATGTCATCATCGCCAACTGCGCGCACCCGGACTATCGCCCGCTGCTGGAAGACTACTACGCCCGCGCGCTGAAAGGCTCCTATGGCCTGCAGTCGCCCTCGCTGCCGGGCGAGGCGCTGTCCTGGCACCAGCGCTTCATCGATACGGGTTCGATGCTGCCTTGAAGAATTCGGGCGGCACCCCCGAGCCGTCCGAACGCCTGACCTGCCCTGCCTTCCGATGGACCATTCCCATGGCCCGATCTCCGGAAGGCAGGACGGGCCAGGCACCTTTTTCCCGCTCGGACCCTTGTCGTATACTATTTCAAGGTTCTACTGATCGCCCCTGACGTCCGTTCGGACGCATCGATAAAAGGGGTCGTTCCTTCCATGCGCAAAGTTTCGCTGGCCTGCCTGGCCATGGTGCTCGCCGCCTGTTCCGTCCCGGCCTTCGCTGCCGACAAGCCTGCCGAAAGCGCCGAAGCGAAGAAGGACGCGGAGGGCGACGAAATCCCGGTGCTGCCTGCAGCCAAGTCGATCAAGCAGAGCGCGGTGATCGGCGGCAAGACCGTCAACTACGTCGCCACCGTCGGCGCGCTGCCCATCAAGGACGAGAAGGGCAAGACCATCGGCGAGGTGGTCTATACCGCCTATACCGTGCCCGGCGCGCCTACCTCGCGGCCCGTCACCTTCGCCTTCAACGGTGGCCCCGGCGCGGCCTCGGTCTATCTGAACCTCGGCGCCATCGGCCCGAAGCGCGTGCAGTTCGGCGCGCAGGGCGATGCGCCGTCCGACCCCGCCGTGCTGCGGGACAATCCCAATTCGTGGCTCGACTTCACCGACCTCGTCTTCATCGACCCGATCGGCACCGGCTTCTCGCGCAGCCGCGTCGATGCCGAGGCGACCAAGAAGGCCTTCTACACCTCCGAGAACGACATCAAGTACCTCAGCCGCGTGGTCTATGACTGGCTGAACCAGAACGGCCGCCTGACCAGCCGCAAGTATCTCGCCGGCGAAAGCTACGGCGGCTACCGCGTGCCGCGCCTGGCCTACAATCTCCAGACGCAGATGGGCGTGGGCATTTCGGGCATGACGCTGGTTTCGCCCTATCTCGATCCGCCGGCCATCGGCGAGGACGATGCGCTCTCGCCCCTGCCCTGGATGATCAACCTGCCGGCCATGGTCGCCGGCCACTTCGAGCGCCAGGGCAACCTGAGCGAGGCCACCATGGCCCCGGTCGAGCAGTATATCCGCACGCAATACGTGCAGGACTTCCTCGCCGGCCCGCAGGACAAGGAAGCCACCGACCGCCTTTCCGCCAAAGTCGCGGAACTGACCGGCCTCGACCCCGCGCTGGTGCGCCGCATGGACGGCCGCGTCGACATCGCGACGTATTTGCGCGAGATCCGCCGCGATCAGGGCCTCGTGGGGTCAGTCTACGATTCCAACTACACCGCTTACGATCCTTTCCCGGCCAGCGCCCGTCCGCAGTACAGCGACCCGCTGCTGACCACGCTGATCGCGCCGACGACCTCGGCCATGGTCGATTTCGTGACCCGGCAGGTCGGCTGGAAGATCGACGCGCGCTACAATGCGCTGTCCTACGAAGTGAACGAGGCCTGGACCCGCGACGACAGCGACAACCCGGTCAAGGACTTGCGCCAAGCGATCTCCATCGACCCGAAGATGACCGTCGACATCGTCCACGGCTGGGACGACCTTTCGTGCCCCTACTTCGGCTCGCGGCTGATCATGGCGCAGATGCCGCAGTTCGGCCGCCCGGACCGCGTGCGCCTGCACGTCTATCCCGGCGGGCACATGTTCTATTCCCGCACCGACAGCGGCGCAGCCCTGCGCCGCGACATTCTGGAAAGCTACCGCGCCGCGTCCTGAGGGATAATTCTACCGTCGTCCCGCACTTGAACCGGGACGACGGTAGCAAAAAGCCTCAGGCATCCACTTCGGCATAGTGGCTGGGCGGCTGGATCACTTCCATCCGCTCGCTCAGCAGCGGCCGGAACGAGGGGCGCGACTTCATCACCAGGTACCAGCCCCGCGCCTGTTCGTGGCTCGACCAGTCGAGCCCGCCCAGGTAATCCGCCACCGAGATCTGCGCCGCGGCGGCCAGGTCGGCCAGCGTCATGGTCGCGCCGGCCAGCCAGGGGCGGTTGTCGATCAGGTAATCGATGTAGTCGAGATAGTCGTGCGCCAGCTTCATCGATTCGCGCAGGATCTTGGCATCCGGCGACTGGCGCAGCACGAGACGCTTCTTCATCCGCTCATGCAGCAGCGGACCGGACACGTCGTTGTAGAAATTCTCGTCGAACATCGCGATCAGGCGGCGGATTTCCGCGCGCTGGACGGCCGTGCCGCTGATCTGCGGGTTACGATCGACGGTTTCCTCGAAATATTCGCAGATGGCGCGGCTGTCGACGACCACGGTGCCGCGTTCGGTTTCCTTGACCACCGGCGTGCGGCCTGCCGGGTTCATCTCGAACAGCCGGTCCTCGCCTTCCCAGGGACGCGCGGTCTGGAGTTCGTAGGCAATGCCCTTTTCGGCCATGAGCAGCCGGACCTTGCGGCTGAAGGGGCAGAGCGGAAACTGGAAGATGTGCCACATGGCGATTTCGAATGCCAAACCTGCCCGCGAGCGTCCACCCGAAGCATGGGCCCCGCCCGGAGAGGGGGGCGAAACGCGTGGATAAGTCCCGCCTTCGCCGCATCGCCCGCAATCATCGTGGCGGCGGAGAAGCCGCGATTGACCGGGCGCGGGCCGCGATCCACACCTTGGGCGTTCGCTGCACCGCGCCCATCGTGACGCGGCCGGGCGGAAGGCCGGTTCAGGGTGAAAAGGCCCAACTGGCGGCACCGACCCGGCTCGGTGCGACAATCGGAGGAGGAAGAAGATGATCCTGAAGAGCCTGCGCCTCGGCACCAACGATCTCGGCAAGGCCCGTGCCTTCTATGATGCGACGTTCGCCGCTCTGGGCGTCGCGCCCTGCGCCGCGTCCAGCGAATATCCGATCGTGCTGTGGGACCTCGACGGCTTCAAATTTCTCCTCGGCCCCGCCCGCGATGGCCAGCCCGCCACCCATGCCAATGGCGGAACGATCATCTTCAAGGCGCCCGACGAAGACGCCGTCCGCGCCTGGCACGCAGCGGGCCTTGCCAATGGCGGCACCAGCGAGGGCCAGCCGGAACCCAAGCCCCAGGCCCGGAACGCCTTCGGCGCCTATATGCGCGATCCGGACGGCAACAAGCTCGGCATCTACTGCGGCCTGACGATGGGCGGCTGACCGGGGCGACGGTAACCGCGCCGCGGCAATGACCGCGGCCGGGACCGGTGCATCGGAACGCCCCCGGCCTAGCGCGCCAGCAGGAATACCGCATGCTCGGCGCGGAAATTGGCCGCTGCCGGACTGCAGGTCTGGTCGCCCGAGAGGAACCATGCGCCTTCCACCGTGATCCCGCGCGAGCGCACCAGTTCCCGGAAATCGTCGACCGTCAGGTGGTGGATGTTCGGCGTCTCGTACCAGGCGACCGGCAGCAGGCGCGTCACCGGCATTCGCCCGCCCCAGAGCAGCGAGAGCCGCACGCGCCAATGGGCGAAATTCGGAAAGCTGACGAAGGCGCGGCGGCCGATCCGCAGGAGTTCCTCCAGCACCATGTCGGGTCGCATGGTCGTCTGCAGGGTCTGCGACAGGATCGCATAGTCCACCGACTGGTCGGGATAGAAGGCAAGGTCCCTGTCGGCATCGCCCTGGATCACCGAGAGGCCCTTGCCCACGCAAAGGCCGACATTGGCGGAATCGAGTTCCATGCCGCGCGCGTCGCAGCCCTTGTTGCGCAAGGCCAGCATCAGCGTGCCGTCGCCGCAGCCCACGTCCAGCACGCGCGATCCGGGGGCGACATTGGCGGCGATGACGGCAAGATCGGGCCGCAGCAGGCTCACGAACCCGCCTCCAGGATCGCGGCGAACGGCCCCGACAGCTTCTCCATCAACCGGTCCGGCCGCACCAGCGGGGTAAAGCCGAGCCGCGCATAGACGCCGTGCGCGTCCTTGGTGGCCAGCATGAAGCGGCGAATATCCGCATAGTCCGGGTTATCGAGGAACCAATTGACCATCCGGCGCCCCAGCCCCTGTCCGCGCACGCTTTCGTCCACCCATACATCGGCCAGCCAGGCGAAGCTCGCGCGGTCGGAAATGACCCGCGCGAATCCCACTTGCGTGCCATCGGCCAGATAGGCGCCCAGGCAATGCGAACCGGCGATCTGGCGCTCGACTTGCGCACGCTCGACTCCGGGCGTCCAGTAGCTGGACGCCAGCCAGCCGTGGACGCGCGCAATGTCCAGACGCGCAGCGTCGTCGCTGAGTTGGATCGGCGCCGCGTTCAATGTCCTTCTCCCAGGAAGCCTTCGACGACACGGTCCAGCGCGGGCACATCCAGCAGGAAGGAATCGTGCCCATAGGGCGCCGAAAGCTCGACGAAGCTCACCGGCAGGCCCGCCGCGTTCAGCGCGTGGACGACGTTGCGGGAATCGGCGGTGGGGTAGAGCCAGTCGGTATCGAAGCTGACCAGGCAAAAGCGCGCCTTCGACGCGGCAAAGGCATGGGCCAGCAGGCCGCCATGCTCTTCGGCCAGGTCGAAATAGTCCATGGCGCGGGTGATGTAGAGGTACGAGTTCGCGTCGAAGCGGTCGGTGAAGGCGAGCCCCTGGTAGCGCAAGTAACTTTCGATCTGGAAATCGGCATCGAAACCGAAGGTCTTTTCCTCGCGGTCCTGCAGGCGCCGGCCGAACTTCTCGGTCAGCCCCGCTTCCGACAGATAAGTGATATGCGCCGCCATGCGCGCCACGGAGAGGCCCTTTTCGGGGCCTTTTCCGCCATTTTCGCGGGCTTCGTAATAGGCCCCCTCGCGCCATTCCGGGTCGGCCATGATCGCCTGCCGGCCGACTTCGTGGAACGCGATATTCTGCGCCGAATGCCGCGCGGTGGAGGCGATCACCAGTGCCGCGCGGGTGCGGTCCGCGAAGTTGGAGGCCAGGCTCAGCGCCTGCATCCCGCCCATGGACCCGCCGACAACGGCATGGAGGCTCTCGATCCCCAGGGCATCGAGCAGGGCGACGTGGCCGCGCACCATGTCGCGAATGGTGATGACCGGGAACCGCATGCCCCAGGGCCTGCCGTCTCCGGCCAGGCTGGCCGGCCCGGTCGAACCCATGCAGGAGCCGATGACATTGGCGCAGATCACGAAGAAGCGGTCGGTGTCGATCGGCTTGCCCGGCCCGACCATGCGCACCCACCAGCCGGGCTTGCCGGTCTTGGGGTGGTCGGAAACCACATGATGGTCGCCGGTGAGGGCGTGGCAGATCAGGATCGCATTGTCGCGGGCCGCATTGAGCGCGCCCTGCGTCTCGTAGGCGATGCGCACGCCGGGAAGGCTCTGGCCGCCGTCGAGCGCCAGCGGCTGGGCAAGGTCTAGGAACTGGCTGGTGTCGGTGCTGGTAGACATGATGCAGGAAGGGAGGTGGGGGAGCGGCGCAGACCTGTCAATCGTCCCCGCCCCGGTGAGGCCAGCTCCCTGCCTGCGGGCTCATCGTCAGGACGATCACGGGAGGAGGTCATCCGGGCAGAAAATGCAGCGCCCCTCTGCCGCATTTTCCGAGTCGCCAGATGATTCCATCTGACTTGAAAATGCAGCGCCTCTCTGCCGCATTTTCCGAGTCGTCAGATGATTCCATCTGACTTGAAAATGCTCTAAGGCCGGCGCGTCATGACCGATAGCCAGATCACCAGCAAGCAAGCCCCGCAGCCCAAGCCATGGATCGAGGCGATCCATGCCTATGTTCCGGGCAAGTCCAAGGGCAAGGACGGGCGGCCGTTGATCAAGCTGTCGGCCAACGAGAATCCGCTCGGCACCAGCGAGGACGCCCTCGCGGCCCGCGCGCAGGCTCCCGCGCTCTATCCCGATCCCGACAGCACCGCCCTGCGCGAAGCGATCGCGGCGAAGCACGGGCTCGCCGCCGCGCGGGTGGTCATGGGCACCGGCTCCGACGAGCTGCTCAACCTTGCGGCCCAGGGCTACGCCGGTCCGGGCGACGAGGTGATCTACGTCCGCTACGGTTTTTCGGTCTACGACATCGCCGCGCGCCGCTGCGGCGCCGTGCCGGTGGTGGCGCCGGACGCCGATTACGGCACCGATGTCGATGCGCTGCTGGCCCTCGTCACCGAGCGCACCCGCGTGGTCTTCGTCGCCAACCCGAACAATCCCACCGGCTCCTACCTGCCCCGCGGCGAGATCACGCGGCTCCACGCCGGACTTCCCGCCGACGTCCTGCTGGTGCTCGACCAGGCCTACGGCGAATATGTCGCGCCCGAGGATGACGACGGATCGCTGGCCCTTGCCGAAGCGCATGACAACGTGCTGGTAACACGCACGTTCTCCAAGATCTTCGGCCTCGCCGGAGAGCGCATCGGCTGGGCTACCGGCGCGCCGGGCATCGTCGCCACGCTCAACCGCATCCGCGGCCCCTTCAACGTCTCCAACACCGGACAGGCCATGGCGCTGGCCGCGCTGGGCGATGCCGCCTTCGTCGAGGCCAGCCGCATCCACAACCGGGACGAACGTGCCCGCTTCGTCGCGAAGCTCGATACCCTGGGCAACCACGGGTTGCGGCCGCTGCCGAGCCAGGCCAATTTCGTGTTGTTGCTGTTCGAAGGCGCGCTGACGGCCGAAGTCGCTTTCGAGGGTCTGGCCGATCGCGGCTATATCGTTCGCTGGCTGCCGGGGCAGGGCCTGCCCCAGGCGCTGCGCTTCACCATCGGCAAGCCGCAGGACATGGACACGATCGCCGAGGCCCTGCGCGAAATGGCGGAAGCCGCGCAATGAGCTTCCAGAACGTCGCCATCATCGGCCTGGGCCTGCAGGGCGGATCGATCGGCCTTGCGGTGCAGGAATACCTGCCCGGCGTGGCGACCACCGGCTACGACCTCAGCCCCGCCCACCGCCAGCGCGCCGCCGAGCGCGGCCTTGTCGCGAAAGTCTGCGACACGGCAGCCGAAGCGGTGGCCGAGGCAGACCTGGTGATCTTCTGCGTCCCGCCGGGCGTCATGGGCATCGCCGCCGAACAAGTGCGCGAAGCCCTGCCGCTCAACGCCCTGGTCAGCGATGTCGGCTCCAGCAAGCAGGCCATCTCCAAGGCCCTCGGCACGGCCCTGCCCGATCATATGGTGATCCCCGCGCACCCCGTGGCCGGCACCGAGAACTCCGGCCCCGACGCCGGCTTTGCGCATCTGTTCCGCAACCGCTGGTGCATCGTCACCCCCGCGGCGCGGACCGATCTGGTCAAGCTCAGCGAACTCGTCGGCTTCTGGGAAGCGCTGGGCGCCAATGTCGAGATCATGACGCCCGAGCATCACGATCTCGTCCTGGCCGTCACCAGCCATGTCCCGCACCTCATCGCCTATACCATCGTCGGCACCGCGTCCGACCTGGAGGACGTGACGCAGGGCGAAGTGATCAAGTATTCGGCCGGCGGCTTCCGGGATTTCACGCGTATCGCCGCCTCCGACCCGACGATGTGGCGCGACGTGTTCCTGTCCAACAAGGACGCGGTGCTGACCATGCTCCAGCGCTTCACCGAGGATCTGACCGCGCTGCAACGCGCGATCCGCGTGGGCGACGGGCAGGCCCTGTTCGACCAGTTCACGCACACCCGGGCCATCCGCCGCTCGATCATCGAGGAAGGCCAGGACGATTCCCGCCCCGACTTCGGCCGCGGCGACCATGAGGGCGAACAGAAGACGTGACGACCGGGCGGGAGCCAAGGCCCGGTTCGCGCTTTGATCGAAATGCGGTTCGAACGCGAATTTCCGTTCAGACCCCAATCTTCGTTCAGGCCCCAATCTTCGTTCAGGCACCACTCCTCGTTCAGACGCGTCAACCGGCGCAAGGGACTTCCGACGCCGCATGAAGCTCTCGATCTCCGCGCTGCTCGACTACTCCCTGGCCGGTCCCACCGACGTTCTTCTCCAGCTGGAGGCGGCGCTGCTGCCCGAGCAGATCGTGCACCGCGCCCATATCACCCTGCCGCCTTTCGAGCATTTCGCGCGCCTGCCGGGCCATGACCAGATCGGCGACCGCATCTGGCTCCACGTCACCGACCGGCTGACCGTCCGCTACGAGGCTGTCGTCGAGCCGCGGCGGTATCTCGCGCCGATCGAAGGGCTGCCCGCCATGCCGCCGCACCTGCTGCCCGGCGAGACGGTGGATTACCTCCTGCCCTCGCGCTACTGCCCTTCGGACACGTTCCTGCAGTTCACGCTCGACATGTTCGGCACTCTTGCTGGCGGCGAGCGGGTCGCGGCCATGCGCGACTGGGTGAGCGGCCACATGCGCTACGTTCCCGGCTCCAGCAATTCCTTGACCACGGCGGCGGACAGCTTTGATTCGGGCGAAGGCGTCTGCCGGGACTATGCCCACCTGATGATCAGTCTCTGCCGCGCCAGCGCCATCCCTGCGCGCTTCGTCAGCGTCTACGGGCTGGGCGTGGAGCCGCAGGACTTTCATGCCGTGGCCGAAGTGTTCCTCGACGGGGCCTGGCACCTCGTCGACGCGACCGGGATGACCCGGCCGGAAGCCATGGCGAAGATCGGCGTCGGGCCGGACGCCGCCGGCGTCGCTTTCCTGACCAGCTACGAGCCGGTCACGCTGCAGGCCCAGTCGGTGGAAGTGCGCGAGGTTCCCTGAACGTCAGGTATTGAGCGCGTTGATCGCCGTGAGGACTTCCGCTTCCACTTCCTCGCGCGGGCGGCCCGGCTCGATCCTCTGGCCAACGCGCATGACGATCGTGCCCGGCTTCTTCCAGAGGCGGTGATAGAGCCGCCCGCTGTCCACCGCCACGGGGACCACGGGCAGGGCCAGAAGCTTGTAGAGCCCGGCAAAGCCAGACTGAAGCGGGGCCTGCTCGCCATGGGGAATGCGCGTTCCTTCGGGGAAGATCGCCAGCGGCCGCCCCAGCGCCGCGAAGCCGCGCGCGGAACTGACCATGGCGCGCAGGGCCTTGGCGCCCTGGTCGCGCTCCACCGAAACCACGCCGTACTTGCGCGCCGCCCAGCCCCAGCCGGGCAGGCCGACCAGTTCGGCCTTCGGGAAAGGCGCCGGGAAGTTCATCAGCGCGGGCAAGTCGATCGCCTCGTAGAAGCTCTCGTGCTTCAATGCCACCAGCACGCCTTCCTCGGGCATCGTGCCCTCGATCCTGAGCCGTATCCCCAGCAGGTACCGGCAGCAGAGGCGGTGGAATTGGCTCCAGCCGCGCACCGTGCGGCGCATCGGCTCGGTGCCAATCAGCGATGTCAGCCCCACCCCGGTGACGAAGAACAGGGTTCCGGGATAGAACACCAAGTAGAACAGAAGACTGCGAACGACGTCGAGCGGGGTAGCGCGCATCAATTGGCTTTCCAGGGGGGCCGGTTCCAGAGGTCGAGTGCCATACGCCCAAAATACTTATGGTACTCGAGGAAAAGCGTGCTCAGGCTCGGACGGGAGGGCACCCCATCCTCGAGAATGGCAATATGGTCGGGCAGTTCGCGCGCCAGCTCGTAAGCGGCGCGGCGCATGTGCCAGTCGGCCGTGACCAGTCGCACCGAACGCGCTTTGCGCCGGGCCAGCCAGTTCGCCGCCTCCACCGCGTTCGAGCGCGTGTCATAGGCTTCGTAGCCCAGCGTGATGCAGCATTTCATGAGCCGGTCCGGGATACGGAACTCCGCCGCCAGTTCGCGCGGCTTCACCTCGCGGTCGACCCCGGAGATCAGCAGGCGCGGCGCGCGGCCCGCATCGAGCACGGTCAGCGCCCGTTCGATGCGCCCCTTGCTGCCGGTCAGCACGATCACGGCATCCGTGCGCACGGAATCGTCCAGCGGCCCCGGAAGCGTCACCGCGAACCAGAGGAACCCGAAAAGCCAGATCAGCAGGAGGAAGGCGGCGGTGCGACGGAACATGAGCGATCTATAGCGACTTGCGTAGACTATAGCATCTTGCGCAATGCGTGCAGCACCGTCAGGCGTGCCGTCAGCATGGCGAGCAGGGTGGAGAGCAGCGGGACCAGCGCCAGCAGCAGCCAGTCGCTCCAGACCAGGGCGCCGCTGTCCACCAGCCCGGCGCCGAGACTCGCGAAACGACGGCCCAGCGAAAGGATCACCACCATCGCCAGGGCCAGTCCCACGGTACCGCCGCCCGCCGCGTCATAGCCGATGGAGCGCTGGAACACGCGGGCGACCTGGGTATCCGTTCCGCCCAGCAAGTGGACGATCTCGATCACGTCGCGATTGGCGCCCAGCGCCGAGCGGGCCGCCAGCAACACCGCCGCGGCCAGGGCGCCGGCGAGCAGCACGACCAGCGAGATCGACAGCACCTGCAAGGATACCATCGCGTCGAACACCGGCTTCAGCCAGGTGGATTGGGCATCGACTTTGGCCGAAGGTGCGACCCGCGCGATGGCCTGTTCGATCGCGCCGAGCTGCTGCGGCGTCGCCGGCCCCTTGAGGCGCACGTCGATCAGCGAAGGCACGGGAATCGCCGCGCCGGTGGCAGCGGCAATGCCGGTGCCGAGCCAGGGTTCGATCAGGGCGTCCAGCTCGGCCTGGGGCACCTGGCGCAGGCCCGCGACATGCGGCAGGCGCTTGATCGCCTCCACCGCCGCGGCGGCTTCCCTTGCGCGAATATCGTCGCGCGGCTCGATCACCTGGATGGTGACGCCGCCCTCGATCTCGGCCCGGGCCGAGGAAATCGCATTGCCGAGCGCAAGCCCGGCCGCGAGCGCGATGGCGGTCATCGCCACCATGATCGCGATCACCCAGGGCATCGGCCCGGACATGCGCGTCTGCGGGATCAACTCCGCGCCGCGCACGCCCAGCCGCCGCCAACCCCAACGCCAACGGGAGCCCGCGCCCTGTTCAGCCCCTCGGCGGGACCGACCCGCCCCGGAGATGTCGTCCCCGCTCATGACGGCCGCCGTGGGGGATAGCGCAAGGCGCCGGTGGGATCGGCCAGGCGTCCGCGGTCCAGCCGCATGATCAGGCTGTCCGGCACCTTGCGCAGCAAGTCGAGATCGTGCGTGGCGACGACGACGGTCGTGCCCTGCCGGTTGAGCATCTCGAAAAGGCGCAGCAACTTGAGCGCCATCTCGGAATCGACGTTGCCGGTCGGCTCGTCCGCCACCAGGATCGCCGGGCGCGCGATCACCGCGCGGGCAATGGCCACGCGTTGCTGCTCACCGCCGGAAAGCGTCGCCGGGCGGGCGTCCATCTTGTCCGACAGGCCGACCCATTCGAGAATGTCCCGCACGGGGCCGCCGATGTCGCGCTCCTGATGGCCGGCGACACGCAGCGGCAGGGCGACGTTATCGAAGGCCGAGAGATGCGGGATCAGGCGGAAATCCTGGAACACCACGCCGATCCGCCGCCGCAGCCCCGGCAGACGGCTGCGCGGCAGGGTTATGGCGTCGGTCCCGAACATGCGGATCGCCCCGCGCGAGGGCCGCTGCGCCAGATAGAGCAGCCGCAGCAGCGAGGTCTTTCCCGCGCCGCTCGCCCCAGTGAGAAAATAGAACCGCCCCGCGAAAAGCGTGAAGGTCAAATCGGACAGCACCTCGCGCTCCGTACCGTAGCGCAAGCCGACATTGTCGAAATGAACGATTTCCCCGTCGGCGATCATGCTCGTATAATCTATGCTGCGTCTGGTCCGAACGGGCGACCCGATGCGCTATAGCGAGCATTGAATGTGGAAAAAAGGGCGTTCCGGCTTGTGCCCACAGGTCGATGCCTTGTCGTAAGAGAGTCACTCGTGCTTTAGCTTGTTATCATGATCATTGCCTGCCCAGCTTGCTCTACACGATATGCCGTGCCGGACAGCGCGATCGGCATCGACGGCCGCACGGTACGCTGCGCCAAGTGCCGCCACAGCTGGTTCCAGGAAGGCCCCGAGGCTGCAGCCGAACCCGCCCCGGTTCAGGACGCGCCGACTTACGCGGCAGAGCCCCGCCACGCCGAACCACGACCAGCTGAACAACGGCCGGTTGAACAGCCGCCCGCGGAAACCTGGCCCGCGGAACCCGCGCCTGTTGCCGCGCGACCGACTCCCGCCGCGCAGCCGGCTCCCGCCGTGCCCGTGCAGCCGGCCGCGCCGCGCGAAGCGATCCGCGTTCCGGGCCGCACCGCCGCCCAAGCCGCGCCGGAACCGGCACCCGCCCCCACATCGGCAAGCCCCCAGGGCGAGGCTACCCGCGAGACCGAACCGGTATCGCCGCCCGCCGCCGTTGCCGGCGACAGCGAACGGAGCACCCGCAAGTCCGGCGCGATCTACGACGACACCACCGCCGTCCACTATGCGGACGAGGGCCATTCCAGCTTCGACTTCGCCCCGCCGTTCCGCCCGCGCCGCAACTGGACGCGGATCGCCACGTTCGGCTCGGCGCTCTTTGCCGTCGTCGCCCTGGGGCTGACGGGCGCAGTGGCCTGGGGCGGCCTGCCGGACTGGCTGCCGATCCCGCACCAGACCTTTTCGCAGGCCCAGCCCGATCTCCAGCTGGACTTTCCGCGCAAGCGGCAGGACCGCAAGCCCCTGCCCGACGGCACCGAGTTCTTCTCGGTCAGCGGCACGATCAGCAATATCGGCAGCGTGGCCCGCAACGTGCCCTCCCTGCTGGTGGTGCTGCGCGACAAGCGGGACCGCATCGTCTACGAAAAGGAAGTGGTCCCTTCCAAGCGGAAGCTGGCCCCCGGAGAAGCGATCACCGTCAACGAGGCCCTGACGGATATTCCCAAGGCCGCTGCCGCCGCCGAAATCGGCTGGAAGCCCGAATAATTTCCGCAGCATCGGCTGGCACTCCGCTGCCGGCTTTACAGCGCGCCCGGCCGCAAGGCTTGGGCGCGTTTCTGCATGGTCACGCGAATCCGCCACAAAATCGGTGACCTGCAAAATAATTCGATCTTTTTGAAAATAATTGGCGGAAGCCACTTGCCGGGTTCGGAACCCTTTGCTAGTGGCGCGCTCCTGCCAAGGGGCGGCTTCGAAGCCCCCCGGTGATTTAGCGGTCATGGCGGAATTGGTAGACGCGCAACGTTGAGGTCGTTGTGGGCGAAAGCCCGTGGAAGTTCGAGTCTTCTTGACCGCACCATCACTCTTGTAGATCAAGATTGGACAAAGCCTTCGGGCCCCCGCAAGGGGGCCCGAAAGTCGTTTGGGCTCCTGAGAATCGTTGCCTCGCCAGCCGCGCAGCCGACATGGCGGACTGCCCGTCCAGGCTTCCATTTCCATCTCTATAAGCAGATCGCGGCGCCGCTGCCCTCAGTGCAGCAGGATGACTCAGGCGACGGCGCGCGCCACGCCTTTGCCGAGTTCGTCGGGAGAGACAGGCGTGCTGTCGCCCAGCAGATCGCGCACGATCGCGTAAGTCCGGTCGTTGTCGACATCGATGGCCTGGGTGCCGTCGGCCATGATGACGGCGCGCACCCGCAGGCCCATGCGGCGCGACGCGCGCACGACGGCGCCCGACAGCGATTCCATGCCCAACTTGATCATCACCAGCCCGACCAGGCCGATGGCCCGCAGGATGCGTGCGCTTTCCCGTCCGCCGATGCGGGCGCCGCGAAACACGTCCACGGCATCGACGAAGCGGGCCCCCGCCATTCCGTAGAGATCGCATGTCGCGAACTCGCCGTCGCGCAGCGCGATATAGTTGCGCAAGGCGCTGGGATGCGCCGCCTCCACCGCATCACGCCGGGCAAGCGCGAACGTCACGTCGCAGCCCTCCAGCATGTCGGCCATGGCATCGATCGATTCCGGGCTGAGCAGCGCATGATCGGCCGTGGTGACGAGCAGCGGCCCGTCCCAGTCTTCCGCCGCGGCGCGCACGCTTTCGGCGATGTCCTCTTTCGCTTCGACTAGCGCAATGGTGCCCCGGCCCGGCAGGCGGGTGAGCACGTCCCAGATCGGATCGAACGCCTCGCGCTCGACGCAGACGGCCAGGCTGGCGACGCGCGGATGCTGCGCGGCGGTCTGCAGCACATGGGCGATCAGCGGCCGACCCGCCAAGGGGATCAGGCAGCGGTGCTTCTCTCCGAAGCGTTCCGCCAAAGGGTCGACGCCCGCCGGGCCCAGCCCATGACCGGCCAGGACGACCAGGCGGAGGGGTGGGTGTTCGATGTCGTCGATATCGGGAGAAACCGGAGGAGTCATGATCCCTGACGCTATGCCCCGTACTTGTGACAGCGCCGTGACTTCGGCCACCGCCCTGCCGCGCGCCGGGTGCAGAACTCCGCGATTCTCGCAGGCGGATCGGCCGCCGCATGTTCAAGCTATGGATAACGCGCCCGCTTCGGCTTGCCTCTCGCCGCCCGCTTGCCCAAGGCAGCAGACGTGAGCGCCAATATCGTGATCGGCCAGACCCCGCAGGGCGAGTCGATCGAGATCGACATCAAGGAACTACTCGCGACCCGCCTGCTGGTGCAGGGCAATTCCGGGTCCGGCAAGTCGCATCTGCTGCGCCGCCTGCTCGAAGAGAGCGCCTCGGTCGTGCAGCAGGTGGTGATCGACCCGGAAGGCGACTTCGTCAGCCTTGCGGAGGAATTCGGCCATGTCGTGATCGACGGCGCCGCTTATGCCGAAAGCGAGATCGTCCGCCTCGGCGCGCGCATCCGCGAGCACCGCGCCTCTGTCGTCCTGGCGCTGGACGAGCTGGAAATCGACCAGCAGATGAAGTGCGCCGCGCAATTCCTCAATGCCATGTTCGATGCCCCGCGCGAGCAGTGGTATCCCGCGCTGGTGGTCGTGGACGAAGCGCAGATGTTCGCGCCCGCCGCGGCCGGCGAAGTGTCCGAAGAAGCGCGCCGGGTCAGCCTGGCGGCCATGACCAACCTGATGTGCCGCGGACGCAAGCGCGGGCTGGCCGGCGTGATCGCCACCCAGCGTCTCGCCAAGCTGGCCAAGAACGTGGCGGCCGAAGCCTCGAACTTCCTGATGGGACGCACGTTCCTCGACATCGACATGGTACGCGCGGCCGACCTGCTGGGCATGGAACGGCGCCAGGCGGAATCGATCCGCGACCTGGCACGCGGCCAGTTCCTCGGCCTCGGCCCGGCGATCAGCCGCCGCCCGGTGGCGGTCAACATCGGCTCCGTGCTGACCGGCGCGAAGTCGGTCACCCCCGGCCTGATGCCGCTGCCCACCGCCTCGACCGACGAGCTGCGCGAACTGCTGCACGACAATCTGCACGTCGAGCCGGACCGCCCCGAATTCGCCCGTCCCGCACCGCGCCCGGCAGTGGACGTCGACGCGTTGAGCGAAACGATCGCCCATGGCCAGCCGGCATCCGCCGCGGCGCCCCCGCGCCTCGAACGCCCGGAACCCGAGCCCGAGGAAAACCGCGCGGCGATGCTCGAAATCCTCAACACCATGGCCCAGGACCCGGAATGCACGTTCCAGTCCTCGACCACGCTGTTCCAGGACTTCACGATCCGCTGCCGCATGAAGGGCATCTCGGTGCGCGGGGTGGACGCCACGATGTTCCGCCGCGGTTTCGCGGCCGCCATGGCCGGTATCGAAGATCCCGACGACGAGCGCTGGTTCGATCTCGTGAACCTGGCCAAGCACGTCCCCGACGATGCACTGGCGCCGTTCTACATGATCGCCCGCGCCGCGATGGACGGGCTGCCCTGCCCGGATGACATGACCCTGGCCCGGATCTACGGCACTAGCAGCCCCCGGCGCGTCGCGCGCCTGCTCGACTACCTGGAGAAGGATGGGCTGATCGTGGTCCGCACGGACTTCTCCGGCAAGCGCTCGGTAGGCCTGCCCGATCTTGGCGTCACGACGGCACCTGTCGAGGGCTGAAGTTCCGGGACCTCCTGCAGGAGGTGCCGGCCCCTTGCTCCGCGAAAAAACGGCGCTGGCCGGCTCGTTTCCGCGCCGCTTTCTCGTCCTGACCCTCGGTCATGGCATGCCGGAATTGCCGCTTCAGGGCACCAGCACGGTATCGTGCGGCTCGGCCTCGGCCCGGGGATAGTCCAGCGTGAAGTGAAGCCCCCGGCTCTCATGCCGGTGCAGCGCCGAGCGGACGATGAGTTCCGCCGTCTGAAGCAGGTTGCGCAGTTCGATCAGGTCGGTCGAGACGCGGAAGTGGCGGTAGTATTCCTCGACCTCGCCGTTGAGCATCTGGATGCGGTGCATGGCGCGTTCCAGCCGCTTGGTGGTGCGTACGATGCCGACGTAGTTCCACATGAACCGGCGGATTTCCGTCCAGTTCTGCTTGATGACGACTTCCTCGTCGGAATCGATCACCCGGCTTTCGTCCCAGGCGCGGACGGGGGGCGGACTGTCGAACGCGTCCCAGTGGTCCAGGATATGGGCCGCGCAGGATTCGCCGAAGACGAAGCATTCGAGCAGCGAATTGGACGCAAGCCGGTTGGCGCCGTGAAGCCCGCTCTCGGTGCATTCGCCCGCCGCATAGAGACCCGGCAGGTCGGTCTTGCCGTCAAGGTCGATCAGCACGCCGCCGCAGGTGTAGTGCTGGGCGGGCACGACCGGGATCGGCTCCTTCGTCATGTCGATGCCCAGGCCCAGCAGCTTCTCGTAGATGTTCGGGAAGTGCTCGCGGATGAATTCCTCGGGCTGGTGGCTGATATCGAGGTGAACGTAGTCCAGCCCGGAGCGCTTGATCTGGTCGTCGATGGCGCGGGCCACGACATCGCGCGGGGCCAGTTCGGCGCGCTCGTCGTAGTCGGGCATGAAACGATGGCCGGTGACCGGGTGGAGCAAGTGCCCGCCCTCCCCGCGCACGGCCTCGGTGATGAGGAAGTTCTTGACCTCCAGATTGTAGAGGCAGGTGGGGTGGAACTGCATCATCTCCATGTTGGAGACGCGCGCACCCGCGCGCCAGGCCATGGCGATGCCGTCACCCGTGGCCCCGCGCGGCGCCGTGGAGAACTGGTAGACGCGTCCCGCGCCGCCTGTCGCCAGGATCGTCGCGCGGGCGGTATGCGCCGCGACCCGGCCGGATTTCTCGTCGAGCGCGTAGACGCCCCAGACCCGCCCCGAACCCGAATAGCGCAGTTCGTGCCGGCCGGTGATCAGGTCGATGCACGACTGCCCGGGCAGCAGCGTGATGTTGGGATGGTCTTCCGCGGCCTTGAGCAAGGCGCTCTGCACCGCCCAGCCGGTAGCATCGGCGACATGGACGATGCGGCGATGCGAATGGCCGCCCTCGCGCGTGAGGTGAAGCTCGCTGCCCTCGGTGTTGAACGGCACGCCCAGTTCGACCAGCCGCTCGATGGCATGGGGCGCGCGCTCGATCACGAACTCCACCGTTTCGCGCCGGTTGAGGCCCGCGCCGGCCACCATGGTATCCTCGATATGTTCGTCGAACGTATCGCCCGCATCGAGCACCGCGGCGATCCCGCCTTGCGCCCAGGCCGTGGAGCCGCCGGTCAGCCCGCCCTTGGCCAGGACCAGGACCTTCAGCTTGTCGGCCAGCTCCAGCGCCGCGGTCAGCCCGGCCGCGCCGGAGCCGATCACGATCACATCGTGTTGCGGCCAATCGGACGGGGAAGGGTCTTGCGCGGGGACGGGATCAATATTCGTAACCATTCCGGCTCCATGCCGGGACTGGGCGCGTCACGCAATATTTAGCTTTGCCCGCCAAGCCCGCCCGCAATCATGTTGCAGTGCAGCGTTACAGTCTCTAAACTCGCCGGATATTCATTAAGAGGGTAACATCGCCCCAAACCGGCCCGCGCAGAGAAAGCCGGACCGTTTCTCGACCGACTTCTTCAAGGTCAGCTTCTTCGGGCCCGCGTTTTTCGGACCCGCATTCTTCAAGAAGCTTCTGCAGGGAGCATGCCGGGATGACTGCCTTTTACCGACACCCCCTCCAGACCATGTTCTGCCATTTCGACCGGCATGCGCCGGACCGCGATTCCGTGCATTGGGACGGCACGCATTACGCGGCGATCTGCAGCCTCTGCAGCCGGACGATCCGCCGCCATGCACACAGGGTCTGGAAGGAATTCCCCGAAGGCCGCGCCTGAGGTCAGTGTGCTGCGGCCCGGGAAAAAAGGTTCATCACGATCACCCCGGCAATGATCAGCGCCATGCCCAGGATCGCGGGCAAGTCCAGCTTCTGCCCCTGGAATATCCACGCGATCCCGGCAATCAGCACGATCCCCGCGCCGGACCAGATCGCATAGGCCACGCCGGTCGGCATGCCGCGCAGCGCCAGCGAAAGGCAATAGAACGCCACCATATAGCCCGCCGCCATGATCAGCGTCGGCACCAGCCGGGTGAACCCGTTCGACTGCTTGAGAAACGACGTCGCGATCACTTCGGCGACGATGGCGATCGCCAGGTAGAGGTAGCTCACCAGGCCGATCCCTGACGGCAGCACCCTACCGGCGGCGCGATCACGCCGCGACCGAACTGGTGAGGCTGACGAAGACGTCCTCCAGGTCCGCCTCGCGCGTGGTCACGTCGATGATGGCGAAGCCCTGCGCCTGTACGGCCGAGAGGATCTCGCCCGCGTTGCTGCGGTCCTTGTCGTAAGTGATCTGGAGAACGCGCTCCCCGGTCATCTCGCACTTGAGGAAGCCGGGGTGGCTGGGCAGCGCCGAGACGTCGCGGTCCAGCGTCAGCACCAGGATCTTCTCGCGTGCCATGCCCACCAGTTCGCGGGTCGGCTTGTTGGCGATCAGTTCGCCGTGATTGATGATGGCGATCCGGTCGCACAGTTCCTCGGCCTCTTCGAGGTAATGCGTGGTGAGCACGATGGTCGCGCCTTCGCGGTTGAGTTCGCTCACCAGTTCCCAGAGCTGGCGGCGCAGTTCCACGTCCACGCCGGCGGTCGGCTCGTCGAGCACCAGCACCGGCGGCTGATGGACCAGCGCCTTGGCGATCAGCAGGCGGCGCTTCATGCCCCCCGAAAGCGTGCGGGCATAGGCGTCGCGCTTGTCGGACAAGTGCACCGCGCGCAGCAGTTCTTCCGAGCGGCGCAGCACTTTGGTGATGCCATAGAGCCCGGCCTGGTTCTCCAGCACCTCGAACGGCGTGAAGAACGGGTCGAACACGATTTCCTGCGGGACGATGCCGATCGAGCGCTTGGCGTTGCGCTGGTTCCTGTCGATATCGAAGCCCCAGATATCGATGGAGCCCGAGGTCTTGCGCACGAGCCCCGCCATGATGTTGATCAGCGTGGACTTGCCCGCGCCATTCGGGCCGAGCAGCCCGAAGATCCCGCCTTCCGGAACGTCGAAGGATACGCCCTTGAGCGCCAGCTTGCCCTCTCCGCTTCCGGCGGGGGCGTAGCGCTTCTTGAGGTCGCGGATCGAGATGGCGGCGGACGTCGTGCTGGTCATGGCCCGCATGTGGGGCAGGACGGCGTCCCAGTAAAGGCCCGGCATGTGCTCCCCGGCCCTTCAGGTTCCGAAAAACGGCCGCTCAGTGCCGGGGCGGGTCGATCAGCAGAACCAGGGCCGTGCCCAGGACCACGAACGCTTCCATGGTGCCCCCCTTGTCCTGTCCCCTCGGCGCGGATCAGCTGTCCGCGCTGCGGCTATCGAAGAAGTTGCGGCTCGCCTCGATCGCCGGACGGTTGGCGAAGGCCCAGGCTCCCAGTTCCTTCACCGGCAGCGAAAGCGAGCGGCCGAGGTCGCTGAGCGCATATTCGACGCGCACGGGTACGCTGGGATGAACGGTGCGCAGCACCAGCCCGTCCCGCTCCAGCGCCCGCAATGTGCGCGAGAGCATCTGCTGCGAGATGCCGTCGATCGCGCGCTTCAATTCGTTGAAATGACGATCGCCTTCCAGCAGCGTCATGACCACCAGCATCGACCACTTGTCCCCCACCCGGCTGAGGATATCCCCGATCACCCGGCAGGCGCCGGCGGAGTGCACCATGTCCGGCGCGGCGGCAGAGACCGGCGCTGCGGGAACCGGCTTCTCAAGGGTAGTCATCTTCATGGTACCTGGTCCTGAAAAAATGCGCTCTTGGCGTTCTTCGCAGTGCAACATAGCTAGAGCCAGTCATTATTCCAGACCAACGCCATTTTCCAGACTGCCCTTCCAGAAAGGCCAAACGTCATGAAGCTTCTTCACCTCGATTCCAGCATCCTCGGCGAAAACTCCGTCAGCCGCGCCGTTTCGGCCGCGATCACCGCCTCGCTGACCAAGGCCGATCCCTCGCTGGAGGTTTCCTACCGCGATCTCGCCGCCGAGGCCCTGCCGCACCTCACTCTCGACGTGCTCGGCAATCCTGAAGGCACGCCCGAGCTGGCCGAATTCCTGGCTGCCGACGTGGTCGTGATCGGCGCGGGCATGTACAACTTCACCATTCCCAGCCAGCTCAAGGCCTGGTTCGACCGCGTGCTCGTGGCCGGCAAGACCTTCCAGTACACTGCCGAAGGTCCGCAGGGCCTAGCCGGCGGCAAGAAGGTCTACATCGCCCTTTCGCGCGGCGGCTACTACGGCGAAGGCCAGCCCGGCGCCGCGGTCGAGCATGCCGAGAGCTATCTGCGCGCGGTCCTGGGCTTCATCGGCATCACCGATCCCGTCTTCGTGCTCGCCGAAGGCATCGCCATCGGCCCAGACGTTCGTGAAAAGGCGCTTGCCGACGCCCTTGCCGAAGCAGGCACCCTGGCTGTCCCGGCCTGACATCCAAGGCATCTTCCGGCCGCGCGGCCGGGCACAGACGGGCGCCCGCCCGTTTTTGAGCGGCACCGGCCCGGGTTTGACCCGGGCCGGTGCCGCAAGCCATTCGGAAGTGATGAGCCCGCCAAGCAAAGACTCGCTGGAAATTCCCGTGAAGGCTTGGTAATCGGCCGATCCATGAGCACGCAGCCCGAAACCGTCTACACCGATTCCCACCGCGTTTCCTGCGACGGGGCCACCGACATCCGCGCCGCCGGCAACTATGTGCCCGCCGCCCTCGGCCACCCGCGCGTGTGGCTGGAGATCGACGAGAAGGGCTATGTCGACTGCGGCTATTGCGACCGCCATTTCGTCCTGAAGAACGGCCCCGCCGACCAGCGCGCAGCCTGATCCGCATTCCGGGCGCGACCGGGCCCATGGCGGCCCGGCGCCCGATCCTGCCTTCCCCTTCCAGCTACCTGCGTCCTCCCAGCCAGGGAACGCGGGAAAATCCAAGTCTTGCACGCTTGTCATAAACCGGGCAGCATCCCGGTCCGGGAACAGCATGGAGGAAAGCCATGGACGACCTGGACCGCATGAAGGCGAATTCCGGCCCGGATACCGAACGGGGTCCCGGCACGACTCCCGGCTTCGAATTCAATCACCCGACGATCATCAGCCTGCTCTACCTGGCCTCCTGCATCACCGGCGTCACGGCGATCGTGGGCGTCGTCCTTGCCTACGTCTGGCGCGGAGAAGCCGGGGCGGTTGGGAACGATCGCATTACCAGTACCAGATCAACACATTCTGGATCGGCCTCGTCGGCTCGGTCCTGGGCGTGCTGCTCCTGGTCGTGGTGATCGGCGCCCTGGTGCTCATGGCCGTGGCCGTGCTGGTGATCGTGCGCAGCGTGATGAGCCTGCTCAACGCGCAGAAGCACGAGCCCATGCCCGATCCATCGACTTTGTGGATCTGAACGCCGCCGGCGTCGGTAACCGAATGATAAGAATGATACGCCATATATCGTTTAGAGGGATGCCGGGGGGCGACTGCCTGTGAACATGCTCAGAATACGTGCGCATCAGCGCTATGCCCTTCGCCGCGAAGCGAGCATCCTGCGTGGGTCACGCCGGATCGGCACCGGGCTTCTTGTGGAAGTGTCGCAGGAAGGCTGCCGGATCGGCTGTGTCATGCCTGCCGACCTGCTGCCAGACCCCATCGAGAACGGCGAAGTGCTGGTCATCGCCCCGGATGGCGCGGAGCCGTTCGAGGCGCGGGTGCGCTGGAGCGGCAACGGCACGCTGGGCTTCCGTCTGCCGCGCGCTTTCCACCATCATGAGCTGGACAGGCTGATTCGCACTTGCCGGGGCGAATTCGACGCCCCAGATGCGCGCGAATACGGAACCTGAGGACGCTTCTTCCCCCATGCCAAGACCTTACCGCCGGGCCTCGCACCGGCGCTGGCACCCGGCTTCGATCTGGCTGCTGCTGCCCCTCGTTTTCGTGGCCGGGCTCTATCTCTGGCACGACCAGCGCAGCGGCGCGCCCACGCTGGGCGGCGGCCTGTTTCCCGCCGCGCCCGATACCGAGACCGCGCGCTTCGCCCATTGCTCGGGTCCGGTGCGCAAGACCTGCGTCGTCGATGGCGACACCTTCTGGTACCAGGGCACCAAGATCCGCATCGCCGACATCAACACCCCCGAAACCAGCACGCCCGAGTGCCGGGACGAGGCGCAACTCGGCGCAGAAGCGACGCGCCGCCTGATCGCCCTGCTGAACGCCGGTCCCTTCACGCTCCAGCCCGGCGGCGATGGCCGCGACAAGGACCGCTACGGCCGCGCCCTGCGCATCGTCACCCGCAAAGGCCGCAGCCTGGGCGCGACGCTGGTGGAGGAAGGCCTGGCGGAGCAGTGGCAGGGGCATCGCCGCAGCTGGTGCTGATCGGCACACCGCCAGGAAACGGACCGGCATGGAAAAGGGCCCGGAAGCGCTGCTCCCGGGCCCTTTCCTGTTTCTTTGTGAAACCGGCTTATTCGGCCGCTTCGGTCGCACCGAACATGTCGGGTTCGGTACCGTCGGCCACGAGCACTTCGTCGTTGGCCTTCACCTTGCGGCGCGAATCGAAGTTCGACCACACGTCGTTCCAGTTGCCGCGCGTCGCGCCCTTCGAATATTCCGTCGAGCGGGTTTCGAAGAAGTTCGCGTGCTCCACGCCGTTCAGCAGCGGCTGGAGCCAGGGCAGCGGGTGATCCTCGATCAGGTAGATCGGGTTCAGGCCCAGCTGGCTGAGGCGCCAGTCGGCGATGTAGCGGATGTACTTCTTGATGTCCTTGGCGGTCATGCCGGGGACCGGCCCCATCTCGAAGGCCAGGTCGATGAAGGCGTCTTCCAGGCGAACCGTGGTCTGGCACTGGTCGGCGATGTCGTCCTTCACGGCCTTGGTAAGGCAGTTACGCTCCTGCACGAAGGCGTGGAACAGGCGGGTGATGCCCTCGCAGTGCAGCGATTCGTCGCGCACGGACCACGAAACGATCTGGCCCATGCCCTTCATCTTGTTGAAGCGCGGGAAGTTCATCAGCATCGCGAAGCTGGCGAAGAGCTGCACGCCCTCGGTGAAGCCGCCGAACATGGCCAGCGTGCGCGCGATGTCCTCGTCATTGTCGACGCCGAACTTCTGCAGGTAATCGTGCTTCGCCTTCAGCTCCTCGTATTCGAGGAACATGCCGTATTCGCTCTCGGGCATGCCGATGGTGTCGAGCAGGTGCGAGTAGGCGGCGATGTGCACCGTCTCCATGTTGGAGAAGGCGGTGAGCATCATCTTGATCTCGGTCGGCTTGAAGACGCGCGCGTACTTCTCGTGGTAGCAGTCCTGCACTTCCACGTCGGCCTGGGTGAAGAAGCGGAAGATCTGGGTGAGCAGGTTGCGCTCATGCTCCGAGATGTTCTGCGCCCAGTCGCGGCAATCCTCGCCCAGCGGAACTTCCTCGGGCAGCCAGTGGATCTGCTGCTGCGTCTTCCAGAAGTCGTAAGCCCAGGGGTATTCGAAGGGCTTGTAGGTCTTGCGGGCTTCGAGAAGGGACATGGGCGGACAACTCCGGGGGTTCGATTCGCATGGGGCGCCGGGCGATTCGAAAGGCCGATACGCGGCCTTTCGCGCCTTTCCCGGCGCATGATCTTGGAGGCCCGGAGCAAGCTCCGGGGCCGATGCCCGCCACGATACCCAAATTTGATCGTTTTTGGAGCGGGTTGGCAAAAGTTTGCACAGCAAAAAGGCACATCTTGCGCCTTGACCAATATGGGGACGCAAGGGCTTGTGGGCCAGCGGTAAGTGGCGAATCGTGGAACCGGGCCGGTTTGCAGCGCTTTCTTCCTTATCGACAAGCCCGTCCCGCCCTTCACGGAGGAATAAGCCATGCCCCCTTCACCATCGGACTTCGACCCCGCCCAGACCTCCTGGCCCACCGAATCGGGCGTCGTCAAAAAGGGTATGACCGTGATCGCGGCGGACGGCAGCGCGATCGGCACGGTGGATCATGTCGACGGGCAGGAAGTGGTGCTGGAAGGCGAAGGCTCGTCCTTCATCGCGGTGTCGGAGATCGACGGCGTCGACGGCGACCGGATCCTCCTCTCCCCGCGCGGCGATGCCACCTTCGGACTAGGGGCCGAGCCCTGAGCGCGCCGGGCGCGGGAACCCTGATCCGCCCTGCCGCGGCCTCGCACGAGCCGTTTTGCCTGCGGGACCAAATGCCGGAACGAAGCGCCGAAGCGGGCCGTTAGAAAGGCAGATACTCTTACCCGCACAGGAGAACCCCTCATGTTCGAGAAGCTTCGCATCCGTGAGCACATGGAAGTCACCGATTATACCGGCAAGCATGTCGGGACCATCGACGAGGTCAAGGACGACCAGCTCAAGCTCACCCGGTCCGACAGTTCCGATGGCGCCCATCATTTCATCGCTTTCGACAACGTGGACCGCATCGAGGACAACCGCGTCTACCTGAAGGAAGGCACGCCGATTCCCATGGGCGCCGGCACCAACTGACGCCTTCGTCCCGCGATGACGGATAAGGGAAGCGCGCTCGCTTCCCGACGGAACCCCGGCCTCCCGCCCCCGGACGGCCGGGGTTCCTGCGTCTGCCGCCGCCCTTCGCTCGGGCGATGGGCGCGCAAGTTATGATACACAAAGGCTAGCAACTCTTCCCAAGCCTGCGCGCGGCTGATAGCCCGTGCAACAAGAACAGAAGACGGGCCAGAATAACAGGTAACGGGGGAAGAGCCGTGATTGCACGCCCAAGCACTGCCGCGCTGCGGCTCCTGATCGCGGCCCTGCTGCCGCTCGCCCTGACCAGTTGCGACAAGCCGGCCCAGCCGATCGAACAGGCCATGGTCACCGACCCGGACGAATGGCCGAGCTGGGGCCGCACCGGCAGCGAAGCCCATTATTCCCCGCTCGATGCGATCGATACCGACACGGTAGGCCGGCTCAAGCTCGCCTGGCACTTCGACCTCGAACCCGGCTATACCGCCAGCACGCCGCTGATGGCGGAGGGCAAGGTTTTCCTCACGTCCGGCCACTCCCACATCCGCGCGCTGGATGCCGTGACCGGCAAGCAGCTCTGGGAATACGACGGCGGCACGCGCGAGCGCGCGACTTCGGCGCTCCAGATGTCCTGGGGCAACAAGGGCATCGCCTATGAGGCCGGCGAAAACGGGACGGGCCACGTCTTCCTCGTCACCACGGACGGCTACGTGATCTCCCTTGATGCAAGAACCGGCAAGGAAGTCTGGAAGACTTACGACTTCCCGGACGATTCCCCACGCAATTCCAACGGCGCCCCGCGCGTGTTCGGCGGCAAGGTGATCGTCGGCTTCGGCGGCGCGGACATCAGCCCGGCGCGCGGCTTCGTCTCCGCCTACGATGCGCGAACCGGCAAGCTCGCCTGGCGGTTCTACACCACACCGGGAGACCCGGTGACGCCCGGGAACGAAAAAGCCGAAGCGGTCATGCGCAAGACCTGGCCCGGCGGCTGGACAAACCCCGACGGCACGCGCCGCGGCGGCGGTGGCACGGCCTGGAACGCCTTCAGCTACGATGCCGAACTCGGCCTCGTCTACCTCGGCATCGGCAACGGCTTTCCCTATAATCAGGCGAAGCGCAGCCCCGGCGGCGGGGACAACCTGTTCCTCGCCTCGATCGTGGCGGTGGACGTGAAGACCGGCGCTTACAAGTGGCACTACCAGGTCTGCCCCGCAGAGCAGTGGGACTGCACCGCCACCACCGACATGACGCTGGCCACGCTGAAGATCGACGGCAAGGACCGCAAGGTGCTGATGCAGGCGCCGAAGAACGGGTTCTTCTACGTGATCGACCGCGCAACCGGCCAGTTCATCTCGGCGCAGAAGATCGCCAAGGTCACCTGGGCCGACCATATCGACGGCAAGACCGGACGCCCGGTGGAAAATCCCGGAATCCGCTATGCCGGCAAGCCCGGCCTGTTCGAACTCTGGCCCGGGCCGACCGGGGCGCACTCCTGGATGCCGCAGGCCTACAGTCCGCTCACCGGGCTGGTCTATCTCCCGGTCATCGAACAGGGCGCGCTCATCGGCGACGGCCAGAAGGGCGGCGGCGAGATCACGGCAGGCATGGGCGTGACGCTGATCCCCGAAGTGGAACTGCCGGGCAGCCACAAGAGCTTCCTGCGCGCCTGGAACCCCGTCACGCAGTCGCTCGCCTGGGAAGTGGAGTTGCCGGGCAACTGGCCGGGCGGCGTCATGGCCAGTGCCGGCGGCCTGGTGTTCCAGGGCCAGATCGACGGCAGGTTCGTGGCGCGGGACGCCAGGACCGGCAAGCAGCTCTGGTCGTTCAAGACCGAAAGCCCGATCGTGGGCGCACCGATTACCTATCGCATGAACGGGCGCCAATACGTCACCGTCATCACCGGCAGCGGGGGCAACGGCGCGGGAATCAATTCGCCCGGCAATGCCGCCTTCCGTACCGACTATCGCCTGCCGCGCCGGGTCCTCACTTTCGCGCTGGACGGCCAGGACACGATCCCGCCCTTCGCCATGCCGGACCTCGTCCCGCCCACCGATCCGGACTTCAAGCCGGACCTCGCCCGCGCCCAGGCCGGCGCCATGCTGTTCGGCACGCGCGCCTGCCTGGTCTGCCACGGCTGGAACGCCGTGGGCGGCGGTGCCGCGCCGGACCTGCGCTATTCCCCGATCATCACCGATGCGGCCACGTTCCGGCAGGTGGTGAAGGAAGGTGCCCTCAAGATG